>JAABUR0100010440.1_pt1 | contig 10182 bp, 6 predicted proteins | sample 5560091 | NCBI WGS metagenome assembly JAABUR01 (sample SAMN10711879, study PRJNA513375) | rock metagenome | isolation source: Antarctica rocks | place: Antarctica: Victoria Land, University Valley sud
GCGGCTTACGGCCGTGCTCAAACGGTCTCGGGGTCCATTCACCCCCCGGGCCTCTCCCGCGATCGCGCGGCGAGCGGATCACCGATGCGTCCCTGCCAGGCTTCGAGCTCGGCACGAAGCCCCGCGAGCACGGCCGCATGCCGGGGATCGGCCGAGAGGTCGTGCCGCTCGTCGGGGTCGGCGACGAGGTCGAAGAGCTGGTCGCGCGCGGCCTTGGGATAGCGGATCAGCTTCCAGCGGTCGCCCCGGACCATGCGCTGCACATCCGTGAACGAACAGAAGGCCGGGCTGTGCCCACGGTCCTCCCCGCCGCGGAGGACGGCGGCCATGCTCCGCCCCTCGACCCCGTCGGGGACCGCGATGCCGGCCAGGTCGCAGACCGTCGGATAGAGGTCGCGGAGGTAGACCTGGGCGCGTCGGCGCTGTCCCCTGGGGAGGCCCGGCCCGGCGACGATGAGCGGCACGCCGACGGTGTGCTCGTACATGTTCTGCTTGCCGTGCAGGCCGTGGCTGCCGATCGCCAGCCCCTGGTCGCTCGCGAAGACGACGATCGTGTCGTTCGCCCGGCCGGCCTCCTCCAGGGCGGCCAGGATCCGGCCGATCTGCGCGTCCATGTCCGAGATCACGGCATAGTACAGGGCCAGCTCCTCGCGGACCGCTCGTGGCGTGCGCGGCCAGGGCAAGAGCAGCTCATCCCGGCCGCGGAGGTTGCCGTGGTCGAACGGATGCTCGGGGAGAAAGTTCGCCGGCAAGGGGATGGTGTCGGGATCATAGCGGTGCGCGTCCCCCGGCGGCGGGATCAGCGGGTCGTGCGGGGCGGCGAAGTTGACGTGGAGGAAGAAGGGGCGGTCGTGCTCGCGCCTGACGAAGGCGATGGCCGCATCGGCGATGTGCGTGCTCGTGTCGGCGGTCAGGCCGACCCCTCGCCCCGGGACGATCCGGCCGTCGTCGGACTGGAAGACCCAGCCGACATAGCCGGTGATGGCGTGGCCCCGGACGTCGAGCCCGGGGGGTCCGGTGGGGCCGCCGGGGGCGAACAGGCCGAGGCTCTCGTCGTAGCCGCGCGTGGTGGGCCTCCCCTGGGTGTGCCACTTGCCGACGTACCAGGTCCGATATCCGCCCCGGTGCATCGCCTCGGGCCAGAGCACGAGCTTCGGGTCGAGCTGGTTGCGGAAGGGGGGATTCACCCCGTTGCGGAAGACCGAGCAGCCGGAGAGGATCTCGGCCCGGCTGGTGACGCAGACCGGGCTGGGCGAGAGGGCGCGGGTGAACGTCGTCCCCGCCTCGACCAGGCGATCGAGATGCGGTGTCCGGATGACCCCGTTGCCGAGCGCGTGGATCGTGTCGGGCCTCTGATCATCGCTCAGGAGCAGCAGGACGTTCGGAGGACGCCTGGCGGGTGCGTCCTCGGCATGCGAGGTGCCGGATGGGACGAGGAGGCCCACGAGCAGCATGAGTTGTGCCGATGTCTTGATCATGGCTCCTCCCGAGTCGAAGTCGACCTACCCCCCGGTCGCCGGCCCTGCTATCCTGGTCGGATCGGCCCACATCCAGCACCGAGGAGACGCGCGGACCATGACGCCCACGGACAAGACGATCAGCCGACGCGATTTCGTGCGAGGCGTCGGGGGCATCGGCCTGCTCTCGGCCTTCCCGACGATCATCCCCTCCTCCGCCTTCGGCGCCAACGAGGCGATCCGGATCGGGCACATCGGCGTCAAGAACCGGGGGATGCAGAACCTCTTCCCCCTGATGAAGTCCACCTCCGCCGTCTGCGACGTGGACAGGAACGTGCTGGCGAGCGCCAAGGGGAGGGTCGAGACGAGCGGACGGTCTTGCAAGGCCTACTCCGACTACCGGAGGCTGCTCGACGACAAGGACATCGACGCGGTCGTCGTCAGCACGCCCGACCACTGGCATGCGCAGATCACGGTCGACGCCTGCGCGGCGGGCAAGGACGTGTACTGCGAGAAGCCGCTGAGCCTGACCATCGACGAGGGGAAAGTCATGGTCGCGGCGGCCCGCAAGCACGGCCGGATCGTGCAGACCGGCAGCCAGCAGCGCTCCGACGACCGGTTCCGCCTGGCCTGCGAGCTGGTCCGCAGCGGCCGGATCGGCAAACTCCGGACGATCCGCGTCGGCCTCCCCGCCGTGAACTTCACCGGGCCCGCCGTCCCCGACGCCGCCCCCCCGCCCGAGCTCGACTACAACGCCTGGCTCGGCCCGGCCCCCGAGCGGCCGTACAACCCGAAGCGGTCCCACTACCTCTTCCGCTTCTTCTGGGATTACTCCGGCGGCCAGATGACCAACTTCGGCGCCCACGACCTCGATATCGCCCAGTGGGCCCTCGGCCGCGACGAGTCGGGCCCGGTCGCCGTCGAGGCCACTTCCGTCCAGTTCCACAAGGACGGCTGGTACGAGACGCCCGATTCGAGCCAGATCATCTACACCTACGACGACGGCGTGAAGATCATCTGCGAGCAGGGCACGGGGAGGAAAGCCCGGGGAGGCTGCACCTTCGAGGGCGAGAAGGGGACCATCTACGTCAACCGCAAGACGATCGAGTCGACCCCGGCCGAGATCGCCAAGGAGCCGCTCTCCAGGGGCGACGTGCACCTGTACGCGAGCCGCGACCACTACGCCAACTGGCTCGACTGCCTCAAGAGCCGCGAGACGCCGATCTGCGACGTGGCCATCGGCCACCGCTCGGCCACCGTCTGCCACCTGGGCAACATCGCCGTCCGGACCGGCCGCCCCATCAAGTGGGACCCATCCAAAGAGCAGATCGTCGGCGACCCCGAGGCCGCCGCCATGCAGGCCCGGCCGTACCGCTCGCCGTGGAAGCTGGAGGTTTGAGCGGATCCGGCAGACGCCCCCAAAGGGGGCTCATGACAGACGACTCGGGATCGTGCCGGAGCCGGACAGACCTCGCCTCGGGCCGGGCTTCCCACTCGGCACGGTCTCTTATATATTCATAGCGCGGCTCGTTTGCCTTCCCGAACCCCCGGGGAACCCGAATCCCCCTACAGCGACCTCAAGCGACCGGTCGATCCCATCCGTGATGCCGAATCACTCGCGCGACGTCGTCTTCCAAGGCCGCGAAGGCGGGCAGGACTCGGAGCGGCGCGAAGGTGTCGAGGAGTTCGGAGATGCGTCGGGGAGTTGTTCCCCTCGTTGAGAACTTCTTTAACCGTCGTCCACTCAATCCACTTGCCTGGCGTAGGAGCCCTTGAAGTCTCTCCTTCGGGTCCGCGACATCTTCGAGGTCGCGGATTCGCGGGGGGTCGAGACGCATCGCGCCGTTCGGGTTGCCGGCTGCTCGGCGCAATACCCGTTCATCGAACAACAACCAGGCTTCCGTCATCCGGACTGGCACGACATTGACGACGGGCGGGAGGGAATGATTCTCGGCCAAGCCGTCCATGGCCTGGCGGATCTCCGCATGTCGTCGTTCGGGCGGCTGATTCTCCGCATCGCGGTGGACGAAGAGCAAATCGCACGGGTAGAGATCGAGGGCCCACTTGATCCGATCCAAGAGCCCATGAGGAGGCGGGCGCAGACGCCTCAGGTCGGCCCAGGTCGGCGAGATCGGCCCGGCGACCCCCTGCTCTTTGAGGAGCCAACTCAGGAGCGGGGTCAGGGCGACATCGGTGGGGCCGTCCGTGGTCAGGGTATAGCGGACTCCCTTCATTGCGGCTCGGGGGGGAAGGGGAGCAGGATCTGCAAGTCGGGCCGATCCGCAACCCTCGGCCTCACCGAGGATGTCAGTCGGTGGGATGCAGCATGGCCATTCCCAACGTCTGCCGGCACCGAGATGTTGCTCGGATTCAAGTATGCCAGGAGCTTACCCCTGGAGATGACGGCGAGGTGATCGCCCTCTCCTGCCGCCTTCTGCCGCCAGGTCCCTTCCAGGCAACTGAAGCTGACCCCAAGGGTCCGCCGCCCCCCACGGAACGTCTCATTCGACTCGGCCACGATGAGCGAATCGTCCGGCACTTCGCCGACGACCGCGGGGGAATGGGTGTTGACGATGACCTGGCGGAGGGGATTGTCCGACCCGACGGGTTCCTCAGGGTCGGTGGCGATGTCCTTGAGCAAATCCAGCATCGCGGGGATACGTTCGGGATGGATGCCGTTCTCCGGCTCCTCCAGGCAGAGCACGCCTTGCGCCTCGGGGTCGAGTTCGATGACGGCCAGCGCCAGGAATCGGAGCGTCCCGTCGGAGAGTGCCCGTGCCGGATGCGCCGTACCATCCCTCCCCTTGACGACGAGCGTCAAGAGTTCTCGCCGTTCATCGCGGTCAATCCCGACCTCGCGCACGTCCTCGATCAAGTTGGCGAGCCGGTTGGCCACCTGCGCATAGGTGCGGGCCTCGTCGGGCTCGCCCTTGCCGGGAGACTCTTCGCCCTCGCGAGCCAGTCGGTACAGCGTCGCCGCGAGGTGAGAGCCGTCGGAGCCCAGGCGGGCCTGCGCGGTGAACTCGTCGGGCTTGCGCAACGCCGATGGCTCCAGTTGGAGCAATCGCCATGACCTCATCTCGTTGCGAGCGAGCAGGGCCGTCGGGCTCTCGGCGGCATTGGCCGCGGAGAGCACGGTCCTGGGGAGGCTCGCGGCGCGGCGCGATGCCGTCCTGCCCCCGCTGCCTTCCTGATGCACCTTGATGACTCGCTCCGCACCTTCGGCCACGGTCGAGATCAACGGGGAGGTGCGCCGTCCCTTGATCGCCGATTTCCTCCAGATGGGCTTGTGCGGGAAGAGGAGGTGCTCCGAGGCATCCCCCAACTTGATGTGGATCAACTCCTCTTTCTCGACTTCCAGCCCGCCAAGCGACAGCTGTCCGGCGTCCTTGCGGCGGATGAGCTCGAGGGTGTAGCGCAAGTAGGTGATGCTGGCCCTGGCCTGCTGTCCCAGGTCGTCGGCCCCTTCCTCCGGGACGATCATCTCGGCCTCGAACGACATCCGTTCGCCGTAGTCGTCGCCCGAGTGGTGGAAGAGGCCCCGAACGTCGGCCGTCCTCCCCTCTCGGACCGAGTTCGCCGCCTCGACCAAGGTCTGGTCCTCGGCCAAGGCGCTGAGGAACCGGATGGCGTCGAAGAGGTTCGATTTGCCGACCCCGTTCGCGCCGGCGATGCAGGTAAATGGCCCGAAACGGATGTCGACATCCACCAGGTTCTTGAAGCCGGAGACTCGGAATCGAGTCAGCATGGTCGCCGCCTCGCTTATCCCACCAGCGCCCGGATCGGCGTCCCGGTGCTGAGCATGTGGGGCCGGTCGAGGGAGTCGGAGAGGAAGGTCTCGGGGGGGATGCCGAGGGCCTGATAGACGGTCGCGGTGATGTCCTGGGGGGTGACGGGGTCGCGGGAGGGGTGGGCGGCGTCGGCGTCGCTGGCGCCGTAGATGGCGCCGGCGGGGAGGCCGCCGCCGGCGAAGAGGGCGGTGTAGCAGTGGGGCCAGTGGTCGCGGCCCCCCTTATCGGCGCCGGCGTCGCTGGTGATCTGGCCGACCTTCGGGGTCCGGCCGAACTCGCCCACCGCCACGACGAGCGTCTCGTCCAGGAGGCCCCGCGCGTGCAGGTCGGCCAGCAACGCGGAGAAGCCGCGGTCGAACATCGGCAGGATCGAGCGCTTCAGGAGCGGGAAGTGATCGCGGTGCGTGTCCCAGCTCTGGTCGTAGCGGGCCCCGGTGCAGACGGTCACCACGCGCACGCCGGCCTCGATCAGGCGGCGGGCCAGGAGCAGGCACTGGCCCAGGTGGGGCAGGCCGCCGAACTTGCGGGCCTCGAGTTTGCGATCGTTGCCGGGGTCGAGCCCGTATCGCTCGCGGACGGCCTTCGGCTCCTCCGAGAGGTCGAACGCGCGGCGAGCCTCGGGGCTGGCGACCAGCGAGAACGCCTTGCGATAGTGGGCGTCGAGCCCATCGGTGCCCGCATCCGGCTCGAGCGCCTGGCCGACCGCGTCGAGCAGCGACCTGCGCCGGCCGACGCGCTCCAGCGGGAGCTCGCGGGGGAGGTCCAGGCCGGGGATCCGGTAGCCCGGCAGGCTGGGGTCGCCGGTGACGAACGGCTCGAACTCGCTCCCCAGGAAGCCGGCGTCCTGGCCGGGGAGGAACGACCCGAGATTGCTCATCCAGTCGGGCGTGTGGACGAAGTCGGGGAGGTCGCGGCCCGTCGGCCGGAGCTTCGCCAGGACCGCCCCGATCGGCGGGAAGTTCGTGGGCGTCGGGGTCGTGATCAGCCGGCCATTGACCAGCGGCGACTGCCCGGTCAGCGCGAAGTAGGCCCCGGCGTTGTGGTCGTTGATCGCGTGGTGCACCGAGCGCACGAGCGTCAGGTGATGCGCCTGCTGCGCCAGGAGCGGCAGGTGCTCGCAGAACGAGAGCCCGGGCACGGTCGTCGCGATCGGCCGGAACTCGCCGCGAATCCCCTCGGGCGCGTCGGGCTTCATGTCCCAGAGGTCCTGGTGCGCCGGCCCCCCATCCAGGAAGAAGAGGATCACCGACTTGGCCTTCGCCTTCGCCCGAGGATTCACCCCGGCCCGGAGCAGGCCCGGCAGGCCGAGCCCGAGCAGGCCCGCCCCCCCCACGCGCAGGACGTCGCGACGGCTCAGGCCGCCGCCCAGTCGCCGACTTCCGGCCGTGATTCGTAGCATGGCCCGTGACCTCAATGCGCGTATTTGGTCTGAGGGATATGGCGCAAGACCCGCCCCACCATCCTATCGTCGGCGAATGGTGCCTGACAATGTGATCGTGTGCGGGGAAGATCCGGGTTCCAGCCCCGTCCTCTTGCGGCTTCGCCGCATGGACAACCAAGTTGTCCAGGCCACCCGCGGGCCCCTTGCTTGCATGCAAGCCATTCCGCTATCTTATTTTGTCCGTGCGACGTTCATGCCCAGATATGCCGGAGAAACCCCCATGATTTACGCGGCAATCGGCTTGATCGTCCTCGCATCGATCGGTTTGGCAGTCTATGCCCTGCTCAATAAAAGCGAGATGTCTGCACAAATCACAGCTTTACAGGGGGAAATCCAAGAGCAAGAGAGTGGTTATTCCGCCGAGATCGAGGGACTGAAGGAGGAATCTTCCGCAAAGATCGACAGTCTCAAAGCAGAGTTAGCCAGCCTCGAAAAATTCAGGCACATCCCCAACGTCATCGAGAAGTCAAGGAAGCTCGAGGCCCAGATCTCGGCCAGGCTGTCGCAGGCCCAGGAACATGCCGACGAAACGGTCCTCATCGCCCATAGAGAAGCCGAGAGGATGAGGGCCCGGATCGCCGCCAAGTTGGCCGAGGCCGAGCGGCGGGCCTCCGATATATTGCAGGCGGCCGATCGGGACGCTGCAAGCCTCAAGCATAAGATCATCACCGAGATGGATTCCGACGCGAAGAAGGCGAAGGAAGCGCTCAGGGTTGCGGAGTGGCAGGCGAACAACGTCATCGAAGAAGCTCAGAAGAAGGCGAAGGAAATCGCCTCCCAGGCCAGGAAAGAAGCCAAGGAGAAGACACAGAAGGTAGACGACACCTTGGCCAGGGCCACGGCCCACGCCCTCGAGATTCGGGAAAAGGCCGAGGCGCGGGCCAGGGAGATCGGCGGGCAGGCTTACGAGGCATTGAGGCGGTACGAATTCTATGAGGCGGCCGCCAAGGCCAAGCAGAATGTCATCGAGGGCTATGCGGACACATACATGGTGCCGGCTTCGCACGTGCTCGACGAACTGGCCGAGGAGTACGGATTCCACAAGGCCGGTGAACGGCTGAAGATCGCGCGCGATCGTACGAGAGTCATGGAGAAGAGCGGGCTGGCCGCCACCTGCAACTATCCCGAGGGCTGGAAGCGGGATTACGCCATCTCCTTCGTGCTCAGCGCGTTCAACGGTAAGGTTGATTCCATCCTCGCCCGGCTCAAGCCCGCCAATCAGGGCAAGCTGATCCAGGAAATCAAGGACGTGTACGCCTTGGCCAATCACAACGGCGCGGTGTTCAAGGACGCGAGTATCTACGAGGAATACCTGGAGGCCCGACTGGAGGAGCTCAAATGGGCCGTGGCGGTACAGCGGGTCAAGGAGAAGGAGCGAGATGAGCAGCGGGCCATCAGGGAGCAGATCCGCGATGAGGAGAAGGCCCGCAAGGAGATCGAACGGGCGATCAAGCAGGCCGAGCGGGAAGAGGAGACCATCACCAAGGCCATCGACCGCACCCGCCAGGAATACGAGTCGGCGAATGCCGAAGACCGGGCCAAATACGAGGCGAAACTCCGGGATCTGGCGCAGAAGCTACGCGAGGCGGAGGAGAAGAATCAGCGGGCAATGTCCATGGCACAGCAGACGAAGCGCGGCAATGTCTACGTGATCTCGAACATCGGCTCTTTTGGGGAGGACGTCTTCAAGATCGGCCTGACCCGGAGGCTGGAGCCGCTCGACCGCGTCCGTGAGCTGGGCGACGCGAGCGTCCCTTTCGCATTCGACGTCCATGCCATGATCCAGTCGGACGATGCGCCTGCGCTCGAAGCGGCCTTGCACCGTCGATTCCTGCAAAACCAGGTCAACAAAGTCAACCGCCGGAAGGAGTTTTTCCGGTTGAAACTGCAGGACATTCGAAGAGTGATCGACGAGTTGGCGCCGGACGTCAGATGGACAATTGCCTCGGAGGCCAGGGACTATCGAGAGTCTCTAGCGATGGAGCAGCATCTTCAGGAAGATCCGGAATTCCGGCGGCAATGGACCGAATCGGAAGCCGCGTACGAATCACGTCAAATGTTCGACGAGGATGAGGTAGAGCAGGAGGATGGGGATATTGCTTTCGTCGAAAGCGCTTGACAGGGCGAGTTCCCCGGCACAGATGCCCGGAACCGAAAGGCAGCCCAGTCCCTAACGATCAGCCTTAGGCGGATCCCTCAGTAGGCCGAGGCGTGCCGCTTGGCTTTGGGGTCGCCGGCGGCTTCGATCCGGCCCGAGGTGCGGTCGAGGCTCAGGGCCGTGGGGGCGGCCTCGAGGGGCGGGCGGGCGACGACGACCTTGTGCCCGCGCGAGGACAGGTCGGCCAGGACGTCGGGGCCGACCTCGGCGTTGATCCGGAGCTGACCGAGCTTCGGGGGGGCCTGGCGGAACGAGCCGAGGAAGTGGTCGGTGAGGAACCGGGGGGCGGTCACCGACTCGGCGGGGGCGAGGCCGAAGTCGATGTGGTTGAGCACGAGCTGGAGCGTGGTCTGGTCCTGGTTGTCGCCCCCGGCCACGCTGACCGCCAGGGCGGGCTTGCCCCCCTTGAGCACGAGGGTGGGGGTGAGCGTGATCCGGGGACGCTTGCCGGGCTCGATGTGGTTGGGGTGGTCGGGCCAGAGGTTGAAGCTCTGCAAGCGGGTGCCGAGCCAGACGCCGGTCTTCCCCGCCAGCACGCCCGACCAGCCGCTGGGGGTGGCCGCGACCACGTTGCCGAAGCGGTCGGCGACCAGGCAGGTGGTCGTGTCGTGCGACGGGCCTTCCAGGCCTCGGCGGGACTCGGCCTGGGCCAGGAGCGCCTTGCCCGCGCGGGGGTCGCCCGGTCGCTGCACGAGGGACGCCTGCTTCGGGTCGATCAGGGCACGACGGGCCGTGGCATACGCGGGCGCGAGGAGGCTCGCGAGCGGCACGTCTTCGAAGAGGGGGTCGGCGTAGTAGACGTCGCGATCGGCGAGGGCGAGCTTGATCGCCTCGGCGGTCAGGTGGACGGCGTCGGGCCGGTTGTGGCCGATCGCCCGGAGGTCGAAGCCCTCCAGGAGCTGCAAGGCCTCGAGGAGGGCGGGCCCCTGCGTCCACGGCCCGCATTTGTAGACGGTATGGCCCCGGTACTCGATCGCGACCGGCTCCTCGACGCGCGTGACGTGCGTGGCGAGGTCATCCGCGCGGAGGAGGCCCCCGTGGGCGCGCGACCAGGCGTCGATCTCGCGGGCGATCGGCCCCCGGTAGAAGGCGTCGGCGGCCAGGCGGAGGCCGCGGAGGCGGTCCCCGGGAGAGGCGGCCTCGGCGGCGACCAGGCTCCGGAGCGTGGCCGCCAGGTCGGCGTGCCAATCCTTCTCGTGGGCGTCGAGCAGGCGGAGGGTGGGGGCGACGGCCTCGGCGAACGTCCGGGTGCCGAACCTCCCCAGCGCCGTCAGGCAGGCATCGAGCGCGGCGGGGACCGCGGCGGCCTCGATCCCCTTGGCGGGGATCCCCCCA
>JAABUR0100010442.1_pt1 | contig 10179 bp, 9 predicted proteins | sample 5560091 | NCBI WGS metagenome assembly JAABUR01 (sample SAMN10711879, study PRJNA513375) | rock metagenome | isolation source: Antarctica rocks | place: Antarctica: Victoria Land, University Valley sud
CTATCCCGCGGCACATCAGTCCGCACTCGCTGCGGCACGCAGCGATCACCAACGCCCTGGACGCCGGCGTGCCGCTGCGCGACGCCCAGATCCTGGCCCGTCACGCCGACCCCCGCACCACCGAACACTACGACCGCGCCCGAGGCAATCTCGACCGACACGGTGTCCACTTCCTCACCGCCTACGTCGCCGGCGTCTGATCGGCCTGGCTGCACCGCGTCGACTCCGCCCAGAATGACGCCGGTGTTGGAGCCAATGCGTCGAGTCAGCGTTCGTAGAGCGTCGCGATCACGTTGGCGCCCTTGCGGCTCTCTACGCGAATGACGTGATCCTCGACATTGTCGATGCCGTCGATGACGCAGAGCTCCACAACGGTGTCCTCAAGCGTTCGACCACGGCGGCGTTGTGCGAACGGGAAGTCGGCGATGGTCATGAACGAGCCCGATCCGCGCGGTGGTGCGCTCGGAAAGATGGTGGCCCCCGTATTTAAGCCGGTGAGGCGAATGCTGTCGGCATATCTCTCGACGATTGTCTTAGTGTCGAGGACGAGGACGTCGTGGACACTGTTTCGGTAAGGCCTCGCATTTAGGAGACGGGCGAGACGCCCGGGGCTAGTCCACATGAACACCCGGGTGTTTAGCAGCTCGAGGAAACCCTCTACGGTGACGTCAGTGAGCTTAAGGTTGTGCAGCCCGAGTGGCTTCTGGTCGCGGATCGTGAGGGTGCCGACGACCGGGTGGGCAAGCTCGATCGACTGTGGCCGGCGCTGATTGAGGATGGCGGCCCGGATCCCCGGGGCGGGGTCGCAGGCGTCGACTAGCTGTATCGTGGTACGGAGACCAAGGTTCTGGATGCGGGGCCAGGACTCATGCTGGGCCATGTGGTGGAGCACCGGGTAGTGCTCGAAAAGTTCCTCAGGTGTCATCAGTTCTTCTCGTCGGCGGGTGAGTCAGCCCTCAGGCTTCTCGGTACAACGTAGCCGAGTCACCATCGGCGCCGGTCGACGACGGCGCGGATGTCAAACCGGGTGGTGATGAGGCTGACCGGAATGCCGGAGACCCGCTCAACCTCCTCGACGAACCGGATGGTCTCACCGGACAGCTGGTCATACCGCTGCGCCTTCTGGTTTTCCACATCGATGTAGTCGGCGAACGTCAGCGCGATGTCAGTGGCCCCGTTCAACTCGACACTGCGGCGCAGCAGGTCCCAATCGAACTCCGCGATGCGACGAGCCCGCTTGCTCACCGAGCTTGTCTCAGTTGTCTGAATCTCCTCGAGCGGCACTCCGGAGCGCTTGGCGAGCTCTTCGTATTCGATCTCCTGCGACATATACCCCGACGTCCCGCCGTCGATGTCGGGGTTCTTCACCCGAATGGGGAAGGTACGGGTTACCAGGATCACCCGGCGAAGCCGTCGCGGACCGATGCCGGCCTCAGCGAGGGTGCCATTGGTGGTGGTGTCACGACTTGTCACGTGCGGGTAGTGGCCGTGGTAGAGGCTGAGCGCGGTGCCTTGGGTGCCTTCGAGCAGGATGCGATGTCCGTTGCGGTACGCCTCGTCCAGGAGATCCCGGGTGGGCCGGATGTATGCCTTGAGCTCGGGGACATCTCTTGCCATGCGCACCGGAATGTCCAACTTGCCGCTCCGGCCCAGGATGCGCCGGGCCGCTGCGTTTCCACCGCCCTTGCCGGTCGAGGCAATGGCCTGCACCAACTTCTGCTCGGCCTCGAGGTCACCTGGCTCGATGACCATCGCCTGTGGGTCGATGCTCAATCGGTCGGCATCGACGCGGCACTCGGCGATCTCCTGCTGAAGCACTGTGGGGTCAATTGTCGCGCCGGGGCCGATGAGGAGCTTCGCCTGCGTGTTTGCCTGCGTGCCCGACGGTAGCTGTCGGTGGGTATAGACCGTCGGCAGCGGTACCTTGTGGCCGGCGTTTGGGCCGCCGACGCGCATCAGCACGTCGTACTCGCGGGCCAAAAAGAACGCGATGTTGCCCTTCCCCTCGCTGCCGTATTGGGCACCGATGAGGACATCTACCAGACGGGCGTCCGCGTCTGGAAGCAGCCCGAGCGCTGCGGCCGCGCGGATGAGAACATCACTTTCGTTACTGCGAGCAGTGTCGATCGCGATGTCGGCGTCGTGGATGAGCTTGACGACCTGCTGCTCGGTCGGGTCCTTCGCGACTTCATCGTAGGAGTCGAGTTCCTTGATGCCGGACGCTTCGCCCCGTTCGAGGTAGCGGGCAGCGAGAACCTCGTTCGAGGAGTGCAGATGCACATGGACGATGTCGATGCCGAGCGCGTCGCGGAGCGCGTCGATCTGCTCCTGGATGCGGACCGCGTCGACCACCCACAATCCGGTCGGCTCATCGCTCTCCCCGACGGGTCCTTCCCCAGTCTCCTGCCCGGCGATGCCGGCCCCCGAGATGCGCGCCGAGACCGCCTCGGCGACCCATTCTCCTCCCGTCCCCTTGTCCAGCTTTGTGCCGTACGCTTGCAGGGCCGAACGCTCGGCGAGCAACGTGTCGCCGCTGCGTTGGGCCGTCAGTTGCAGAAGCTCCTTGGTAGAGACCAGGTTCGCGCCGTACCGGTTCGCTAGCCCCCGCGCCAGGGTCGACTTGCCGGTACCAACGTGGCCGGAGATGACGACCACCTTCAGGATGTCCATCGGCTCACTTCCCCGACCGACCGGTGCCCGGCCTGGACGGCAACGTGTAGATGACCACCGGCACTTCCCGCTCAAGAAGCTCTCGCTCGATGGCGGCCTCAATGAGGTCCCATCGTCCGCCCCCTTGGCCAGACCCGATGCGCGGCATAAGCACCGTCGCGCCGGCCGCGGCCGCGACGTACGCCAGCTTGTCCAGCGTCTGGGCCAATGCGACGTAAGACAGCCGCGGGGTCGAGCTGGGGCCGTACCCGGACTGGGCGACCAGACTGACCACGGTGACCTGGGCGCCGTTGACGGTAGGCACATTGACCGAGTGGATGTTGCCCAACGCCAAGTTGTCGCCGTTCGCGATGGCCCAGGACCGGAACGCTTTGCCGGCGTCCGGCACCACTCTGGCCAGCGCACCGGCGACCCCATAGCGACCCCAGGCGTGGGCGCTGTGGGAGACAACGTGCGCGAGTGCGACCGGTGTCTCCTCGGTGGCCGATTCGACGGCCTCGGCGATGTCCCCAACGACGTGCGTCAGGCCCGGCTTCTGGCCGTCGGCGGCGTCGGTCGGCTCGCAAAGTGCCAGGACCCGCGGCAGGAACCGCCCCGGGTAGGCCGGTGCGCCGACCGCCTGCACGTTCAACTCAGTCCCACTTAGAGTCGCGTTGCCGCGTACGGTCTGCCCGACCGCGGACGGGAAACCCCCGATGGCGTCGGCCTCGATCGGGGTGCCACGCCCCACGTCGCCGGTCCAGGCGCGGGAGGTTAGAAGGTAGTCGCATCGCAGCGGCGAGTCGACGGTGTCGCGAACCCGGTTCAGCGCAGCGAGCGCCATCGGCCGGTCGGTTGCATGGACGAGACGACGCAGCAGTGCTTCTGTGGAGACGTGGAACCGACCACGCTGACCCATCAGGAAGTCGATGTCGGGCGCGATGTTCATTAGGCCCTCGATGGCCGCGGCGGGCATCAGGATTTCGGCTGCGGCGACGTTGCACAGCAGTTCGAGCTGCCAAGAGTCATCCGTCGCCAACTCCTCGACCGCACCGGTGCCGGTGCGGTGACGGGTCTCTTCGGCAGCGTCCGGGAACAATGCGTGCGCGAGCTCATGCGCGACGCTGAAGCGCAGCCTGCCGCGCGGTCGCGTGGGGTTGTACTCGATCATCAGTTGTGCACCAGAGGGGATGAACCGCCCCAGCGGGGCGCCCACCAGTGGCCAGTCGCCACTTTGCGCGGTCTCGGTGACGAGGCGGGCGTCGGCGACGTCGTAGTGGGGCCGGAGCCCGATGCCCAACAGCTGAGCGAGCTGGAACGGGTCGGTCGGAGACCCGACCGCGCCGGCGTCAGCGGCGCTGAGTAGCAGCTCGGTGACTAGCGTGGAGATGGTGGCGAGCGGGTCGCGGTCCGGCGAGAGACGCTCCACAGAGACGTTCGTCCAGGTGCGGTGTTGGTCGAGGTCGCCGGTCATGTCTGAAGTCTAGGAGCCGCAACCGACGTGGGCCGGAGCGTGCCGGCGGCTGACGACAGCCCTGACTGCACGGACTTCAGCTCGGGGCGGCACGAGATCTCCACCGTCCGGTTGTTCCAGGTTGGTGGTTAGCTGGCGGCAGCGCTCGCACCGGAGGCCGAGGCACCGGGCGTCGGGCCATCTGGGCCGAAGAGCGGGAGTTGCTCGTCGATGACGTGCCCAACGTGAGGAGGTCGGTACCGCTCAGACTTCAGCACCTTTCCATCTTCGCGCAGAACAGGGCGGCCTTTGGCGTCGAGCTTGCTCATGTTTGAACGATGGACCTCGCGAACGACCGAGTCCAGGTCGATGCCATAGGTGGCGGCCGACCCGTAGGCGACGTAGACGACGTCGGCCAGAGCGTCGGCGATGGCGACAAGGTCACGCTGCTCGGTCGCGTCGGCGAACTCCTCGACCTCTTCGCGCAGTAGGCGCACACGCAACTGGGCGAGGGTGTCACCGACATGCGCGGTCGGCAGGGGCTCCCGGGGAAGGCCGAATGCCTCGTGGAACTCCAGAACCTTGGCGAGAACCTCGCCGAGCTCAGCGAGTTGCAGCTCGGGGGGGGATGGTTGATTGCCCATGCCGGTGACGTTGTCGGCGTCCACGACAGCTACAACCAGCTGCGGCCGAGGCACGTCCACTTCCATGGCGAGCTTGAGCTGCTCGGTGACGGTGACGCTGCGATCTGAACTTTTAGAATCAGTCGCGAACGGGACCGCGGCGCTCAATGACGAGCGTCGGGACCCCGACCTGGCGCTCCTCCGTCCACTCATTGGATCAGGTTGTCACACCATCGGCGCCCACGTGGGACCTGTGTCGGCTCGTCTCGGAATTTGACCGTCGTCGCTCGGAAGGGCCCTCAGGACCCCCACGCAACGTCAGGAACTCCGGCACGGAACGGAGTCCAGGATGCTGCACCGATGAATAGGCGACAAATGGCATCTATCTGGTCCGATGACACTCGCTTCGAGCGGTGACGTCGGCTTGAGCTGGCGGTTCTTGCGGTCCACGCCGCCCAGCCCAGGCACTGTCTCGGCGGAGGTGCTGTCGGCCGCCGATACGGTTCCCCCACCGACAATAAATGCGGGCGAGTCAGTCGAAGAGCAGGTGCGACATGACGTCACCGAAAGCTGCCAAGGTGGATCAGCACTCGCTCGCGCACCTGCGGTGCCGCTGCCCTACCGGCTCCACCCGCTCGGTGTCGTCCTGAGTGATGGGCGTGCGCCACACCGCTGCCGCGCTGGCAGGTCGTCGCGGAACTGCCGGCCAACGGTCGTAGAGTCGCCACGTGCCAATGGCGCAGAGGGTGTGCTGAACGGCGCCCGTACACTCCCTACACTTACCGCTGATCTTGAAGGTCTGCGTGACTCGGGAATCGCCGCGCCGCGGGGCTGAGGCGCGCTCAAGTGCAGGCTCCCGGGATGTCGAGGGTCAGTTGCGCACGGTGGTGGTCGTAGTGCTTCCTGGTCCACACCAGCACGTCGTAGCAGCTCATCCAGGAGGTGAAGTAGAGGTCCCAGCCGGCTGGCACAAACATGCCTAAGGAGAGCTGCCTGTCCGTCGCGCCGGCGCCCCAGCCCAGCAGCCACTCCGTGTCTCGACGCATCCACCGCCGGGCAAGCCGAAGACCGGTGAGCCGGGCGCCGGCGACGCTGCCGGCGTAGTTCACCCATTCGTACGGGCCGGTCGCAGCGGACAGGGCGTGGGCGTACCCACGGGACGCCGACCCTGGGAGCTTGGAGAACCCGCCCACCACGGGGATCAGTACTCGGGCGATGTGCTGACCGAAGGACATGTGCCACAGCAACTGCCGATTGGTCCATCGGGTGCCTTCGGTCGGCTCGTCGAGCCGATCCGCCGCAGCGGTCGCCAGCAGCCCCTCGAAGTCGCGAGCCACCCACTGGAGGTCGAGACGCACCTGTTCGGGGAGCACCACTCCACGCTACGCCGCCCGCGAGGACGGCAACCGATCTCTCGCTCCGGCCCGCGTTCGGCGCCGCTTTGAGGGTGAGCCCTTAGCTTAGACGTAGGTCGATGAGGCAGATTGTGTGGGCACTGGGTGTGGTATCGGGTGTGGCACCGTGCGAGGACTCACCCGTTGGCGCGTCCGGGACCGGCAAGACCTTCCTGCTCGAGTGCCCGGTCAGAGCGGGTTCTTCCAGTCCCGTCGGGTGGCGACGAGCCAGTAGGCGACGAAGAGGCCGATCTCGACGTACTCGGTCACGATCACGGCGTACGGAACATGGCGCCAGATACAGAAGCCGCCGATGATGATTCCCGCCCACATCGCGAAGACGATGAAGCGGTACCCGCCCAGCGCGCTGGACGAGGTCTGCTCCCCATCGGCGTTCTGCTGCCGGTTGCGCAGGGTAGCCGGGAACGCGTGGCTCGCGGCGGCGAAGGACAGGTTGCCGATCATCAGGCCAGCCGCGGTGAAGTGCAGAATGCCGAAGACGGTTCCCCCGAAGAAGGTTTCTCGGCCGACCAGGACGCTCCCGACGATGAGGACGAGGAAGATGATTTCGGTCACCCAGGAGACGACCGCGAGCGCGCCGGCGAACTTCGTCTCGTCCTTGCCCCACTTCAGCGCGCGCCAGTTCATCAGCTTGTAGTCGAAGTAGGTGAACAGGACTGCGGTGATGAGAAATGCGGTCAGGACGAATCTCATGTTGGTCAGCAGCTGGTCTCGGGTGGCGAACTCCCCGACCGAGACGGACGTGCTCTTGGCCTGGTTGAGGACAGCGGTGAAGTTGTTCGGAACGAGCGCGACGAAGAACGCGTTGAAGCCGGCGAAGTTCAGCGCGTAGTCCTCGAGCTTGGACCAGCCCTTGTACGCGATCAGGCACACGCCGGACGCCATGAGCGCGCCGACGAACACGTCACGGACGGGCCCCTGGTAGGAGTCGCTGATCGAGTCACGGAACTGCCAGTCCCGCGACCATGCCTCGAAGATCGTTGCCAGCAGCAGAAACGTGGCCGGCAGGACGAGGATCATCCGCAGATACCGGTAAGTCAGAAGGGGCGTCCCGTCGTCCTTCTTCTGCGTCATTTGAGCCGTCTGGGTCGTCATGCCGTTTCACGGTACTCACGACGCAGGAGGCTCACGGTGGATTCTAAGGATTCCCAGTGGGTCTGCGCCACGTCGCTTCTCGGTGGCGACCGCCGTTGTGCTGTAACCGCATGAAGCCCCGATGGCGGGCGCGATCGGGGTGGGCGCACGGCTAGCTCATCCCCGAGGCGCCACTGCTGGTTATCCCAGCCTCCATCAACGTCTCGGAGCTCAGATCAGCGACTTCAGGACGCTGATCCCGCAGCAACGCCCGCACCAAGTCCTGCCCCAACTCGAAGGCGTCCAACCAAAAGCCTCCGATGATGGACCGTCTGTTCCTGCGGCGAAACAGGGTAGCGCGTTCCGCTGTTCCCACGGATCAAGGGCGCTCCTGCCCGGAGTCGCTCGACCCCTCGTGCCCCGACTGGAAGGTGCGTCATACCGCCGCCTGTCGGGCAAGCACACGACCGGATCTGTCGCGATCCGGTCCACAAGTGTGTGCCAACCACCGCGTTGAGCGACTTTCTCAAGGAACCCTTGTCAGCCGGGCACGCACTCCTCCGCACGTCTGGTATGCGTGGCGAGTGCTCGCGCCAACTCGGCCGAAGTGGTCGCGGGAGCCACCTTGCGGTAGCGGTACACGAAGTCGGGGTCGAAGTGGTTCCATGCGCCTGCCTTCGACCCACCGCTAGGGGATAGCACGGGTTGCACGTCATTTGGCAGCGCATCGAAGTCGAAATAGGTAAGCCAGTGAGACTCGGCGGCCTCGGCTCGTCGATCCTTCTTGACCTGCCCCTTGCCGTGGTGTGAGGGCTCCCGGAACAGCACGACTAGCCGGAGGTCGTCGCCCTGAAGCTGCCACCCGGACGGAGCGGTGCTCGCTGAGTGGGAAGAGGTACTCCGCGAGACCGCGTGTGTTTGAGAGACCCACAGCAAAGTCGCGCACCGGATCGTGGTGGTCACGAACGAGCTCAAGCAGTCCCGAGTAGCGCATGCGCTGGAGCGGGCCCGAGAACCACCGCAGTCCGGGGTCACCCAGCAAGCCGCCGACTGAGAAGGCCTCGTCCGGCTGTCTACGGGGGTCAACGGCGTCCTTGAGCGCGATGAGACGCCGCACCATGGCGCGGTACCTGAGGAAGAGCTCACGGTCAGGCCCGACCGCGTTGGGCGACATCTCGTCGAGCGCCGCGGAGACCTGCGTGTATGTCCGCAGCAACCAGGGGGCCGGTAAGCCGAAGGACGGCTCCATCAACGACAAGAGCACGTACTCCGTACCTGCTGCGCCGCCGGGGCCGGGCTTGGGCTCCCAGGGCAGCGGTTTCGCGAGGTAGCGCGTCAGTTGGCCGGCGTACGGAATGGAGTAGAGCTTATTCTCAACCACATAACGAGCGCTCTCGCTGCGCCCGACGAGGTCCAAATGGCGGAGCTCCCGCCAGGTCTCGACCGTTCCAGTTGCCGTGTCGCCCTCAAAGAGTCTTCGCAACGGACCAGTCGCATCGGGATACCGCTCCATAAGGAAGCCGAGGGTGTTGCTGTGGAACAACTCCTGACCGGCCCGCGACATCACCCATAGCAGGTCGCTCCGCAAGGGTTCCAGACAGGCCTCGACGCGCAGCGCCAAAAGATTCGGAATCCGTGCAGTCACCATAACACTTCAGCGTAGGGGTCTCGGAGAATCCCTCCGCCGCCGTGAGCGCTTACCGGCCTCGCTGCGCGCCCGATCTGCTGCGATCCGCGCCATACCCATGTCGCGTCTTATCGGCTCCTATGACCGTCGCGGTCTGGCATTCCCCTCTCTGCCCTGTGTGGCTCCCGCAAGAGTGCAGGGCTGCGGGGCCGCGGCAGCTCTGCGAACGCTCAGGACGTCCGGCGCCGGGCGACGAACCATCTCTAGGGTGCGCTGGTCCACCGGCTGAGCAACTCCAGGAGGTAGAGGGCACTGCTGGCGGTGAGCGTGACGCGGCGGAGCCGCATCCGTTCAAAGTGGACTTCGCGGCAGGGTCCATGGCCACCGCTGGCGCAATCCTCTCGAGTTATGCGAGTTCTGGCGCCCCCCTCAGCCGCCCCAGAACTCCCGCAGCACAGGAACCGTGGCCTTGCCACGCACGATGTGCGTCTGCCCGGGCAGCTCCCGCAGTGTTCCCTTCGGCAGGGCGGCAGCGACAGCGGCCTGCGCGTTCTTCATGTATACCGGGCTCCTGCCGCCCGCGATCACCGGGCCGGGATCGTGACGCCGGAGAGGTAGCCGGCCGGCAGCGGCTCACCCTGCTGGTGCTCCAGCGCGATCGCGTAGTCGTTGGGCAGCGTGTGCGCGACGCCGCAGAGCTTCTTCCAGACCGGCATCATGGGCATCATCATCAGCCAGAACGCCGGCACGCCGACCGTGCGCATGAACAGCTTCACCGCGTCGCCCTGCCGTCCCGCGTCGATCAGCTGCTGGGTCCGCCCGCCGAGGTCGGCGCCGTGCGGGGCGTGGGTGTCGTCGACGATGAACGGAACCTCGTACAGCGCGACCTTCCGCATCGAGACGCCCGTCCGCAACGCCTCGAGCACCAGCGCCGCCCCTGACGACGCCCCGACGACGAACGCGTCCGGACCAGCTGCCTCGAGCACGGCAACCAGGTCCTCGACCTCCCGCTGCACAGCGGACGGCGACAAGCCTGGACCGCTCTCGCCCCGGCCGCGTCGGTCGTAGGCAAAGACGGCCCAGTGCTCGGACAGCAGCGGGATCAGAGCCTGGGCGGTGCCCATCGTGCGCTGGCACAGCGCGCCCTCGACCACGACGACGGCCGGTCCGGTCCCGGTCACGTCGTACGCGATGGCGGTGCCGTCGGCGGAGGTGACGAAGCGGGTGCTGCTGGTAGCGGTCACGGTGGTCATGATCTCTCCTCGGTCGGGGACTCTTACCGTGCGTCGAACGGGTCAGCCAGATTTCGACACGCGCGCCAGGTTTTCGTCGGCTCGC
>JAABUR0100010449.1_pt1 | contig 10174 bp, 13 predicted proteins | sample 5560091 | NCBI WGS metagenome assembly JAABUR01 (sample SAMN10711879, study PRJNA513375) | rock metagenome | isolation source: Antarctica rocks | place: Antarctica: Victoria Land, University Valley sud
CAGCCGCTTCTTCATATCCAGTAGTACCGTTGATCTGACCGGCTAAATACAGGCCTGATATGGGTTTTGTCTCCAAGTTCGAGCGCAGGTTGCGCGGATCCACGTAGTCATACTCCACACCATAGCCAGGCTGAAGCATCTTTACGTTTTCAAGTCCGACGATGGTATGAAGCATCTGTTCTTGCACTGCTGCGGGTACGGTCATAGAAATGCCATTGGGGTAGATGACATCCGTATCGAATCCCTCTGGCTCAAGCCAGATTTTGTGTTGGGTCCTGTCCTGGAAGCGGATTATTTTAGATTCGAGGGAAGGACAGTATCGGGGACCTTTGACGGTTTCGCGGATATGAATACTCTGATCCAAGTTGGCTCGAATGATCTCGTGAGCAGCAGGATTAGTCTCCGTGCCGTAACAAGAGAGCTGATCTTGGACGGTAACGATGTCGTTAAGGTATGAGAAAGGTACTGGAGGCTCCTCACCTGGTTGAACCTCTAATTGCGAAAAGTCAATCGTCTTTCGGTCAAGGCGGGGAGGAGTGCCTGTTTTCAATCTTCCCAGATCAAACCCAGCGTCCCGCAGCGACTTGCTGAGTCCAAACGTCGCTGCCTCTCCCATCCTTCCACTTGGGAAAATATCCAGACCGATGTGTATCTCTCCACCGAGAAATGTCCCAGTAGTAATGATCACCTTTTCAGATTGTAGAACATCCCCAGATTCTAGCCTGACACCTGCAATGCTCCTCTGCTTCCCTTCAATGCCTTCAACGCCTTCAATGACGATGATATCCGCTACCTTGCCCTCCAAGACTGCGAGGCCTTTCGTAGACAGTATTTCAGCCTTCATTTCCCTCTTGTATATTTCCCTATCTATCTGTGCTCTTGGACCCCAGACTGCTGGGCCTTTCTTCCTATTCAGTACACGAAAATGGACCCCAGCTTTGTCCACAATACGTCCACAAACTCCATCCAAAGCGTCAATCTCGCGGATCATTGTGCCTTTACCGATACCGCCGAAAGAAGGATTGCACGAACAAACCCCAAGGTTTGAGAATGAAGGAGTGACAAGTGCAGTTCGTGCACCCGATCTAGCTGCTGCAGCAGAAGCTTCTGTTCCAGCGTGGCCACCTCCTATCACTATCACATCATAAATACTATCGTTACCACATTAGCGTGTTCGTCATTCCAAGATGGGGGATAAAGCTCAAGTTTCTTAGGCGTACTTTGGTCCTTCGGTGACTGTAGCAAATGCCCGCTGCCAGGTTAGCCTTGCCGATCGTACACGAGGACTATGGCCCCAGCGCAGAAACGTCGAAGACCGTAATGGTAGAGTCATGGCAAATAAGAACCAGGAAATTTGATTTAGAAGCTCCCACTGATGGAAGCCAGAATTATTACATGGTCGCTTAGGGTTGCCGCGCTTGCCTCACAACTGCCTTAACTCCGGTTAAAGTGAAGTTGAAAAGATTGTTTGACTAGGGTCATATACCTTACTGTACGAGTAGACTCATTTTAGAGCTGCCACTTGTAGCAAAAGAGGATTTTCAATTCATTCGCTAAACTCGGCTTATCAGAAGCTACAACCGCTGCCATACAACCTAACGCCGGCCGGCCTCCTTCCTCAATCTAGCTGCTGCAGAGGAAGAGCCCATTTCGGGCCAGCTTGATACGGCATCCTCTACTTCTTCCAAGAACGTAGTGCTATTGTGCATCTTAGTAGCCCCTAAAATGACCCTGACCCCTGGAGAACTAGCGTTCACTTGAGCGACCATTTTGGCTTCTTCATAAGTTGCACCTCCAACAATGAATATAATGATATCCTGCGGTTTATCCCTTGTAGTCCCACCACCTTCAACGAAAGGATACTGTTGCTCTTTCAGCCTAGCTTTGATGAGATTCTGTAGCGTGGCTTCTAGCCGAGGAGAATGCTGGGTGTATACATTCTCAACGTCTCTTAGGCCCTTGAAACGATCGCGGGCCCCAGAAAATATGGATGATGACTCAAAAAGATCAGAAAAGCCCCCGGCAGTGGGTGATGGTTGGAGCGAGTGGTGGTATGCAAGTAGTTTCAACACCAACTCAACGCGTCGTGGTGATACATTCCCGGCAGCAGTAAGAAGATCAAGGAGCATGGATAGAGCGTTTGATGGATGTTTCTCGTATCTCAGTGCATATAAAGCCACAAGACGAAGCTTACCCTCCGAGGAGACTTTAGTTGATTGAATGAGCCGCTGCAGATTCTGTGACAGATTAGTCGACGGATTCCGATGAAAACCAAGACAACAGTAAAATACCTTCAGATCACTGCCATGATTATCGTTGCACGCTAAACTCTGCTCAAGCTCACTGACACTTAAGAGATCGTCCGTACCAACTCGTCTGCTGAGCTCGCCGACAAGCGTTACATGCTTGCTCACATTGCCAGAGAGCTTCCGAAACTCAGGATAATCCTCGATGAACCGCTTCATGTCTGCGATAGATTCAATGCTAGCGCTGCTCTGCGATTTTGATGAGTATTGCTGGACGTATTCTTTGATATTGCTACCAAGATCACCGAAATTGAGGTACATGTTCTTCTTGAAGAAAGGGTCTTGGTCTTGGGAGAGGACAATTTCCTTCAGCTCAGGCCTTATGTCAGGGACGTCACTTAAGTCTACTCTACCATTGTAAATGCCAAGAAGTTCATGAACCATGGCTTGATAAGTCCATTGTGTCAAAAGAGGGGTGATAGGATCATCGCGTCGATCTAATAGAAGAAGTATTGGCGGAGTATCCGTTTTTCGAAAATCGAACAATTGCTCCTCTTGTGTCATTTGGTATCGAACCTCTATGGCGAGCTTCTTCACTATTAGGCTGTTCTTCTCATATCTAATCAGAGGTTTCTTCTTCAACGATAGCAGCAGAGCTATGACCCCATCGGTGCATCTTTGTAGGGAGTCTGGGTTCCATGAGTCTGGAGTATTGCTCCATAAACGTTGCTTAGGGAATCCGAGATCGAGAGACAGTAGGTCCGGGTTAATAACAATGTAATCCGCAAAGTATTCCTGAATACCGCGAACCACTTCGTTGTTGTCGGCCTCTGCAAGTCTTTCTAGAGATGACTTGCGGATGGCATTGCTGAAATCTAACTGATAATCAGTCTCTGGTCGCCATAATTTCTAGTCATCGCTCTCACAGATATAGTATTCGCCATACTTGGGGTTCCTGAATTCGTCTATGAGATGTTGTATTGAATCTGCAGACGGCCGTACAAAACATAGGCATCGTAGATGTCGCATCTTATCACGGGAAGTATTGTCAATACGGCTGGTCTCATAATTAGCTAAGGTTTCCTAGCATTCAAATTTGCTTACTCTATAAGGTAAACTTCATGGTTAAGCAAGGCCGACTGTGTAGTAGCTGTCGAGACAATGGATACCTGGAACAGGTTAGCCAAACATCTTCCTACCAAAACTGCGCTAGACTCGCACTGTCTCACTGTCTAGCAAGAGAACCTTCATCTTGGCAGATGAGGATCCTGGAATAGAGTCTCCAGCTGAGACCATCTTCGAGACGTAGCCTGAGACCGCTGAAACCACGTCCATCGTGACTGCTGAGTTTCTGACGATCCTAGAACTCGGAGCTGCAGCATCGTACTGAGATATTCAGTCAAACCATAATCCTTGCATCAAATCGATGTCGACTGTAAGGTAGCGTAAGGTACAGAACTGTTCTGTGGATGAGGTTACGAAGTCGTGGGGTCTTCCGCCAAGGCCACACATCGCGGCCCCGCGGTCAGAAATGACGGCCCCCCCTTCTCCTTTTCCTTTGTTGACACTCTTCGCCGCGACCATGAAGTAATTGCTTCGATCAAAGATCTTATAACCAGTACCGGCGAGGGCAGGATGTTGCCCTACATCGACATTCGTGAGCTTCTTGAATAATGCTCTCTTCATTCAGAGACCATGCTAATGGTCCGCCAGCTTTCCAGTATGCCGCTTCACTGACCGGCTCGTCAGTCGACGAATGTTAGATTTGCGCATTGAAGTCTATGCGAAATCTCTGGCTCACCTTTCTTAGTGAAGCTCATTACTTCGTTCCTCATCTCTTACCCTCTTGCTGGCGTCCTCAAACGCATACCTGATTCCAAGCCGTATCAGAAGAATCTGTTCATAATAACGTGCGTTAATAGCACCTGCTGGTCATCCGGTTCAACGTGCTAAAGTTTTGAAAAGGGTCTCTCTTTTCTACCTGGTTGGATTGTTCGATCTCTGGGCCGGAATCCGTACATTGCTGATTAGCTCTGTCGGTGCCTATGTTATTGCTGCTTATGTGAAAGGGCCGTTTATGCCATGGATAGGCTTTGTGTTCATCATGGGGCATATGTCCATCAACCAGCTGCGAAGGCAATTTGTAAATGCTCCGGAAAAAGTCGACATTACTGGTACGTTCAATACGATCGAGGGCTTGGCACAGCGCTGAAATCAGATTATAGGGGCACAGATGGTCCTTGTCATGAAGGTAAAGCTTCCAATTTGGGCAGAAACACACTGAAGAAGCTAAAAGCCATAAGCTCACAGCCTTCTGTTGGAATGTACAAGACGGGCGATTGCCGCCGAATGAGCTCGTTGACTTCCAGAGAGAGCGGGCTCTTGTTGAGCTGCCCAGTCTTCTAGATTTTGCTGGCTATGTTGTAGGTGTCGACCTGAAAATAAGCATAAAGTGTTCTAAAAGCCTTTAGCTATTCTTTCCCTCCTTATTCGCTGGCCCCGCTTTTGATTATATTGATTACCGACGGTGGATCGAGACGAGCATGTTTGAGGTACCAGCAGGAACAGACCCAGCTCACAGGCCCCAGACTCGCAAGAAACGAAAGATACCCCGGAGCGGTACGCCAGCCACCATTAAGGCGATAATTGGACTCGTTTGGATCTTCTTGTTTCTTAAATTTTCAGGTTGGTACAATACCCAACTTGTGCTAGGCGATCAATACATGCAGTACGGCTTGTTAAGGCGACTATGGCTCTTACAAATGCTGGGCTTTTCCACGAGGATGAAGTACTACGGTGTCTGGTATTTGACTGAAGGGGCTTGCATTCTGTCAGGCATGGGCTACAAAGGAATAGATCCAAAGACCGGCCGAGTACAGTGGGACCGCTTGCAGAACGTCAATCCTTGGGGCATCGAAACAGCGCAGAACTCACGCGCTTACCTTGAGAACTGGAACATGAATACCAACAATTGGTTACGGAACTACATGTACCTGAGGGTAACGCCGAAGGGAAAGAAACCCGGCTTCCGCGCCAGCTTGGCCACGTTCGTGACCAGTGCTTTTTGGCATGGGTTCTACCCGGGATATTACTTGAGCTTTGTTCTAGCAGCCTTCTTGCAAACGATTGCGAAAAGTATGTTCTCCTCTGCAACCTTTTAGTGAAATAGTGCGGTATTCTGAGATCGATAGATGTCCGGCGTCACATTCGCCCCTTCTTCCTAACCCCGGACGGCCAGCGCCCCACATCCTACAAGCCATACTATGACGCCCTGTCCTACCTTACAACTCAAGCAGCCTTCAGCTTCACCACCGCACCCTTTGTCCTGCTTACCTTGCCTGATTCCCTCCTTGTCTGGTCTAGGGTCTATTTTTACGTCGTTTTCGGCGCTGCTGCATCCATGGCATTCTTTGCTTCCCCTGCCAAAGTATGGCTTATTAAGAAATTGAAAGCGAGAAACCAGTCCGCGTTACAACCGAAAGAGAATATTGAGCATCCACTTATGGGCTTACCAAGTGATCCTGGCAGGGATATCGACGAGGCAGTCAAAGAAATCAAGGAAGAGGTTGAGGCAAGGAGGAGGCGTGGAACGAGCGCAAGTATGCCTACGGGTCAAAACATGAAAGCTGCTGTAGAGGAAAAGCTTGGGAAGAAGCTATAGATTTTCTGGAATTGTATGTATGGATTTCCATGCCAGTATGATACCCCCCTGCTAGAATTGTGGCTATACTGCACGACTAGCCGTTTCGGTTGTGTTTCTTTTAACATTTCTTCGTTTGTGTGAGTAGGATGCCGACGGCCAAGGGTCGACAGGTTTGTCAATCAATCTAACCCATACTTCCCATGCTTCTAGCAAGCTGTTTTGCGTTCCACACAACATAGATAGAATTTGGCACGTATCAAAATCACGCTCAAGATTCCCGTTATTCTTTCCCGTGTTGTTGCAGTGATATACAGTGTTGTTGTTGGATCAAAACAGCCGGCTCCCTCCGTTTAGCAGGGGAAAGAACGTGCGTAGCGAATATGTCTACTCGAAATCTACTCGCAAGAGGCTAGAAGCCAACCTTTATGATTATGATGTTGTTAACCAGAGGAAATGCCCCAGCCAGGCCTACTGACTTCAGAATGAATTTTAGTCAATGACGCTTTAAAGACTGTCAAAGATCATATCGCGCAGCCCACTTCTTCGCACGCGCCATCGTGGCTTTCTTCGTCAAATCGAAATCATCACCACCTATCCTTCCCTTTCCCCCATGCGGAACATAACGAGGCGATCTGGAGTATCTCGCGAGCTCTTTGCTCCAGTCCCAATGCTTCCACATCCTTTCTTCGCTCCAGTTATAATCATCTTCTAGCTTCCACCCTTTTCTCCCCTTTCCTTTCTTCTTTGATGCTGCTACTTCTTCACCGCTAGAACCCTCTTCTTCACTACCAGCTGCTTCTTCTCGAATCTCGTCGACAACCTCCTCAATGCCAAAAACGCCGGTGATTATCACACCATGCTTGTCCGCAAGCCGCACAACGACTTTACTCCACCCATGCTCGTTGGATGGGCAGATCTCGTCATTACAAGCGTTCGAGTGAAGAAATTGGGAAAGAATGAAGCCGAGATTACGTATCGTCGAGTTGCCATCTCTAAAGAGACCATGCTTGATGAGCAGGGAGATGGTGGTTAGGAGTGCTGTGCCCATGGTCATCAAGCACTGGGCGTTACCCTCGGAGTCATCCGACGACACTGGGCGCGACTGTTAGTACATTTTAAGATATCAAAGGTGCAAGAGACAAAGGTCTTACGGCATATGTCCAAGTTGTTCTTCAAGAAGAATGCCATAGCTTCGATATGGGACCACATTGGTAAGGCAACCTCGGCGGGATCCCCTGCTTTGGCGCTTTTCTTGAACTCCTTGTTAAATGACAGCAACTGTTCCCTTGGTCAATTGATGGGTTCCTCGCCTCGACACCCCACAGACCAGCAAACTCACCATGTTGTCCATAACCTCCTTGGTCCCGTATGCGCTGAAATCGTTATAAATATACATATCGAAATTATCTTGATCGCGCTTCTCCTGCTCTTCCACCCACTTCATCAACAGCTCAAACCCAGCCTTCGTCATGATCCACTTGTGCTCCGGGTACTTGTCCGCGGGTTTCATGCACATGCACTTTTCACCACCGCCGCAGGTGAACGTTAGTTCTCGACATTCCTCGTCGTCTAAATCGAGGTCAAGCTCGCGAGCTTTGTCCTCCGAGTCGCGACATACGCAGACCCAGGTAGAGCCGTCCGCGTCTTCCGGTACATTATCGGACTTGGAGGTAGTGGAGGATGTGGCGGGCTCGGAGCTAGCTTCTTTAGAGGGATCCTTTGCCCTGGGGTTTTCGGGGTCGGGTTGTTCCGATTCGGTTGTCGCCTTCTTTGCAGCCTAAGATTCTTTAGTCTAAAAGCTCGATTGACGTAGTAAAACACCTACAGTAGCTTTTCCCCCCTTCTCCGCGCCAGCAGACACGTCGTTTTCCTTCTCCTGAGATTTTCCAAGGGAAGTCTTCTTCGTGACAGGTGCGACGGCTTCTGCGTTGGCATCGGCTTCCGCTAGTGTTTTCTTTGCTCGAGGCATAATCGGCAAGTAGACTTGGTCGCAATGGAAAGGTTGGGAATGTCAGGCAGACGGCAAAGGGGTTGAGGAAATTAGAATTCGAAAGGTCTTCGTGAAGCTCCCCTGTCATGATCCCTAGCGCGATCAGGTCGCAGCTTCGCGAAGTCACGTGTATCGAAAGGGAGCCAAAACCGACAACCGACAACCAACTACCCAAGGGAAGCAGTCAAGCAATCCCACAAGGCTTTCCACGCGCTCGGCATCACCAGAAGATGACAGAAAGTCAGAGAATAACAACCAATATCCGCAAAAGATCTCCAAATGGACAAGTAGATTCATATTTTCCTTGGGATAGTATAATCTTCGCCTTGGGTTCCACTGCAAAGCCTGTGCGATTAGAAGAGTTGGATAAAGAAACATATAGAAGTAATCAATCTTGACATTTCAGACCTAAATCATCATTAAGTCGAATAATTAATCTGGCTTGTCTGCCTGGCTGGTTTCTGCAACCTCTAGCGATTCACATCTCTTCATATACATGATGGCGTTGAGAATCACTCACGATATCCTGGGAGACAATGAAGCAAAAATCACTTGCGGTATTCCTTACTGCAATCGATCAGAAGCAATTCCAACTGTCTATTGCGTGGCTCCCTCTGCATATCTTCAGCTTCACCACAGCTATTGCGTATCCTCTTATGTCTCCATCCGCACCAATTCCCATTCTTCACAGCAGCATTTCCAAGCCTCCCTGTTGGGAAAGATCTACACCATCGTTGCCCAATCTGTCGATCATTATGCGCAGTAGTTGAAGCAATATATATTTTTTTCTCACTACGGCTTTTCAGTTGCTTCTGTACACTGATCAGTTCTCATTCCCTTTCTTTTCCGACAGTTATCCCAGATACCCCAATTAATATGCGCAATGCTTCCGAAAGCGGATTTTTGAGGTATAGAAATCGAATGATTCACGCACTTTCTCAGCTTCACTACGTTTTGACCCGTGGCCTTCCTCTGCTTATCCGCCCATGTTCGATGTCCTTCACCACATTTGGCTCTGGCTTCCAATCAGCGTACCTTTTACTACCAGGAGCTCGCGATAGTCCCTGTCGTCCACCCTCGTACCATACTGCACTCTGATTGAATGTTCATTGTAATGATGAAGCAAGTTCTCCTATGATTTTGAGCGCGTAGATCTAGATTCATCAGGGTTTTTTTCTGGCAAAGCCTTCAAGCTATTGTCTATATATATTGCATCCACGCTCTGTTTTCTTCCTACTATTACAACATGATATCTACGTCTCTTTACATGACCGACCAACCGACCACCTAGTAGAGTAAAAGGTCTTAAGTGCTGAATAGCTCTTACTATATGATCAATTCTCATCCTTAAGCAAGACCCAAGAGACACTTGAACTGCCACGATTATAAGAATGGCGAACAGATATTTCAAATGTTGTAAACATTCCTATAAGTCGGTAAATGATCGAGCCAAGAACGATGCTACCCGTGCGCACATTGGATGCCAGGAGTGTCCTCATGCTGGCTGCACTACGGGATGTGAAAACTTTATGCGTACTTCCTGATCCTCACCCATATCATATCTATATTATTACTGACGACTATATCCAGCGACACCGGTTAATGCAAGTAAGGACTTCGAGCTCATCCGTTTAAAAGGAAGCTAATACTTCAGAAGACGACCCCTTAGTCGACAACTATGAACTAGTTATAACTGCTACTGTTCGGGAAAGTGCCGGGCTTAGGCAAGATTTCGTCAAAGGTCAAATGTACGACAGCCAAGTCATGACAGAGTATAATCGTAAGTATCTGGCTTTGGGTTTATCTACTCGACAGGAAGCTAATATGTCAAAAGAGACCTTAATCATAAACGGTAATCAATCATTAGCTCCAGCTCCTTCTTATCTATCATCAGGCAGTACTCATGCTTCAACAGTATCGGTCTCTCAACAAATTGGCAGCACAAGCTACGGCCAAGGCCGTGCATTGCCTAGACCAGTATCATACTCTGCTGCGGTGTCGGGCCTAACGGCTCTCTCTTCCCAAGTCAGACGTGAAGAACCCGAGGACGAGGACGAGGACGACGAGTCACGATATCGGCCAGTGATTCTGCGGCAGCGCAAGAAGAGACACGAGTAGCCTCGGTCTCATGAGTATGATAGACATAGTGAGGATAGTACAAGCGGAAAATAGGGAGATTCCTGAGTCTAATAGAGGGCCTCACCTTGATTAAGAGCTATCAAAAATCGGGGCAATACAATGCTGAGGTTGTGGTGTTAGGGGACAGGAGTGACAAGTGCGCTATGACAAAAGTTT
>JAABUR0100010451.1_pt1 | contig 10173 bp, 8 predicted proteins | sample 5560091 | NCBI WGS metagenome assembly JAABUR01 (sample SAMN10711879, study PRJNA513375) | rock metagenome | isolation source: Antarctica rocks | place: Antarctica: Victoria Land, University Valley sud
CAGGTACCACGAGTACGAGATCGACCCGGCGTACCTCAGCACCCTCGTCCGCAACAGCGGGCCGGGACCGATCAGGCCACCCGTCGATGGTCGGTGACCACCCGCAACGAGGATCGCCGCCGCAACGCCGCGCGGCCACCGAACCACCGCTGGAGCGGCCAGAGACATCAGGCCACCGACGGCCAGCTCCCATCCCCTCGATGCCAGCGAGAAGTAGCCCCACGGCGGATTTCCGTCGGTGAGGCGCACGCCGATCGCACACGACGTGAGTGCCAGGGCGATGAGCACTGCCACCAGCACCGCGCGGCGGCGGTGCAGGCGCCGGCCGCGCAGCACGGTTACGATCAGGATGGCCGGCCAGAAAAGGTAGAACTGCTCCTCGATGCACAGTGACCAGTAGTGCTGCAGCGGCGACGGCGCGGTCGTGGTCAGGTAGTCGGTGCCGACGCCGACGCCGACGATAGTTGGCGACGAACAGCGAGTTCGCTCGGGACCGGAGTGGTCGTCCTCGGCTACATGCTCGTGCAGCACGCATGGCAGGCGCAACTACTGTCCTTGATGGTCGGCGTCGTTGCGGTTATCGGAATCCCCGCGCGGATGGCCTTGCGTGCCTCCGTGCTGACACCGGAGCGACTCAAGGCCTCGACAGGTGCCATCGTGGCGGCCGAGCGACTCGGCCTCGTGCTCGGTCCGCTGGTCGCGTCGGTCGTCACAGTGACGATCAGCGTGCAAGCGGCCTTCGTTCTGGAGTTCCTCCTAGGGCTGGTGGCGACCGTGTCGTTGCTTCGGCTCGAACCCCGTGCCGACAACCGGGACACGCCCCACGACGACATCCGGGGCGGCTACCGCAGGGCCTGGCAGTTGATGAGGTCCAGTCGCGTGGTCTGGGAATACAGCCTGACCGGGTTCACCCACTCGGTTGGCACAGGCATCCGCTGGTTGTTGTTCCCGGCCGTCCTGGTCGCCACCTTGGATAGCAGCGAGAACCGCCTCGGTCTCCTCGTGGGGGCGATGGCCCTGGGCGGCATCATCGGCGGCTTCCTCGCGCCCCGGATCGGATCAGCGCTCATCGATCGGCACTACGTCCTGCAATCCGGTGTGGAGGTGATCATCTGGCTCGTTCTGGCGATCGTCTCCAACGTGCCCAGCTATGTCGCCGTTGTGTTCATCGGAGGAGTGTTCGAGGGCTCGACGACGGCACTGTACTTCGTCCGTGTGCAGGAGCTACTGAAGCCAAAGGAGCTCGGCCGCTACTTCTCGCTGATGAGCCCACTCACTGACGCTTCGATCGCCGTCGGGGTCCTCGTGGCGTCGGCCTTGGGGATGTCCCAGCTCTCCCACCGAGGAGCGCTCCTGATCGCCGTTCTCATCGGGATCCCTTTCCTGGTGTGCCGATCCATCGTGCGGGGCGCCCTGGGGCGGTCTATCGAGCAAGGCTGAGAGGATGCCACTACACACGCCGAGGCACCCCCGCCATAAGTGCGGCGGCTGTGTACTAAGACTGTCCGCTGAGCTATCGGGTTCAGGAACTGAACTGGCTCAGAACTCCCCGACCACGTCAGCGATGAGGACCTGGGCTGGCGAGGCCGGCCGCGCGGCCTGGCTCGCTGTAGCCGCCGTCGCGGCGCTGGCGGGCACCAACACCAGCGCCCGGCTGCCGACGTTCTGACCGGCCAGCTTGCTCACCACGGTGAGGACATTCTGCGCCGCCACGGTTTGTGGCGCCTGCCCCCATGACGAGTGGGTTTTCTTGCCGGTCGCGAGGTCGGTCTCGACGATCTGCATCACCAGCGTCTTGGTGGCGTCGATCTTGTCACCGCTTCCCTTCACCAGCAGGGTGGACACCGGCTTTGACGGCGCCTTGACGCCGGCCGTGCTCAGGATCGTCGGAGCCTTGCCGGGTACGTTGGTGATCTTGGGCAGCCCCGACGCGGGCAGGTCGCTGACGACGGTGCCCGGTGCGGATGCGTCCGGCTTGAAGGTCTTCAGCAAGTCCACCACGAAGACGAGTGTGTCGGTGCCGCTGATACCGGCGCTGGACTGACCCTGGCTTCCGTAGCCCTCTGCCGGCGGCAACGCCATGACCAGCCGGGTACCGAGCTTCTGGCCGACGAGCGTCTTGTCCCAGCCCGGGATGACGCGGCCGACGCCGATGGCGAACGCGGCGGCATTGCCCCGGTCGAACGAGCTGTCGAAGACGTTGGGCTTGCCGTTCTTGGGTGCCCAGGTCTGGCCGACGTAGTTGGCGACCAGCGTGTCCCCCTTGGCGACCGTGGCGCCGGTGCCCTCGGTGAGAACCTGCTTCACCAGGGTGGTTGGAGCTGCCTTGCTGGGGATGGTGACAGTGGGCTTCACGCCGAAGCCGCCGGTCACCTTGATGCCGACGTCCGTGGTCGTGGCAGTTCCACTACCTGAGGCTGCCGGTGAACTGCTGGCCGCGCCGCCGGTAGCAGCCACCGTCCCGGTAGCAGCTGACGTCCCGACAGCCGAGGGACCCGCCGAGGACGACTTCGAGGACGAGCCGCACGCGGCCAGCACGAGAATGGGAAGGACAACCGATGCGGCGCGAAGCCGCCTGGAGAAACGCACAAAGACCCCGATCGGGTAAATTCGAGAGAGAAAGAGACCTGCGCCAGTTTAGCTCGCCGTCGGGCCGCTCATCGAGCACATGTGGTCGCATCGAGCATTCTCATGCCAGGCTCTGAGGATGCATCTGCAGGCAGTGGCGGCACTATCGGACGAGCTGGCGGCGACCTCGTCCCGCGGCGCGAAGGTGGCACGGATCGCCGAACTCCTGGCTACGGCGGAGCCGGCCGAGGCCGCCATTGTCGTCGCGTGGCTGTCCGGTGAGCTGACCCAGCGCCAGATCGGGGTGGGCTGGGCGGCGCTGCGCGACCTGCCCCAGCCGGCTTCTGAGCCGACCCTGGCGGTTTCGGGGGTGGACGATCGCCTCGGCCGGATCGGAACGACCAGCGGTACCGGCTCCCAGGCCGTCCGGCGACAGTTGCTGGCGAACCTGTTTGGTGCCGCGACCGGGCAGGAGCAAGCCTTTCTGACGCGGTTGCTCACCGGCGATCTGCGCCAGGGCGCGCTGGCCGGAGTGATGACCGACGCGGTGGCACGTGCGGCAGGGCTGCCGCTGGCCGACATCCGGCGGGCCGGGATGCTCAGCGGCGACCTGGCCCGGGTCGCGACCGCCGCGTTGGCCGGCGGCCCACTGGCGCAGTTTCGGCTGCAGGTTGGCCGTCCGGTCAGTCCGATGCTGGCCCAGACCGCTACCAGCGTCGAGGACGGGCTCGCCACGCTCGGCGGCGAGGCGGCGCTGGAATGGAAGCTGGACGGCGCCCGCATCCAGATCCACCGGTCCGGCTCCGAGGTGGCTCTGTTCACCCGCACCCTGGACGACGTGACGTCCCGGATGCCCGAAGTCGTTGAGGTGGTACGTCGCTTCGACGCTCGCGAGCTGGTCGCCGATGCCGAGGTCATCGCGCTCCGTCCGGACGGTCGGCCGCAGCCGTTTCAGGTGACCGCGTCCCGGTTCGGTTCCCGTTGGGATCCGGCGGTGCTGGCGCGTACGGCACCACTGAGCCCGTTCGTGTTCGATCTGCTGCATCTGGACGGCCGGGATGTCCTCGACGAGCCGGCCGAGATTCGGTGGCGAGCGTTGGATGCCTTGCTGCCCGAGGACGCCCGGATACCGCGGCTGGTGACTACCGATGCCTCCGCCGCGCAGGCGTTTCTTGCCCATGCTCTGGCGCATGGGCAAGAGGGCGTGATGGTGAAGTCACTGACCGCGCCGTACGAGGCCGGCCGGCGTGGTGCGGGCTGGCTGAAGGTGAAGCCGGTGCACACCCTGGACCTGGTGGTGCTGGCGGTCGAGTGGGGATCGGGCCGGCGCAAGGGCAAGCTGTCCAACATCCATTTGGGTGCGCGTTCTGAGACTGGCTTCGTCATGCTGGGCAAGACGTTCAAGGGCATGACGGACGCGATGCTCGACTGGCAGACGGAGCGCTTTCTGAGCCTCGCGGACGGGCCTACCGACTCGTGGGTGGTGCGGCTGCGGCCCGAGCAGGTGGTCGAGATTGCCTTCGACGGTGTGCAACGGTCGTCCCGCTATCCGGCGGGCCTGGCGCTGCGCTTCGCCCGGGTGCTGCGCTACCGCGACGACAAGCGGCCGGACGAGGCGGACACCATCGACGCGGTACGCGCGTTCCACGCCGAGTAGCTCAGCAGGCGCGGGTGGTGGTTCGCGGCTGGCCGCCGGGGCCTCGACCGGACTGCCCTCAACTCAAGGCGAATGATCGTCCTCGACGATGCGTGGGATCCAGCCGCTTGGTCAAGCTCGCTTGGCTAAGAGGCCACGCCATATCGCCCAATAGGGCGTCGCCTGCCTGTCGCGATTACGCCGGCCGCTGCGTCGTTTTGCGCGCCAGACGTCCGATTCGCCCGTGCGGCTCGACTGGATGGTGATCTTATCTGCGATGGCCAACTAGGCGCCGCACGCCGTCGACGCGAATCCGGCCTGAGCGTCGTTTCGCGCGCTGGACGGGCCGCCCCGTCGATCCACGTCAGATCTGGTGATCTTGTCCGCGAACAGTGCATCGACGGAGCGTTGGCTCTCTGGGCGCGTCCGGCCGACCGCGGCCTATGTAATTATGAGCGCGTCGACCTGACCGGCCTCGGGAGCGACGGCACCCTCGGCCTCGCGTTGAGCCAGGATTTCGAGCTTCGCCTGCCGCGAGCATCGCGCCGGGGTTGGCCGATCGGTTTGTCGTCCTCGATGGAGGCTTTGATGTGCTTGCGTTACGCTCTCATCAACGGCAGGTCGTTCGCCCAATATATGTTGATTTTGTGTTAGCCTCTGATCAGTCGTCTGACGGCCGATCCATAGGGTTCAGGGTTGCTGTTTTGGTTTCTGTTCCGGTATCGTGAGGTCGATGAAGGAGCGAGAGATTTACCCCAACGCTCCGGTCGTTCTAGTGGCCTTGGAGGTACGGCATCCCGTTTCAGAGCCCCTCAACCCATCCGAGGTTAGAGCGATCAAGACCCGCTTGGCTGAACACGCACCGATAGCCAGGAACTCCCAGGTAACAAATTTCCAGGTCGTCGCTGGCATGCCGACGCAGCCAACGCCGCAAATCGAGCAATTCACCCGGTTCGTCAACCGCCAGAGCACGCTAGCCGTGTCGTTCCGACGCGAGGCACTCGTCGTGGAGACGAGCGCGTATCCAGGCTGGGAACAGTTCCGCCAGATAGTCTCTGACGCCGTCGACGCGCGCATGGACGTCGCCCCCGTCGACGGTGTCGAGCGGGTCGGCCTTCGCTATGTGGACGAGATACGAATTCCCGATGAAGCCGAAATTGATTGGTGCCAGTGGGTGAGTCCCTCACTCCTCGGGCCCAGCCCGACCGAGCCCATCGCGCTGCAGCTCGCTCAGTGGCAGGGCGTAGCCGTGTATGGCTCTCAGCCAGGGTCCATGCTCGTGCTTCGTTACGGCCCGGCGTTGGGCTTTGCCATCGATTCAAGCTCAGAACTTAGGCGTGAGAAGCCGGCCGATGGCGGTCCGTACTTCCTGATGGACATCGACAGCTTCTCGGTGCCAACAGGATCGATACCTGAAGTTGACCGTGACAGTCTGATCGCCACGTGCAACGATCTGCACCAACCGGTACGAACTCTCTTCGAGGGCCTGATTCAAGACAAGCTGAGGGATGAGGTGCTCCGATGACCCAAATTCGTCGAGCGCGTGCGCATGCCGATGACTGGTTTGTTGTGGACGAAGGAAATCAGACCGCTGCGACGAGCGTCCGTCCGCGGTCGATCGCTCCGGACGTCACGCGCACTCTCGCTGCCATGCTGACGACTCAGGTCGACGACTTGCGGCATCGACACAGCGATCTCGGTGCTGACATTCTAGACGTCCACCAGCGCAGCTACATGGATGAGTGGCGTGTGCGTATGCAGGAACGTGCAGCGACTGGCGTTACGCAGCTTCTCGACGAGCTGGCTGACTTGGGCTTCGCTTGGCGCGACATCGCGCACTTGGTTGGCGTGAGCGTCCCTGCCATCCAGAAGTGGCGCAAAGGCGCCAGCACTACTCCGGACAACCGTCAGCGTTTGGCTGGCCTACTAGCTGCGTGCGATCTGATCGTTCGTCACCGCAGCATTCACGACATCGCTCAGTGGTTCGAGATGCCGCTACACCAAGGCGTGCCGGTGACACCGATCGATCTATGGGCCGCCAGCGAGTACGCCCTGGTCTTTAAGTACGCGCTACAGCACCTCACCGGCGAGGACGTTCTGAGCCGGTACCAGCCGGACTGGCGCGGGCGCTACGACAGCGACTTCGAGACATTCCTCGCTGGTGACGGCGAGCTTTCGATCCGAATGCGTGAGCGGTGACGAATGCCCGACGAACTCGAGGCGCCCGGTACTGACGCCGCGCCCGAGTGGGCAAGCCTGTACCGAGCGCGTGGTGACGAGGTCGTGGTGCACCGGCCGATCTTCACCGGCGACGTCTTCATAGGCGTGTCGATCGCCGGTGAAACTACGGCCAGAAACGTCATCATCCTTCAGCATCCGTGCGCGATCCGTGCCGGCGTTAATCTCCTGCCGAAGCTTCTCGTCGCCGAGGTCAACCAAGCGCCCAAGCTTATGCCGTCCGACTGGCCCAAGGGCACTTACAAGCAGTTGCCGCTGGCTGAGCTGATTCCCGAAGCGAAGGCAAGCGACCACGCCGCCCTCCTCGCCAAGAACCACCTGGTGACGCCAACCGAACTCGCGGCCGCAACGCGGATCGCGTGCTTGTCGCAGCGTGGTGTGAACCTGCTCATGCAACGATGGGTGAACCACAACACGCGGGTCGTCATAGCTACGCAGAGGTACCAGGAGGTCAGCGCACCTCAGTTCGAGGAAGCCGACATGACCGAGGACTGGTGTACCGATCGCGACGATGACGGCGTCTCCGCCGAGGCCGCCACGATCGAGATTGACGGATGGCTAAAAGAGAAGAACGCCATCGGAGAGTCCCGCCAAGACCGCCTCAAGGACGAGCAGCAGCGAAGTGCGCTACGCAGTGAGCTTCGGGCGCATCTCCGATCAGTCCGTGCTGTGGCGAACGCGTAACACGAGAGATTGACTCTTACTGCGCTCTAGGAAACGTTCTCCCACCGCCCATGACTGCGTCGCACGCGCCTATCGGCTTATCTGCCAGCGACCGACTCGCCGGTGAGTGCCCACCGCCTCACGCAGATCGACGGATATTGGGCTGCCGAGCCAGTGCTTAACACACCACTATCTGGGCAGTCTGGTCGACTCCATGGGCCGTCGCCGTACGAGCGTCATCGAATTCGGGTACGACGCCGTGCTTGTCTCGGTCGCGATCCCGGTCAGGCCGGCACGGCGGCCACAGGTGCCGACGCGCAGCGTTGGACCGCGTGATGCATCCTCATTGTCGTGGATCCTCTGATGCGCCGGATCGAGGCGCTTGCCGATGACGGTGCCTACGCGGTGACGTTCCTGATGCCCGACAACCAGGAGCGCAGCGTGCTGCTGCGCGTCACCGACGGCGTCGTCACCATCCCCGAGGCGAACCTCATCCCCGGCTGGGCCGCGGACTCACCATCCTTCGAGGCCGTCCTCGCCGCGATCGCCGCGGTGCACGCCGCCCGCACGCTCGCAAGCAGCGGACGCAGCCAACTGCTCGACCTGCCCGGCGGCTGGGACGTCACCCTGGGCAACGTGGTGCTCTCCGGTACTGGGCAGCCGAATTGCGTGTCGCACGGCGGCCTCGACGAGACCGAACCGGCCCGGTACGTGTGCCCGGTCTGCGGCGCCGCAGCGCTGTACCAGATCGCAAGCTGAGCGTTACAAGCGTTACAGCGCCAGGACACAGCTCGGACCGGGCACGTCCACGCTGATCGGCGGTCCGCTCGGCAGGCCCGTCACCGGATCGACCGGAAGGCTGACCACCGTGTCCGACAGCTGATTCGCCAGGTACAGCTGATTGCCGGCGAGGTACGCGTGCCGGGGCCAGCGCCCGGCGGCGTCGAAGTCCGCGACGGGCACAGCAGAGTCGCCGTCCAGCCGGAGCAGGCTGACGATGTCTCCGCCCCGGTGCGTGGCGTAGAACAGCTCCGGTCGCGGTCCGAGAAGCAACGCCGCCGCCAGGCTTGGATCAGGCAACGTCCCCGCGTAGCCCGGTCCTACCGACAGCAGCCGAGGGTTGTCCGTCCAGTCGGCTACCGCCAGGCTGCCGTCCAGTTCGCCCAGCACCAGAGCGCGCGTGCCGGACAGCAGCAACTGGCGGGTGCCGCTGCCCGCGGGAAGAACCAGCGGCTGCACGTCCACGAAGGAACCGCCCTCCAGGCGATAGCGCCAGACCCGGTCACTGCCCAGGTCGGCCACCGCGAGCCCGATGCCCGCCCAGCCGTCATTGAAGAAGGTGATCTGATGCGCGTGCGGACCCTCCTGCCGTTCGGCGTCCGGTCCCCCGCCGCCGGGCAGCTCGATCAGCTGGGTCAGCGGCTCGATCCGGCCGTCCGGGCCGAGCGGGTGGATAGACACACTGCCGGTGGTGTAGCTCGCCACCGCCAGCAGCCGCAGCCCCTCGTGCACGGCCAGGTGACACGGGTGCTCTCCGCCGGTGGACTGCACGCTGAACTGCTCCAGGTCACAGTCAGCACCCGCTCCGGTCATCCGGAAGGCGCTCACCCGGCCGGCGTCCGTCTCGTTCACCGCGTAGACGAAACGGCCAGCTACTGACACCAGAAAGGACGGTGACTCGGTGACGGCGACCAGTCCGTGATCGTGCAGGGTCGCCTGCACCAGGTCGTGCACGATCAGTCGGATGCCATGGCCGGTGCCCATCGGCGGCGTGTAGCCACCCACGAGCAGGGTTCGGAAGTCGGCGGGTGCGGTAGTCATCGAGGGCCATTCTTCCCCACCGCGCGGGGATACCCATCCGATACCGGCGACGGCTAACATGCCCGCCACCACCTGTACGCCACGACGATCGGGAGCGGCATGACTACAGCGACTGGAAATCGAGCGCCGGCGGCTTCCGACGATGGCGGCAAGGGGCTCAAGACAGGGGCGATCGGCCTGGTGTCCAGCGTCGTCATCGGTGTTGCGTCGACGGCGCCGGCATACAGCCTCGCTGCGACCCTCGGCTTCATCGTGGCCCTCGTCGGCCTGCAGTCACCGGCGGTCGTCCTGCTGGCATTCGTCCCCATCCTGTTCGTGTCGGTGGGGTATCAGCAACTGAACAAGGCAGAACCGGATTGCGGAACGACATTCACCTGGGCCACCAAGGCCTTCGGCCCCAAGAGCGGCTGGCTCGGTGGCTGGGGCATCATCGCCGCCGACGTCCTGGTGATGGCCAGTTTGGCCCAGGTCGCAGGGCAATACCTGTTCCTGCTGTTCGGCGCGGACGGTATCGGCTCCGATCCGACGAGTGGGTGGGTACTGCTCGTGGGGCTGCTGTGGATGGCCCTGATGACCTACATCTGCTACCGCGGCATCGAGCTGTCCGCGGCGATTCAGCGCTGGCTGCTGACGATCGAGGTCGTCATGCTCGCCGTGCTGGCGGTGTTCGCGCTGGTGAAGGTGTACACGGGCAACGGCGTCCACGGGATATCGATCCACCCGGCGCTGTCCTGGTTCAACCCGGCGAACATCAAGGGCGACAACGGCCACTTCTCGTTCAACCTTTTTTCGCAAGGCATCCTGTTCATGCTGTTCATCTACTGGGGCTGGGATTCGGCCGTCTCGGTGAACGAAGAGACCAAGGACCGCGAGAAGACGCCGGGCCGGGCGGCCATCATCTCGACCGTCCTGTTGCTCGGCATCTACGCGGTGGTGTCGGTGGCCGCGCAGGCGTTCGCGGGAGTCGGCACCGACGGCATCGGCCTGGGAAATACGAAGAACTCCGGCGACGTGTTGAGCGTCCTGGGCAGCTCGGTGTTCGGCTCGTCCGAGATCGGCAGCGTGATGTCGAAGCTCTTGCTGTTCATGGTGCTGACCTCAGCGGCGGCCTCGACCCAGACCACCATCCTGCCCACGGCGCGAACCACCCTGTCGATGGCCGTCTACAAGGCGATTCCGCGCACCTTCGCCAAGATCCATCCTCGGTACTTCACGCCGACCAGCTCGACGCTGTGGATGGGCGGCGT
>JAABUR0100010452.1_pt1 | contig 10170 bp, 9 predicted proteins | sample 5560091 | NCBI WGS metagenome assembly JAABUR01 (sample SAMN10711879, study PRJNA513375) | rock metagenome | isolation source: Antarctica rocks | place: Antarctica: Victoria Land, University Valley sud
AGCTTCAAAGACGTCACCCAAGAACAGCTCGACGAGATCGCTGACCGGCTCAACAGCCGCCCCCGCAAGACACTCGGATTCATGACACCCTCAGCCAAGCTCAGCGAGCTGTTGCAGTGACCACCTGCATTCGCCCCCTGCTTACCTCCTCCGGCCGGGGCTGCGGAGATCCCGGCTCCAGCTCGGCGGCCAATACTGGGAGGGCCTGGCGGGCCGCGAGGCGGAGCCGTCGCGAACATCCGCTTCTGCCGCTGCCACGCTGCCTCTGCAGGGCACAGCAGAGGCGTACCGGTAGATCGCCGGCGAGCGCCCGCTGCGCTTTGCCGATGGGCCGACAAGTCCTAATACCCCGGGGCGATGTTGCCCTCTTGAGCGACGTAACGGGCGCGCTTGATCCACAGGATGCCGTGGTAGACGACCGTCCCGTCGCTGAAGGTGAGCTGACCGCGGCGGATGAACTTCGACCACCATCCGGTCTTGGGGCTGCCGATCGCCACCAGGCCCGGGCCGCGCTCGAAGACGTTGAACTGCTTGCCGGGGCGGTGGAAGGGCAGGTCCCGATAGATGTAGACGTGGCTGTCGGTGACGAGCACGACCCGATGCCAGTAGAAGCTGGCCAGGGAGATCGCCATCGCGATGAGATCCCCGGCCGTGCGGATGAGCTTGGCGACGTCCTCCACGACCCCGAACACGACCATCGTGAAAAGGTTGTTGAAGGTGAACGCGACCGCGACTGCGTTCTCGGGGAGCTTCGCTCGCTTTGCCATGCGCTTGGCCATGCGCGCGTTGTAGGGGCGGACCTCGATGCTCCGCTGCTGGAACGCGGGCTGCAGGGCTGCGGGTTGCTCGTTCGGACCGTTCATGCGGCGAGAATAGTGCAGCGGCGGGTTGTCAGGTTCTTTCGGAAAGCGCATCTCGGAAAAACCAAGTGACCGCACATGCCGCTGACGGCGCGCCTCCGCTCCCTCGCCGGGCGAGATTAGACACTCGGCGACATCGGCGTTCTCAGGGGTTCGGAAGGGCACCCATACGAGCCACTACAACAACGAACTCCGGCCGGGATCTGCAGGCTCAGGCGATAAGCAATCGAAGCCAAGACGCGCCGCTTCCGCCGACAGGATGCTCATCGCCAAGGACTGGCAAGGCGATGCCCGCGTCGTGGCTGGGCCAGTTTCCTCGCGTGCAAGGACCCGGCGCGCCTTCTCCGCCGTCGCGGCCAAGAAGGTGTCCGCGATGTTCGCGGCAGCCGTGAACATGGCCAGTCACAGCTTGCCAAGCTAGGCTGCGCTGCCACCGATTGCGGTGCCCAGCCCGTCGATCACTTTCTGTGGCACGAAGAAGAAGTTGGCGCAGACCGTCGCGCCATACTTCCCGAAGCCCTTGGAGCCCGCCACAGAGGAGACAAGGCCACCACGCAGGGTCGCCAGCCCGCGCCGTGCAGCCAGCGGATTCGAGTTTTTGATCGCGGCGATGATGTTGTCGGTGCCTGTCGCCACACCGCTGATCCCGGCGTAGTAGAAGCTGATCTGGCGCTCAACTGGGTCACGTTCAGATCTTGGGATCGGAACCGACTTAAGCGCGCTGATCGTGCTGCGAAAGAGCACGGCGTATCGGGGGCCGGCCTGCACGAACTGGGCGGCGTTGCTGATCGGGGGCAGGGTGGCGACCCGGTCCGATGACGCGCCACAGAGGCGATCGAACGTCGCAATGAGCGCCGGACGGCTCGCGGGCTCGCGGGTTGCCAGCCTCAGACCGCTGGCCGCTCTCGAGGGCATCGGCAAGGGCCGGAACACCTCGCCGACAGCCGTCGACCAGGCCACAACACCAGCAGCCAGAAGGGCAGAGGACGGACTCATCTCTCCGCCGGAGGGGTGCTGGCTGCTGCTCTCTAACGCGGCGACCCCCTTCATAATCGCGTCCAGTGCTTTGGTGAGACCACCCGCCTGCGCGGCCAGTGACGCTGGCACCTTGAGGCGCGTCAGGTCCCGGGATCGGTCACTCAGGCTCGCGTCGGCACCGCTATGTCCAAGAACGTCGGCGACGACCTGGTCGACATCCAGGCCGGCCCTGTAGAAGTCATCGACAGCGTCCTGCAACGGCTGGACCACGTCGTAGACGCCTTCCACCACTGGACGAAGCTGGGCTCGGTAGAGCGCTGCCGCTCGGGCGACGTCAGCAGCCCGCGCTTGCGCGCGCAGATGGCCCGCGGTGATCAGGTCAGTGCCCACCACACCAAGCAGCGACAGCGCCAACACGAACGGCCCGACACGGCGCAACAACATTCCCGGTCCCTCCAGATGCCAAGGCAATCAAGACTCTGTTCGGCAACCACCAGAGGAATCCTGCGCACGAGCCACACACACTTGAACTGCTGGCAGCCGAGAAGCCCCGCCCGTCCACGGACACTGGCACGGCCTGCTTGAACTCACCCCTGCGGCCTCGGTGGCCGTCCGGCCTTCTCGACAGTGACGGTTTACCCCCCTTACGCACCGGGATCGGGTGAGGCACGATGCGGCGGTGACGTCACCGTCAGGCCCCCAGGCCTCGGACCCGCAGCAGTCCAGCCCTGAGCCCTCGAACGGGCCGTGGTCCGTGCCCGAGGGCTCGGACCGGCAGTGGTTCACGCCCGGGTACGGCCAGCTGCCGACGGACAGCCAGCCTTCGGCCGCGGGCTGGGGCCCCGGTCCCGGCTACGGGCCGCCCTCGCCTGGCACCGATGGCTTCGCCGTCGCCAGCCTGGTGCTCGGGATCGTGCCCGTGCTGGGCGGGCTGCTCGGCATCGTCTTCGGCGCGATAGCCCTGCCCCGGATCAGGCGCAGCGGGCAGCGCGGGCGCGGCATGGCCATCGCCGGGCTGGTACTGGGATCGCTGTGGCTGGTGGGGATCATCGCCGCTGTCGCCATCGGCGTCGGGAGGGACGCCAGCCGGAGCCCGGCCGGAGCCCTTACGTCAGCCGGCACCGTCAGCCTGGACGCGCTGCGGGTGGGCGACTGCATAGCCACCCTGCCCGAGGGCCAGTCGGTCGTCACCGTCGACGTCGTGCCGTGTGCGTCCCGGCACGCCGGCGAGGTCTACTCCACCTCGCAACTCGGCGCCGGTCCCTACCCAGGTCCCGGCCAGGTCGACCGCCTCAGCCTGGGTCGCTGCCGCAAGGACCTGCCCGCCTTCGTCGGCGCCACCCCGGGCGAGACCGGGTTCGGCATCAGCTACCTCCAGCCAACGAGCCGGTCATGGACGCTCGGCAACCGCGGCGTGACCTGCATCCTGCACGATCCCTCCGGCGCGCCCCTAGACGGCGAGGCGCGCGGCATCGGGAAACTGCGCCGCTAACGCGACGGTCGGGGGGCGCGACGGCAGGTGGCGGCCTGCGGATCACCGGTGCTGCTCACGGGCGCCGGTCGCGGCTTACCGAACGCGGGCGGGCCGGACGTTGCGCAGATAATGGCTACCCCTGTTGATAACTTTCTTCCCGCGGGCGCGCGGAGTACCCGCTGCCACCCGGGGGGCAAGGCCCGCGAAATTGCCTAGGTCGTGCAGTTCGGCGTTCTCACGACTTCCCCGGGTGCACCACAGGGCGGCACCTACGCTCACTGGCCGAGGGTCGACGGTCACGCGGAACTGCGAGTCGCGGTGGGTACGTTCGACCCTGGTCGAGCACGGGGAGCGTCGAGTGGGTCGCAGCATCTACGTGCCGCTGGGGGACGTGACTCTCTTCGTGTGTGAGATCGGTGAGAGCAGCGCGGCTGCGCCTCCACTCCTGGTGATCCACGGTGGACCCGATTGGGATCACACGTACCTGCTCCCTGGGCTTGAGCTGGTCGCGCGGATGCGACGGGTCGTGGCCTTCGACCTGCGCGGCTGTGGGCGCAGCACGCTCGGTTTGGGTCAGGCCGGATATCAGCCGGAACTCATCGTGCGCGATGTCGTGCGGCTGATCCGCGAACTCGGCCATGACCGGGTGGACGTGCTCGGGTTCTCGACTGGCGGTCAGGTGGCGCAGTTGCTCGTCGAGGCGAACCCCGGATGTGTTCGCCGCCTGATCCTGGCTTCGACAACCGCGTACGCGGACGTCGACGAGCACCTGGCGGGGCGGCCGGGGTACGAGAGCAGGCGGACGATCCGCCCGCCGTGGCCGCAGTGGGCACAGTTCGAGCGGGAGCACCCGCGAGATGACGTCGAAGCGACCATCGGGTGGGCGGTCGAGGGCGCGCCGACCGCGATCTGGAACCTCCGCCGCCTGGACGAGTACCTGGCTCTGCTCGGGCGCGTGCGCTTCACCGGCGAGTGGATCGGGCCGTTCCGTCAGGGTCGCCTGCACCCATGGCGGCCAACGAACCCCGGCGCGGTCCTACGCGACTTCGCCGGCCGCATCTTGATCCTTCACGGCGCGCAGGACATGGGCTTCCCGGTGCAGGTGGCCGAGCGACTCCACGACGAGGTGCCGAGTGCGCAACTGGCCGTCATCCAGAGCGCAGGGCACATGGCGCAGTTCGACCAGCCACAGGCATGGGCTGGTGCCGTAGCCACGTTCCTCGACGCGGAAGATCGCTGACGCAGTTGCAGCGCGTCGGCGCATTTGCACCGGGACGACCTCGGAACAAGCCCACCGCACCACTCCGGGCAGCATGGCCAATGCCGGATAGCGCCTCTTCACCGGGCGGCTGACGGTAGCCGCCTCTCGCGGTTACCAGCGCCGCCTTCACGCGGTCTGCAACGCCTTCGGTCAGCTGGCGGAACAGGCCCACCGCTCGCGGGGCAACCGGACGGTGGCGCCCCCGCCGGCCAGTTCCCAGACCGGCTCGTGCCCGAGGACTTCGGCCATGCCGTCTCGCACGGCGACCCCGGATCGTTCTGGGATGCCCAGCACAACGGGTCCACGCTGGCCGTCCCACCGGTTCGCGTCGTCGAGCTGGGTAGAAGTGAAGTGCGGCAGGACGTCGAAACTGCTCACCAGCCCCAGGGCTGAGGAGTCCGTCAGACCGAGTTCGTTCTCGTCCAGCCGCAGCGCCATCTCGACGTCAGTGCAGGCCAGCAAAGCGCCGGCACTTCCCCCGTAGTAGTCGCCACCAGCAGCGACGAAGTCACGCACAGCGCCGACGAAGCCGTGGTCCCGGACGTGACCCAGAAGCCGGAACGTGTTGCCACCGGCCACCAAGAGCAGATCAGCGGACGCCAGCTCGTTCGGGGCGTGACCGCTCAGGTCCGTCCAAATCTCGACGTCGACGTGAACGTCCAGGTCCCTCAGTTCACCGGCAAGCCACTTCTCGGCGGCGTCGTTCCGTTCGGGTCCTAGCGCGAACGGCCAGTAGATGATCCGGGGCCTGCCGGCGAGCATCGCGCGCCACAAGGCCGCCTCGTCCGCGGCGCTACCCCCGCCGCCCAGGTAGATGGTTCCCCTCACGTGCGCCATCGTGCCCGACTCAGCCTTCACGAAAGCGGCCTACCGAACGAAGGGCACAAGACCATGCCACGGCGCTGTCACATCCGTGCGGCGCTACTGGCCCGTGGCGCCGTCGATGCGTTCGCGGAGCAAGTCCGCGTGGCCGTTGTGGCGCGCGTACTCCTCGATCATGTGCAGGTAGATCCACCGCAGCGTGTAGTCCTCGCCAGGGCTGGCTTCGTCCAGACCGCGCCCGGCCACCGCCGCACGCGACCGGGCGACGCTCGCTCGATAGCTGGCCCGGTCATCGGCGGCATGCGCGATGTGGACCTCTTCGCAGCCTCCGTCGAGCCTGGCGCGTAGTCCCAGAGGTACTGGTGGTCCGGTTGGCCGTCGTAGGAATGGAACGATGCCTCGGCTCCAGACAAGTGCCTAACAAGGCCAAGCAGTGACAGCGTCGACGGCGGCACCGACCGCAGCGCCAGTTGTTCGGGCGTCAGCCCGCCACACTTCATCGGCCGGAAGGCCCGGCGCAGAGCGCCGGTGATGTTCACGGCCTGGGCCCAGGTCGTGAGGTCCGCCGCGGCAGGGCGAGCTCGACCCAAGCACAGGCATCCCGTGGGCGGGCATTGCGGTGTGGGCGCGGGGGCCCGGGAAGGCTTGGTCATCGCCGCGGTGGCCTTGCGGCGCACAGATGCGTGACGGATAGGCTGACACGCCCGGGTGTGGGTAGCCCGCTGGTGTGACAGACCAGATCATCGAAGTCCTCGAGCGCGCCAAGCCCCTGGACGCGTTCGCCACCACCCTCGACAGGTTGTGGACCAAGATCCTGCGGCATCCGATCGTGACCGACCTCCTGAGCGGCAAGCCGCTTGGGCACCCGCTCCATCCGGCGGCAGTGCTGCTGCCGGCTGGTTCGCTGCTCAGCGCGACCCTGCTGGACCTCTCAGGTGGGTCTGAGAAGGACGTGCGAAGGCTCACTGCGCTCGGTCTCGTCAGCGCCGTCCCGGCAGCGCTCGCGGGTTGGTCGGACTGGCTCGACACCGAGCAGGCCGAGAAGCGGGTCGGGCTGGTGCACGCCGCCGCCAACGTCACCGCCCTCACCTCCTACGCCGTGGGCTGGAAGTGCTCCAGCCGGGGCGCCCGGGTTCTCGGGGCTGCGGTCCTGGGCGTCGGAGGCTGGCTGGGCGGTCACCTCGTCTTCGGCCGCGGCGTCGGTGTCGACACCACCGCCTTCCAAGTCGCGCCGACCGAGTGGACCGATGCCGCCGACAGCGCCGACGTCGGCGAGGACCTGCTGAAGATCGACGTGGCCGGGATGTCGGTGCTCCTGACGAAGGTCGGCGGCGACGTGGTCGCCCTCGCCGAGCGCTGCACTCACCGCGGCGCACCCCTGTCAGAGGGGAAGCGCGAGCACGACTGTGTCATCTGCCCGTGGCACCAGAGCGCGTTCGACCTCCGCACCGGGGCCGTAAGGCACAGCCCGGCCACCCGACCGCAGGCCACGTTCGAGGTCCGTGAACGTGAAGGGACGGTGCAGGTCCGTCGCCGTGATGAGGGCTCGCTGCGGACCAATCCGAGCCCCTGAGCGTGCTCGGGGCGTGAGCCGCGCCGGAGTGGGAAGGCGTCCGATGACGAGCACGTTCCGCCGCGAGCGCTGACCGAGTTGGCGCTGTGCTGCTTAGAGTCGGCCGAGTGGCCGCTCCCCAGCGGTCGAGCCAGTTCCCAGCGGTGGCAGGGACCCGCTGGCGGGGTCAGGACGCGCGCGCTCCGCGGCGGCGTGCTCGTCAAGCGCGCGCCTGAACCAGGCGGGGAGCTCGCCGCGTTCGCGCAGCGCCACCGGCTCATCCGCCGACAGCTCCGCCACCGCCAGCTCGCAGGCGCGGACGTAGCTGCGCATCCGCTCGCTTGGGACTTCGTTCGCGGCGCCGACCCCGTCGGGTGGCGGCCAGAGCTTAGGCGGATTCGCGCCGGGGCCACCGGGCGCTGGCCCCGGAGCCGGGGCCTAGCCCGCGCCAGCCCGACGTCTTCACGCCGCGGTCACCCAGACGCAGGAGCTGCTGCCACCACGGGCTGGACCGCCGGAGCAGGTAGGGCTTGGCGGCAGGAAGCCCAGCCGCTCGACCGTGACGTTCTCCTCGGGCGGCCAGGCCGGCGTGTGACCCCATGCCGCGCAGTCTCGCGTTCACTTGGCGCGCGCGCCAGGGAGGCCGAACCGCCGCCGCACCGTGGCTATGTGCCGCTCACAAGCATGGGCACGGGGCGCCGATAACCGCAACCACGCGGCGCTATTCGCTGTCGCCAGGAAGCTCGCGGACGAAGTCTGCCAAGGCCCTCGAATGCCGGAGGACTGTAAAGGTGGCCTGTGGTGCGTACGTCGCCACCGCCGCAACGACCCGTGGTCGATGTTGTCGTCGGTAGCAGATGACCCAGCGCCAGAAACCCCAACTCTCGCGTGATCTCCGATGTGCACGCCAGGCGTACCGGAGCAGGCTGAAGTCCAGCATGACCACCGTGTCTGCGCGTTCGAGGCGGCCAGGCAGCACGTCGTATGGCCCCAAGTCGCGTCCATGATCCAGCGATCCACGCTGGCGAGGCGGCGTTGCACGGCGACCCACTCGTCGGAGGAGAGCGGCCTCAGTGCTGGCTGCCAGACGTGATCGTCGAGCGTGACGACTGGGAGTCTGGCAAGGGAACCGAGTCGGTGAGCGAACGTCGTTTCCCCGCTCCACCCCGCCCGAGCACCACCACGCGTTCCACCTTGGCAGTGTCCACGATCCCCGACCACGGCGGCCAGCGACGGCGCGGCCAAGGAGGCTATGTGCCTACGGAACCGGAGCCGGCACTACTTCCCTCCGACGTGACCGGGCAGTAAGTAGCCGCTAGCGGGCTAGCGTGGTCCTGATGGAGCCGCTCGTCCGACAGTTCTCGTCCGAAGACCTCCTGCGGCTGGCCGGTCACATCCCCCCGGAAACGCTGGCTCATCACCGGGAGCGGTTGGCCTGGCAGGAGGAGAAGCGCGCCTTGTACTTGGTGGCATGGCGTGGCGACGTCGTCGCGGGTCGGGCGACCCTGCTGTGGGAGTCGAAGTACCCACAGGTCGTTCAGCGACATCCGATGGGCTGCGAGGTGAACGCGCTGGAGGCGAAGCCGACAGGACAAGGAGTCGGTCGGGCACTGATGCAGGCGGCGGAGGACGCCGTTCGAGCGCGGTGGTCTCTGTCTTTGGGCGTCGCCGTCGCATTCACCAACGACAGTGCACGGCGGTTGTACGACCGCCTCGGCTACCGCGACTGGGGAGTCGGCCCGGTGTGCGATGAGTGGGACGAATACGACGAAGAGCGTGTGCTGGTCAGGCACCACGCGGACGCTTGCAACTACCTGATCAAGGACATCTGACGACAGGGTGTAACCGCCTACCAACGCCTGAGAACGCCGAGCGTCGGGATTCTCGGGAGTCCGCGATGGCGCGGCGAGCCCCCGTGGCCGCTCAATGCGTCAGTGGCGGCCGCTCTGTGGTCCGGATCGCACCAACCGCGACCGTCTGCACATGCCAATGTGCGGACGTCGCCCTAGGAAGTGGGGATCATGTGCCGGACGACGCCCCTGAGCGGGAATTCAAGCCGGACGGGTCTTACGGGACAAGATCGCCAGCGCTTCCGCGGTGACCTGCGGCCCTCCCGATAGCCGTTCGGGATACGGGACACTGAAGGCTTGTCGGCCGCCGGCGGTACCTTGAGCCTGAAACCGGACATCACGACGGCGTGGCCGCCGCGCAATGTAGACGGGCGTGGCGCCAGCGCCAACCGACTCGAGGAGACCTGCGCTTCTGCACGATGATTTGTCGATCCCAGTCGACCGCACCTGAGCGTTGCAGGCCGGACCAATACGGCGCACTGTTACGAGGGTGACGGGAGTCTGGAACGAACGTGTTGCGGTCCGTTGCAGCGCCATGCGGCGCTGGCCGGCTGCGACGCCGGTGGCGCGGGGGCACGCAGAGCGAACCCCCGGCGATGCCAGCCGGGGGAGTGGGCCGAGCCTGCTCGCGACCCTCGGGGGAAGGAGCTGGCCCAGACGCTGCAGCCGCCCCAGCGCGCCGTAGGCTACGGCGGACCGTGGCAACACGCGTTTCGGTTGGGCAGCGTGGGCTGGACAGATCCCCGGGTACGGGTCGAGCGCCGGTCGGTTGTATGGCGTTGCGCCCGTGTCCAGGTCCTGCGCCGGTACAGCCCGACGCTGCCTTGGGCCTGCCGTTCGGGGACGGCGTCGAGGCCGTCTTGTCGGGATGAGCTGCTTCTGGGGTACGAAGCGGATCTTCTGGCGGCTCCGACGGCGGCGTAACCCGTCGGTCGGCTACCAAGGCGGCTTCAAGCCGAGCCGACCTACGACGAGGTCTTCGCCGGTGTGACCGGGCACACCGAGATCGTCCTGGTGGCCTGCAACTCGGGGGTGGCCGCCGTGTCGACGATGGGCGGTCGGAGTGGTCTGCGATCCGCGACGCCGGCCGGCTAGGAGCGATGGCGCCGGTGAGCTGGAGTGGCGGACCGGTTGACTGAGGAGGGCGAGGCGGGAGCCGCGCGCCCCAGGAACATGCCCGCGCCCACCAGGGCGGCGGCGACGATCAGCCGGGCTGACAGCGGTTCGCCGAGCAGGCCGACCGCGCCCACGGTGGTCAGCACCGGGATCACCAGCTGCACCAAACCGGCTTGCGCCCCGGTGAGGACGCGCTGGCAGGCGTACCAGGCGACGTAGGCGAAGGCGGTCGTGCCGGCTCCCATCACGACCGCCCA
>JAABUR0100010454.1_pt1 | contig 10169 bp, 11 predicted proteins | sample 5560091 | NCBI WGS metagenome assembly JAABUR01 (sample SAMN10711879, study PRJNA513375) | rock metagenome | isolation source: Antarctica rocks | place: Antarctica: Victoria Land, University Valley sud
GTATAAACGGGCAGCGTGTTCATTCAAATGAGGCAGAATTAATTTGAATTTTTTGTTCAATTCTTCATCGCTAAACATAATAATTAGTTTAGGATAAATGTACTACTTATTTTTTAACAAACACTAAGCCACCTATAGTAAGAAGCAACACAACCCATACAATATATTGGAAATATTTTTGACTTTTATAAAATACGGGCAACAGTACGTACATATTGCCATAAACCACAATCATCGATACGGGAAATTCAGTCAGTGTAGATATCTGAAGGTTGAAGCCCCACGAATCCCGGTGTCTGCCACCATCATCAATAGCAGAATACAAAAAATAAGTTACCCAAAATAACAAGTGCCATCCAAAGGTTACATATTTATCTTTTCTGTACATCATACAAATTTGCACATAAATCCTATTCACATTTTCTTTTTTCGACGTACACCGGATTGCATATCGTTAATAAAGAAAAACACCTGCATTAAGCATTCAGATGTGTCAAATCCTTGTTCACGGCAAATCAATTGCACTACGTCTAAATTTAAAAAAAGTGAAAAAAAAGCGCTGTTTATTCGGGGTATGAAACAATTATTAAGACTTACCAAAGCCCGCATTAACAACTTTATACCCCCGAAAGCAATACTAAACATAGTTCAATTTGCTTTGTTTTTTTGCTCATTAACAGCTATTTGTGCTGCGCAGCCGATCAAAGGAAGAATAACTGGAAAGGTCATAGATTCCACTACAAAAGCTGGGGTGGATTTTGCAACAGTTAGCTTGTTTAAGTCAGGTGCCTCAAACCCCTTTACCGGCACCAGCACCGATCAGCAAGGAGTTTTTAGTTTAGCAGATTTGCCGGAAGGCGAATATCGGCTAACAGCCGATATTACAGGCTACCGAGCTAAAACAATTGACCATATTGTAATCGGATCAAAATTACCCGATGTATTACTAGGAAACATAAGTCTTTCGAATATCTGGCATTCGCTCAAAGAGGTAATCGTTACCGCTAAAACACCTGTTTTGGAAAATAAAATTGATAAACTGGTTTTCAATGCTGCGGCGGATCTGACTTCTCAAAGTGGCGTTGCTGCCGACGTTTTAGCTAAAGTGCCCATGGTTTCCGTTGATATTGACGGCAAGGTGGAGTTGCAGGGAAACGCCAATGTAAGATTTTTGATCAATGGCAAGCCCGCAAACATGTATGGATCAAGCATAACGGAGGCTTTACAAACGATACCTGCAAGCCAGATCAAAAGTATCGAGGTGATCACAAGCCCCGGCGCAAAGTATAATGCAGCCGGTACCGCAGGTATCATCAACATTGTTTTGAAGGAAGATCAAACGAAGGGCGTAAACGGCAATGTTAATTTATCGGCTGGCACACGGCTTGAAAATGGAGCACTAAACCTGAATGCAAAGACTAAAAATATCGGTATAAATGCATTTTTCAGCGGTACCGACCAGTTAAATTCCGAAATTATCAATACGGCAAACAGGATTTCCTATAACCAGGGTATGGATACCATGACCAGGTTTATTCAAAAGAGGCGGAGCCCGTTTACCAGGAACGATTACGAATCAGGATTAAGCCTCCATTTGAAAATATCACCGAAAGATGAATTAACCTTGGCAGGAGGCTTTAACCATCACGCAACGCACGCTACAGGTAATACTGCGCAGGACCAACTTACCTATCTTTCCTCTGGGAATGTTTTATCGGATATCATCAGTCAGCGTGTGACCTCGTTAAATTATGGAGAGGATGCCACTAATTGGAGCCTTGCTTACAAAAAAACCTTTAGCAAAGAAGGCCGGGAATTGAATGCCCTTTATACCTCCAGTTATTTGAAAAACTTTACCAACGAAACACAGGTAACCAATTACCCGGATGGCAGCTACCCAACGAGCGGCATCAACACCAAAAATCCTGGAAACGACTGCGAAACAGATATTTCTCTTGACTATTCAGAACCGGTGATCAAAGGCTTTACCATGGAAACAGGGGTTAAGGCCGTTTTGGAAACCATCAATAATAGTATAGCAACAGATACTTTGCTAATCAACGGCAACTACATCAATGATAATGGCCAAACTTACCATTATCGTTTTAACCGCAACATTTACGCGGCCTATGTTTCCAGTTCATTTACTGTTTTTCATGATTTTTTAAAGGGAAAGGCCGGTATCCGCTTTGAGCGCACCAACACCCATTCCGATCTGCCAGGTACAACTATTCCTGGCGATAATATTTGGGCTCCTGATCTATTGGTCCAACATATGCTCAATGAATCTTCATCATTGAAATTTGCTTACACTTACCGTATTGAACGGCCGGACTACGGCGACCTTAACCCGTTTCTTGACGTGATTGATCCGCACAACATTAGTACGGGCAACCCGCTGCTAAAAAATGAAACAGGGCATAAATTTGAGTTTGGGTACAGTAAAAATTTCGCTCAAAACAGCAACCTGTATGTAGCCGCATTTTACAATTATAACGACAACGATATCCAGCAATTCACCACTTATTATCGGGTATACACCACCAACGGAACTATTTATAATGACGTTTCATTAGCTAAAAGCACCAACATCGGTTCACAAACGACCATAGGTCTCAACCTTTCGGGTTCAATGGCGGTCAGCAACCATCTCTCGCTCCGCTCAAATATTTTGCTGCTTGATAAAAACAACCAGGTTCCCGGTCTGCCCAGTAAGGGCGGATTTTCTTATCAGGTTAACTTTAACGCTGATTATCAATTCAACCCCAACCTGATAGCTGAGGCATTCGCATCGTTCACCTCCACGCGAACAGACTTTCAGACCGTGAAACCCGGGTCGTATTTATACACTTTCGCGATAAAGAAACAGCTTTTAAATAAAAGGGCCAGTTTCGGACTTACAACTACTAATCCATTTTACGCCTATGTAAATCAATATTCAAGTGCTTACGGTACGGGCTTCACGCAAACCAATTTACGGCAAAAAACTTTACGTTCTTTTGGTATCACCTTAAGTTACAAATTCGGCAAATCGAAATAACGGATGTCGATAAAGCAGGCGCAATATCAGAATTGGGTAAATAAACGAAGCTTTAAATGGCCTTTTATTATAACTTTATCTTTAACTCAGTTGCAACTTACCGTCCTACACTGGAGAATCTAGTGCAACCGACGCCTGATTCCGAAACAAGCCTACACAAATCGGGACAGGGCTGCCAATGAAGTTGAATAAAGATTTGTTGCCGGGACAAAAAAAATTCTTAATGATATCTTACAAACTCATTCCACCCGAAACTTCAATACACTGTCCGTTAATCTATTTTGCATCATCGGTACACAGAAAGGCAACCACAGCGCCAATGTCGCCAGGCAAACCAACACGACCCAAAGCTGTGAGGGTTGCTATCTGCGCATTTACTTCTTTATTATCCCCGCTAGTTATATAAGTGTTCCGATAGGACACTTATATTAAAAATGGCTGCAGACCTGTGTCCGGTAAAAAATAACGCTTCATGCAAATAATTATAACATCTAAATTAGGTATTAAAAACCAACAAGTATAGCAGTGCGATTGATTATTAGAAAGGTAAACAGAATTGGAACTGGCTTAAAACTTTACCGGACACAGTCCTGCTTTTTCTTTTCCGTTTAAGTGTCCTGTGGAACACTTAAACGAGCCAGGGTATTAGAGGGAAGCAAGGATGCAAACAAAAAGGTTTAAAATAATAAAAATATTGCAATCTTAAGATACAAACAAAGACGGCAACAGGAATTAAAGGAATGTAATCAGCTTTTGTATAAATACTTACTATGCCGTAATGAAATACTCAATGGCTTTCCAGGAAATAGTATTTATTAAGGTCATCAATCAGGCCGGGATGCGTTGGTTGCCAGCCCAGTTGCTCCCTTGTTTTTTTGCTGGATGCCGGGTTGTTCATAACAATGAAGAAGGACATCCAGCCGAAATGGCTGGCAGCCTCTTCAGGTGAAATGGATACGACCGGTATGTTCAGATGTCTGCCGATGACTTCAGCAATCTCACGAACCGGTATCCCTTCATCTGCTACGCCATTGTACCTGCTTCCGGCCGTTCCTTTCTCGAGAGCGAGCCTGAAAAGATGAGCCGCATCGAGGCGGTGCACGGCGGGCCAGCAATTGCTTCCGTCACCCACATATGCCGAAACGCCTTTTTTGCGGGCGATTCCAATGAGTGCCGGAACAAACCCATGGTCGCCCTTAGCATGAACTGATTGTGACAGGCGAATTACCGATACACGTACATCAGAGCCTGCCGCCGCAAGGGCTGTAGTTTCCGAAGCGCGGGGAAACGAAGGGGCAGGATCATCTTCGTTTATCAAGCGGTTTTCTGCAGTAATACCACCTAGCCCGGTAGTGGCAACGAAAGGACGGCCGGTGCCTGCAAGCGCAGAGCCGATAGCCTCAATAGCAGTTTTATCCGTTGCGGCAGCAGCCTCAAATTTTGAAAAGTCGTGAATGAACGCAGTGTGGATGACCCCATCTGAATCATCCGCTCCGCGCTTGAGGCTGTCGACGTCTTCGAGACTTCCTATAATGGCCTCAGCGCCGGAGTCGGTAAGTGACCTGGCAGATGCCTCTGAGCGGGCAAGCCCCACAACCTGGTGCCCTGCACCCAATAATTCCTCAACGATTGCGGAGCCGATAAAACCTGAGGCTCCGGTAACAAATACACGCATATATTTTTGTTTTTAGTGATTAGTTTTAATAATAATGTAAGCGCTCCAGGTAACATATTTAATTCTTTTGTAATGGTCTTTGCCTACAGCGTAACAAGATTTTTTTCATCTGATTTCTTTCGTTTAGCAATATTTATTTTTTTTCTGAATTGCACTACAAAGCTAAATGGGATTACTGCAACTGACCGAGGACATCTGACGCATTTTTATGAGGACATTTTAACTAATTTTACTATTATTCACCACCAACATTTCTCTTTTAACCATGTTTGAAAAATTTGAGCAATACCTCAGACATCATTTGCCTGAGCTTACCGATGAGCAAATTAATCGGATACGTTTGGTGTCTGTTGTAAGGAAAGTGCGCAGAAAGCATTTCTTATTACATGAAGGCGAGGTTAGCTGTCACAAAATATTTGTGGTACAGGGTTTATTAAAGACGTATAGCATAGCAGAGGATGATAACGAATATATTATCAAATTTACTCCTGAGCATAAGTGGACAACCGATCCGGAAAGCTATATCAACCGAACTCCTTCTAAATATAATATCGAAGCAATTGAAGCGGCAGAAGTGGTTTTATGGAGCCGTGAAGATTTAAAAAGCTTACGTGCTGCCATTCCTGCTATAAACGCTTTTTTGGAAAGCATGATGGCACATGGTATCGCCGAAACCCAAAAGCGGTTGCTAATGAATATAAGCTCTACCGCTGAGGAAAGATACCTGGACTTTATAACTTCTTTTCCAAACGTTTTCCGGCGTGTGCCTTTGCACATGGTAGCCTCTTACCTTGGTGTATCAAGAGAAACGCTCACAAGAATCAGGCATTTACAGCTTAGCCGAAAAAGCACCGCCAGCATAGGGTGATGAGCTAGGAAACTTACTTAAATGTAATTAGACAAATCGCCAAGGAACTTCGAATAACACCAAGATAAGTTGAAAACGCCTGTTTTGACCATGACAAAAAAACCAGGAATGGCACCTGAAACATTTAGCAGAATAAGAAAAAGGCAACTCTCCTAATTTCTTGATTTTTATCAAGAGTGCTTCTTTTAAATGAAGTTTTTGCGAAAGCAACCATGATGCAAGTTTTTTGACAAATCACCATAAAAAATCGCAATGCAAATTTTACTATTTATCTATAAACCCTACTTCAGTTACCGTCGGAGGGAATGCCCATTCCCCCAACAACGTCAAACCCTACTTGTTAGCGTAATACCAACACCCAAACAAAAAATGCCGCCTTTGGCTGGCAGCACTTTTTGATACATTTTGTCACAGTTACAACAAACCGCCAGCAACCGTAATCCTTTCGCCTGTTACCCAACCCGCTTCATCGGAAGCAAGAAAAAGCGCAACTCTTGCGATATCTTCCGGCTGGCCTACGCGGCCCAGTGGCGTCATAGCCACCATTTGTTTTTCAAGGTCGCTACCAATTATGCCGCCACTATGTGTCCCCTCTGTCTCTGTAACACCTGGTGCGATAGTATTTATTCGTACTTTTTTTGCCCCTAATTCTTTTGATAATAATTTTGTAATATTATCAACAGCAGCTTTTGCTGCGGCATATACAACCAACCCTGGAACCGGATTTTGACTTACAGTAGAACTGATATTGATAATACTGCCACCACCATTACCGAACATTTCAACCGCTTTTTGAGTAGACAATATAGTGCCCAAAACATGCGTATTAACCTGTAAATGAAAACTCTCTTCTGTAACTGCCTCTAATGGTTCAAATTTGAAAACACCGGCATTGTTTACCAAAATATCCAATTGCTCAAAAGCGTTTTTTGTTTCCTCAAATAGTCTTTTTACATCGGCTGACTTTGTAACATCAGCGTGAACAGCAATGGCAGTACCACCGTTTTTTGCAATCTCACTGACAACTTTATCTGCACCTTCTTTACTAGACGCATAATTTACAACCACTTTTGCACCCGCATTTGCAAATGCTTTTGCAATTCCGGCACCAATTCCTTTTGATGCACCAGTAACTATCGCTACTTTATTTTTTAATTTTAAGTCCATTTTAATTTGTTTTTTTAAATGAATAGCAAAGCTAAATCATTTGTATACTTTTGTCAAGTATGTACTTATTTGTATACTACAAACCAAAAGGTATGTATTGCTAATTATCAACCATTTAGGAATAAGTTAAAATAACAAATAATCAAAAATTCAGAAGAAACACTAAAAATTATGCTGTTGAATGGAGCGTTTCAACAATGATCAATAAAATGACTTTTACTGGTAACCATAAAATAAAAATTTAAACAGCTTCTAAGACAAGACAAAGGTGTGCGGTTTGCAAAAACAAACTGCACACCTTTGAAAATTGACCTACAATCAGTTTACATTCGTCAGTCCATAAACTTTGGAAAGGCTGGCATTCGGCGAAGTCTTCGGATGGGTGCTGGATGACTACCTTGCATTCGTGTTCGCTTTGATCCTGACAAATCAATCCGTTGATGCAACAAAGACCTGTGTTCTGGAGTATAATCCTGTCGCCTTTTGCGTCCATTACGCTCGGTTTATGTTGGTCGTGCCCATCTACGGCTGCCGGAGACTCATACACCTTCCACGATTAGAATGTTCATGATCGCCGCGCCTTCGCGCGACGAGCGTGCCTTGCGATACTCTTCCGATTCGTAGAACTTCCTTGCGGCATCCATTGAATCGAACGGTAACACGACGATGAGTCCCGGTTCGCGCCCTTCGAGCCGTTCGGTGGTGCCGGCTGCCGCTAGCGGCTTGACACCATGCGCTTCAAACGCCGCAATTGAGAGCTTCCGGTATTCGGCGAATTGTTCAGGGTCAGTGATTTTGACGTCGGCAACGATATAGGCAGCCAATGGCTTATGAAAAGGCAAACGTTGCTCTTCCTTATTTTTTTCCTCCCCTTCTAAATGGCTGTTTGCTGCTGAAGAATTATCTGAGCTATTTTTTTCATTAATCATAATACTACTTTTTTAAACGTTTTGAAGATAAGTGCTTGTAATAAACCATGGTCAATCAAGATATTTTGGAAAGGCCGGCATTGCGGCGAAGTCTTCAGGCGAGTGCTGGATAATTACTCGCGCATTGGTGTTCGCTTTGATCCTGGCAAACCGATCCATTGATGCCAAGGTGTTGGGTCGATCATTAATGCGCGGTACTAAGCCTTTTTCATAGTTTTTCCGCGTGTGGTACAAATCACCTGTAATTAGCAGAATGCCTGATTTTGGCAGTTTGACGATTAACGACCGGTGTCCCGGCGTCTTAAGCATTTTGACAGTACCGTCGCCGAAAACGTCATAGTCATCATCTGTGGCAATGATTTTAGCCTGGGCAAGTGGACTGATCAAGGAAGAATCAACGCCAAACGGGGTGGGTTTAGCGCGCGCCCAAGCCAGTTCTGAAGCTGAGATGAGAAAAGTGGAATTCGGAAACAAACCAATATTGCCGCTATGATCGAAGTGGAGATGTGATAGGCCGACATACCGCACATCGTCAGGCTTCAGTCCCAATTTTGAAAGTTGCGCCACGAGTGTTTTCCGAACCGTAAAGCGTCCGCCGAACTTTTCCAAACCGTTGGGTAGGGCGGCAAGTTTATCGCTCAATCCGGTATCCCAAAGCAGCCAGTCCTTTCCGTGCTGAATAAGATAGCTGGGGGTTGGTAGCGAGAGAGATGAGTCTTCGTATTCGCCGGTATCTGAAAAAACGTCGGCGTTGGTAAATGCGGTGGTTCCGCCATCAAGCGTGTAAACCCTAACAGCCGAGGAGGAATTGGATTTGTTTGCGGATTGCTGCGATAGCGCAGGAGTCGTGTTACCGAAAGCAAAAAGGATCACAAATGCACATGCATTTGCAAATGTTTTTGCAATTCCTGCACCAATACCTTTTGATGCATCAGTAGCTACTGCTACTTTGTCTTTTAATTTGAAGTACATTTTAATTTATTTTATAAATGACTGCAATATTAGACTATTTATATACCTTTAATAAGTATGTACGTATTTGTATCTTATATACTAAAAAGTATGTATAATTGATTGTCAGCAGTTTAATACTAAATAAAAATGAAAAATAAATCAGAAATTTCTGAAATAACTCAAATGTGTGGAGTTGACTATGCTTTTAAACGCATCGGCGGAAAATATAAAGGGCGGATTTTGTGGCATATAAACTTAAAAACAGTCTTGCGTTATGGCGAGTTGAGCAGGACTTTGCCTGATATTACAACTAAAATGCTTACCCAAACTTTACGGGAATTGGAAGACGATAAATTGATAACCCGAAAAATGTATCACGAAGTGCCACCCAAAGTAGAATATACACTGAGCGACACAGGGCGGGAATTGATTTCGTTTATAGAGCATTTGCACAATTGGGGCAAAAAACAATTGGAAAAAGAATTATTGACAAACTAAAATTAATAAGTAACCCGAAATCCTAAGAATAATTTAATAATTATTAAAACTTAAATGTATTATGAATAAGGAATTAGATTTATTAACAAAGCAATTGCCAGAAAGACTCGTTTTAGAGTTTTTCAATAGAGTTTGGTATCCACCTCATGAATTAGACGCAATTGATGAATTAATGACAGAAGACTATACCATAACCACAGCAGGTGTCGTAGTCAAAGGCAGAGATTCCTTTAAAAGTTGGGTTGGAGGTTTTCAGAAATTATTGCTGGAAGCAACAAACGAAAGTTTGGATATTTTTTACAACGAAGCACAGAATAAAGTTGTTTCAAGATGGACATCATCAGGCAAAAACAATGGTCTTTTTGGACTGCAAGCCGATGACAAATTTGTTTCATTTTCAGGTATAGCAATTTGGACAGTCAGAGATAAGAGACTATCGGAATGTTGGGTTGAAAGAAGTGCTTACGAACTTTACAAAGATTTGACTTCAAAGGCGGAGCAGTTTGTTTGATTCCAATTTCGATAAAAATATTTAAACATTTTTAAACTTGACAAAAGACTTCTCAAAACCGATTTCAATTTGGTTAATCAGAACTTGCAGCGTTTTTGGGTCAACAGATACAGTGAGATTATTTACGTATTGAAAGGAAAATGGCATTAATGATTTATTTGTGTGGATTTATAGTTTAGCGTGCAGATTGAAGGTGTAAGCCACGCCACCATCCTAAGCATTATAAGCGAAATAGGACCCGACGGCTTTTCAAAGTTTGACACATCCAAACACTTTACAAGCTGCTGCGGCTTGCGCCCAATAATAAAAAGACCGGCGGCAAGATTATAAGCAACAAAGTACCCAAAGAAAGCAACCAGTTAAAGATTGCCTTATTGCTCCGGGTGCAACAACGTTTGCTGCAATCCCTCCTTTTTCGGCTTCAAAAATGATTTCCGTCGCTAACGTTTCTCAGGTTCACACTCTTTTATTCTTATCATTGCCTTGCTCTATTGAAAGGCCGATTTAGAACTGTTGCATAATAGCAC
>JAABUR0100010457.1_pt1 | contig 10167 bp, 19 predicted proteins | sample 5560091 | NCBI WGS metagenome assembly JAABUR01 (sample SAMN10711879, study PRJNA513375) | rock metagenome | isolation source: Antarctica rocks | place: Antarctica: Victoria Land, University Valley sud
ATATCCTCCATCAATCCGTTGATTCGTTGCGTGCTCGGTCGTGCTCGATCCACAGGCGCCGGAGCACACGGCGCCCAACGGGCAAGACTACGCCATCCCGGCCGGTCCCCGAAATCGTCGAGCGTCAACCCGACAGCGGCGCGTATGCCGCGCCCCGGGCCGCCAGGCGCTCCCGCCCGCCGTCCTCGGCGGTGAGGACCCACAGTCCGGCGTCCCCGACCGCGACCGTGTGCTCCCAGTGGGCGGCCCGCCTCCCGTCCGTGGTCACGACGGTCCAGTCGTCCTCGAGAACGCGGGTCTGGGGCGACCCGAGGGTCACCATCGGCTCGATCGCGGCGGTGAAGCCAGGGCGCACCGTGGGCCCGCTGCCGCGCACCCGGTAGTTGGGGATCTGCGGCTCCTCGTGCATCTCCGCGCCGATGCCGTGCCCGACGTAGTCCTCGACGATGCCGTACTGCGCCCGGTCCCGCTCCCCGGCCGCCGTGATGCTGTCCTCGACGGCCTCCCCGACCGCATGCAGGGAGCGCCCGACGCCCAGGGCGGCGATCCCGGCCCACAGGGCGTCCTCGGTGGTGTCGACCAGGCGCAGGTCCTCGTCGCGGGCCGACGCGCGGCCGCCCACGAGGAAGGAGCGTGCCGCGTCGCCGTGCCAGCCGGCCACGACCGCGCCGCAGTCCACACTGAGCACGTCCCCGTCGCGCAGCACCGTGGCTCCGGGTATGCCGTGCACGACCACGTCGTTGACGGACGTGCACAGGGTGGCGGTGAAGCCGTGGTAGCCGAGGAAGCTCGGGACGCCCCCGCCGCTGCGGATGAAGTCCTCTGCCAGCGCGTCGAGGTCGGCCGTCGTCCGGCCCGCCCGCGCCGCACCCCCAACCAGGTCCAGGGTCCGGCTGACGAGCAGGCCAGCCTGACGCATGAGCAGGACCTGCTCGCGGGTCTTGCCCGGTGTTCCCCTACGGCCGAACATGTCAGGCCTGGACGCCCTCGAGGGCCCTGACGACGCGTTCGGTGACCTCGTTGACGGTACCCATCCCGTCGACCCTGAGGAGGACGCCGTGCTCGTGGTACAGGTCGATCAGCGGCGCCGTCTCGTCCCGGTAGAGCGCCTGCCGCTCCCGGACGACCTCCTCGCTGTCGTCGGCGCGGCCCTGCTCGCCGGCCCGGTTCGTCAGGCGCTCGACGAGGGCGTCCTCGTCCACGGTGAGCTCGACGGCGGCGTCGAGGCGATGGCCGGCCACGGCCAGCATCTCGTCGAGCGCGTCGACCTGGCCGGTGGTGCGCGGGTAGCCGTCGAGGAGGAAGCCGTTGGAGGCGTCCGGCTGGGCGAGCCGGTCGCGGACGATGTCGTTGGTCACCTCGTCGGGGACGTAGGCGCCCGAGGCGAGGATCTCCTCCACCTTCTGCCCGAGCTCGGTGCGGTTCTTGATGTTGTCCCGGAAGATGTCACCGGTGGAGACCGCCGGGATGCCGAACCGCTCGGCGATGCGCGCCGCCTGGGTGCCCTTGCCCGCACCGGGGGGGCCCATGAGAATCACGCGCATCACCGCAGGAACCCCTCGTAGTTGCGCTGCTGGAGCTGTGCCTGGATCTGCTTGACCGTCTCCAGCCCCACGCCGACGATGATGAGGATCGACGTCCCCCCGAACGGGAAGTTCTGGTTGGCGCCGACGAGCACGAGCGCGATGAGCGGGATCAGCGAGATGAGGCCGAGGTAGATCGCCCCCGGCACGGTGATCCGGGTCAGCACGTAGTCCAGGTACTCGGCGGTCGGGCGCCCGGCGCGGATGCCGGGGATGAACCCGCCGTACCTCTTCATGTTGTCGGCGACCTCCACGGGGTTGAACGTGATCGAGACGTAGAAGAACGTGAAGAAAAGGATGAGCCCGACATACATCAGCATGTAGAGGGGGTGGTCACCCCTGACGAGGTTGTTCTGGACCCACTGCGCCCAGGGCGCGGGGGCACTGCCGTCCCTCGGGGTGTTGAACTGGGCGACGAGCGCGGGCAGCGAGAGCATCGAGCTGGCGAAGATGACGGGGATGACGCCGGCCATGTTGACCTTGAGCGGGATGTAGGTCGACGTGCCGCCGTACATCCTGCGCCCGATCTGGCGCTTCGCGTACTGGACGGGCACGCGGCGTTGCGACTGCTCGACGAAGATGACGAGCGCCATGACGAGGAAGCCGAGGAGGATGATGCCGCCGAAGATGTCCCAGCGGCCCTCCTTCTGCTGGATCGCCCACAGCGAGCCGGGGAAGCCGGACGCGATGGAGGTGAAGATCAGCAGCGACATCCCGTTGCCGATGCCACGGTCGGTGACGAGCTCGCCGAGCCACATGATCAGGCCCGTGCCCGCGGTCATCGTCAGCACCATGATGGCGATCGTCGCCAGTTGCTGGTCGGTCATGATCTCGGTGCACTGCGGGCCGAAGATCTGGCTCGGGTTGCGGGCGAAGGTGATCAGCGTCGAGGACTGGAGGATCGCCAGGCCGATGCTGAGGTAGCGGGTGTACTGGGTCAGCTTCGTCGTGCCGGCCTGGCCCTCCTTCTTGAGGACCTCGAAGCGGGGGATGACGACCGTGAGCAGCTGGACGATGATGCTCGCGGTGATGTACGGCATGATCCCGAGCGCGAAGACGGACAGCTGGAGCAGCGCTCCCCCGCTGAAGAGGTTGGCCAGGCCGATGAAGCCCTGCTGGGGGTTCGCCGTCGAGAGGCACTGCTGGACCTTGGTGTAGGACACCCCCGGGGTGGGTACCGCGGTGCCGAGCCGGAAGATGCCGATGACGAACAGGGTGAACAGCAGCTTCTTGCGCAGGTCGGGAGTCCGGAACGCACGGGCAAAGGCCGACAACAACTGATCCTCCTAGTGCCCGGGGGCTTCTCACCCGCGTGCTCGGCGCGACACAAAGGTCAACTCCACGGCATACCGTGCGGTTCCCGGGCGTCCCTGGGTGGTCTTCGGCTACAGGACTGTGGCGGAGCCGCCGGCGGACTCGATCTTGGCCCTGGCGCTGGCCGAGAACCGGTGGACGGTCACGTTGACCGCAACGGTGACATCCCCCGTGCCGAGGACCTTGACGGGCAGACCGTCGCGGACGGCGCCCCTGGCGACCAGGTCGTCCACGGACACGTCACCACCGTCCGGGTACAGGGCGGAGAGACGGTCGAGGCCCACCACCTGGTACTCCGTGCGGAACGGGTTCTTGAAGCCGCGCAGCTTCGGCAGGCGCATGTGCAGCGGCATCTGGCCACCCTCGAAGCGCCCCGGGACCTGGTACCGGGCCTTGGTGCCCTTGGTGCCGCGGCCGGCGGTCTTGCCCTTGGAGCCCTGGCCCCGGCCGACCCGGGTCCGGGCGGTCTTCGCCCCCGGCGCGGGCCGCAGGTGGTGCAGCTTGAGCGCCGTGCCCTCGCCGGCCGTGCCCTCGCCGGCCGTGCCCTCGCCGGCCGACGTCGTCGCCCGGGCGGCCTTGGTGGTGTTGTTGGTGTTGGTCTCAGCCATGATCAGTCAACCTCCTCGACGGCGACCAGGTGGTCGACCGTCCTGACCATCCCGCGGATCTCGGGACGGTCCTCCTTGACGACGACGTCGCCGATGCGCTTCAGACCGAGGCTACGCAGCGTGTCGCGGTGGTTCTGCTTGCCGCCGATCCCGGAACGGGTCTGGGTCACCTTGAGTCTCACCATCAGGCACCTGCCCTGGCAGGGACCTTGATGGCGTTCGCCCGCAGCATCGCCGCCGGGGCGACGTCCTCGAGCGGCAGGCCCCGGCGGGCCGCCACCGCCTCCGGGCGCTCGAGCCCGCGCAACGCCGCAACGGTCGCGTGGACGACGTTGATCGCGTTGTCGGAGCCGAGCGACTTGCTCAGCACGTCGTGGATGCCCGCGCACTCGAGCACCGCCCGCACCGGGCCACCGGCGATGACGCCGGTGCCGGGAGCGGCGGGGCGCAGCAGGACGACGCCGGCTGCGGCCTCGCCCTGGACGGGGTGCGGGATGGTGCCCTGGATGCGGGGGACCTTGAAGAACGACTTCTTGGCCTCCTCGACCCCCTTGGCGATCGCAGCGGGGACCTCCTTGGCCTTGCCGTAGCCGACCCCCACCGTCCCGTCGCCGTCGCCGACGACGACGAGCGCGGTGAAGCTGAAGCGGCGCCCGCCCTTGACGACCTTGGACACGCGGTTGATCGTCACGACCCGCTCGATGTACTGGTTCTTCTCGGCGGGGTCGCGACGGCCGTCCCGGCCGCCGTCCCTGCGGTCGGTGCGGCGCTCGGTCCGGTCGCCGGTACGTTCGTTGCCGGCGACTGCCGTGCCGGTGCCGGGGCCGGTGCCTCGACGCTGTGGTCCGGGCATCAGATGGTCCTTGTCTCTTGCGTTGCGTTCTGGCTGAGGTTCCTCACAGCGAGAGCCCACCCTCGCGGGCGCCGTTGGCGATGGCCGCGACCCGGCCGTGGTAGCGGTTGCCACCACGGTCGAAGACGACCGCCTCGACCCCGGCGCTCCGGGCCCGCCCGGCGACCAGCTCGCCGACCCTCCTGGCCTTGGCGGTCTTGTCCCCCTCGAACGAGCGCAGGTCCGGCTCCATCGTCGACGCGAAGGCGACGGTCCTTCCCGCCGTGTCGTCGACGACCTGCACGAACAGGTGGCGCGTCGAGCGCGAGACGACCAGACGCGGCCGCTCGGCGGTCCCGCTGAGCTTCTTGCGGCCCCGCGCCTGGCGACGGACCCGGGCGGCTGCCTTGCCCTTGCCGCGCTTGATGATCAATGCCATGGCTACTTACCGGCCTTTCCGACCTTGCGACGGATCTGTTCCCCCGCGTAGCGCACGCCCTTGCCCTTGTAGGGGTCGGGCTTGCGCAGCTTGCGGATGTTCGCGGCGACCTCGCCGACCTGCTGCTTGTCGATGCCCTGGACCGAGAACCGGGTCGGGTTCTCGACGGTGAAGGAGATGCCCCGGGGGGCCGGCACGGTGATGGTGTGGCTGTACCCGAGGGAGAACTCGAGGTCTCCGCCCCTGTTGGCCACGCGGTAACCCGTCCCGTGGATCTCCATCCGCTTCTCGTAGCCGTCGGTGACCCCGAGGACCATGTTGTTGATGAGCGAGCGGGTCAGTCCGTGCAGCGAGCGCGACTCGCGCTCGTCGTCGGGGCGGGTGACCTCGACCGCGCCGTCATCGCCCCGGCCGACGGTGATCGGCTCGGGGACGGTGACGCTGAGCTCGCCCCGGGGACCGGTGACCTTGACGGCCCGGCCGTCGATGGACACATCCACCCCGGACGGGATGGTGACAGGGAGACGTCCGATTCGTGACATGGCTGCTTCCCCTTACCAGACGTAGGCGAGGACTTCCCCGCCCACTCCCTTTTTGGCGGCCTGCCGGTCGGTCAACAGGCCGGACGAGGTGGAGATGATGGCGACGCCGAGGCCGCCGAGGACCTTGGGCAGGTTCGTCGACTTGGCGTACACCCGCAGGCCCGGCTTGGAGACGCGGCGCACGCCGGCGATCGACCGCTCCCGGTTCGGGCCGTACTTGAGGTCGATGGTCAGCCGCTGGCCGACCTCCGCGTCCTCGACCCTCCAGCCGGCGATGTAGCCCTCGGCCTGGAGGATCTCCGCGACGTGGGACTTGAGCTTGGAGAACGGCATGGAGACGACGTCGTGGTGCGCCGAGTTGGCGTTCCGCACACGGGTCAACATGTCCGCAATCGGGTCGGTCATCGTCATTGGGCTTCTCCGCCCTTCCTCACCGGGGTTTCAGCCTGGGCCGGTATGCCGGGTGGCCGACCTGCGGTGTCAGTGGTCTGTGTCGGGTGCGTCGTGGGGGTCGTGCGCGCCGGGCCGGTGCCCGGTCCGGGAAGGGCGCTCACCATGAGCTCTTCGTCACGCCGGGGAGCTCGCCGCGGTGCGCCATCTCGCGCAGGCAGATCCGGCACAGGCCGAACTTGCGGTACACGGAGTGCGGGCGTCCGCACCGCTGGCACCGGGTGTAGCCGCGGACCTTGAACTTGGGCTTGGCGTTCGCCTTGTTGACCAGGGCGGTCTTGGCCATGTCAGTTCTCCTTGAAGGGGAAGCCGAGGCCCTTGAGCAGGGCACGGCCTTCGTCGTCGGTGGTCGCCGTGGTCACCACGGTGATGTCCATGCCGCGGACCCGGTCGATCCGGTCCTGGTCGATCTCGTGGAACATCGACTGCTCGGTCAGCCCGAACGTGTAGTTCCCGCTGCCGTCGAACTGCTTCGGCGACAGGCCGCGGAAGTCGCGGATGCGCGGCAGGGCGACGGTCACCAGACGGTCGAGGAACTCCCACATGCGGTCACCGCGCAGCGTCGTGTGCGCGCCGATCGGCATACCCTCGCGCAGCTTGAACTGGGCGATCGACTTGCGCGCCCGGGTGACCACCGGCTTCTGGCCGGTGATCGCCGCGATGTCCCGCACCGCGCCCTCGATGAGCTTGCTGTCCTTGGCCGCGTCGCCCACGCCCATGTTGACGACGACCTTGACGACGCCCGGCACCTGCATGACGTTGCGGTAGCCGAACTGCTCCCGGAGGGAGGGCTTGATCTCGTCTAGATAGCGCTGCTTGAGGCGCGGCCTCTCGGCCGGCTCACGGGCCGGGCTCAGGGCGTCCGTAGTCCGGGACGGGTCGGTTGTCTGGGTCATGGTCACAGGTCCTTACCGGAGCGCACGGCCACGCGGGTGCGGACCGCCTTCTGGCGACCGTCGCGCTCCACCATGTCGACGCGGGTCCTGACCCGCGTCGGGGTCTTGGAGTCGGGGTCGACGATCGCGACGTTGCTGACGTGGATGGGGGCCTCGGTGTGGACGAGGCCGCCGGTGCGCGAGCCCCGACCGCTCGTGCCGGCCTTGGTGTGCTTGGTGACCCGGTTGACGCCCTCGACCAGCACCCGGCTCACGTCCGAGTACACGGCGATGACCTTGCCCTGCTTGCCGCGGTCCCCGCCGTTCTTCTGGGAGCGCCCCGAGATGACCTGCACGAGGTCACCCTTCTTGATCTTCATCTTCGCCATCCTCACAACACCTCCGGTGCCAGGGAGATGATCTTCATGAACCGCTTCTCGCGCAGCTCGCGGCCCACCGGGCCGAAGATGCGGGTGCCGCGCGGGTCCCCGTCGCTCTTGAGGATGACCGCGGCGTTCTCGTCGAACTTGATGTACGAACCGTCGGCACGGCGCCGCTCCTTGACCGTGCGGACGATGACCGCCTTGACGACGTCGCCCTTCTTGACGTTACCGCCCGGGATGGCGTCCTTGACGGTCGCGACGATGGTGTCGCCGATACCGGCATACCGGCGCCCGGAGCCGCCGAGAACCCGGATGCAGAGGATCTCCTTGGCACCGGTGTTGTCGGCGACTCGCAGCCGCGACTCCTGCTGGATCACTGCTGCCCTCCGACCGAGATGCCCAGACCGGCTCCGCCGGACGGGTTGGCCACCAGATGACGAATGCTCGCCTCGCCGGGGTTGGTCATTTCGCCTTCTCGAGGATCTCCACCAGGCGCCAGCGCTTGGTGGCCGAGAGGGGACGGGTCTCCATGATGAGGACCCGGTCGCCGACGCCGGCCGAGTTCTGCTCGTCGTGGGCCTTGACCTTGCTGCTGCGCCGCAGGACCTTCCCGTACAACGGGTGCTTGACGCGGTCCTCGACCTCGACCACGAGGGTCTTGTCCATCTTGTCGCTGACCACGTAGCCCTGGCGCGCCTTGCGGTAGTTGCGCTCCGCCCCGGCACCCGGCCCGGACGCCTCGTCGGCGGGGGCGTTGACGCCGCTCACTGTGCTCTCCTGCTCGTCGCTCATGCCTTCGCCTCGATGTCCTCGGCCTTGTCGGCCTTCTTGTCGGCCTTCTTGTCGGCCCTCTTGTCGGCCCTCTTGTCGGCCGTGTCGGCCGGCTCGTTCGCCGGTTTGGCGACCGGCGCAGCCCCGATGCCGAGCTCCCGCTCCCGCATCTCGGTGTAGATCCGGGCGATGTCCTTGCGGACGGCGCGTAGCCGGCCGTGGTTGTCCAGCTGGCCGGTGGCCGACTGGAAGCGGAGGTTGAACAGCTCCTCCTTGGCCTTGCGAAGCTCCTCGACGAGACGCTCGTCGTCGAACCCTCGCAGGCCGTCGGAGGTCAGGTCCTTGGTACCGACCGCCATCAGATCTCACCACCTTCACGCTGGACGAACCGGCACTTCATCGGGAGCTTGTGCATCGCCAGCCGGAGGGCCTCGCGAGCGACCGGCTCCGGAACGCCGGCCAGCTCGAACATCACCCGTCCGGGCTTGACGTTGGCGACCCACCACTCCGGAGAGCCCTTGCCGGAACCCATCCGGGTCTCTGCGGGCTTCTTGGTGATCGGGCGGTCGGGGTAGATGTTGATCCACACCTTGCCGCCACGCTTGATGTAGCGCGTCATGGCGATACGGGCGGACTCGATCTGCCGGTTGGTGACGTAGGCGGGCTCGAGGGCCTGGATGCCGAAGTCACCGAAGGTGATCCGCGTGCCACCCTTGGCCGAACCCGAGCGTCCCGGGTGGTGCTGCTTGCGGTGCCTGACTCGACGGGGGATCAACATGGTCAGGCCTGCCCGTTCTCGGTGCTGGGTGCCGCGACGGGAGCCGGGGCCCCCTCGGTCGCGACAGGGCGCTCGCCCGCGACGGGTCCAGCCGCGGCAGGACTCTCGCCCGGACCGGGCTCGCGCCGGGCGCGGGTGGGGCGGTCTGCACGGTCCACACCGTCGCGCCGCGGGCCACGGGGCGCGCGCGGCGCGGTGGCCTGCTGCTGGGCGAGCTCCCTGGCCGTCATGTCGCCCTTGTAGATCCACACCTTCACGCCGATCCGCCCGAACGTGGTGCGCGCCTCGTAGAAGCCGTAGTCGATGTTCGCCCGCAGCGTGTGCAGCGGCACCCGTCCCTCGCGGTAGAACTCCGAGCGGGACATCTCCGCACCCTGCAGCCGCCCGGAGCACTGCACCCGGATGCCCTTGGCCCCCGCGCGCAGGGCGGACTGCATGCCCTTGCGCATGGCGCGGCGGAAGGACACGCGTGCGGCGAGCTGCTCCGCCACACCCTGCGCGACCAGCTGCGCGTCGATCTCGGGGTTCTTGACCTCGAGGATGTTCAGCTGCACCTGCTTGCCGGTCAGCTTCTCGAGCTCGCCACGGATCCGGTCGGCCTCCGCGCCGCGGCGACCGATGACGATGCCGGGCCGAGCGGTGTGGATGTCGACGCGGACCCGGTCGCGGGTGCGCTCGATCTCGACGCGGGAGATGCCGGCCCGCTCCATGCCGGTCTCCATCAGCTTGCGAATCGCCACGTCCTCCTTGACGAAGTCGCGGTAGCGCTGGCCGGTCTTGGTGCTGTCAGCGAACCAGCGGCTCTTGTGCTCGGTGGTGATGCCGAGGCGGAAACCGTGCGGGTTGACCTTCTGACCCATTAGCGGGTGCCTCCTTTGGCGGTCTTCGTGCCTGACGTCCTGGCCGACTGCCTCCCGGCAGTGCCGGGGGACTTCCCGGGTGCCTCGTCCTCGGCGACGACGACGGTGATGTGGCTGGTGCGCTTGTTGATCCGGCTGGCGCGGCCCTGGGCCCGCGGACGGAAACGCTTCATCGTCGGGCCCTCGTCGACGAACGCCGCCTGGATGACCAGCTTGCGCTCGTCGAACCCGGTCGAGGCGCGGTCGGCTTGGACCCGGGCGTTCGCGATGGCGCTCTCGAGCACCTTGCGGATCGGGTCGGACGCCGACTGCGGCGCGAACTGCAGGACCGCGACGGCCTCGGTCGCCTGCTTGCCGCGGATCAGGTCCACCACGCGGCGGGCCTTCTGCGGGGTGACACGGACGTGCCGTGCCTGCGCCCTGGCTTCCATCACGGTCCCTCTGCTCTCGTTGCTCATTGGCGTCTGCCCCGCGTCAGCGGCGGCGGCCCTTCTTGTCGTCCTTGACGTGACCCCGGAAGGTGCGGGTCGGCGCGAACTCCCCGAGCTTGTGGCCGACCATCGACTCGGTGACGAAGACCGGGGTGTGCTTGCGCCCGTCGTGCACCGCGAGGGTGTGACCGAGCATGTCGGGCGAGACGACCGAGCGACGCGACCAGGTCTTGATGACGTTCTTGGTTCCAGCTTCGTTCTGGACGTCCACCTTCTTCTGCAGGTGGTCGTCGATGAACGG
>JAABUR0100010464.1_pt1 | contig 10161 bp, 10 predicted proteins | sample 5560091 | NCBI WGS metagenome assembly JAABUR01 (sample SAMN10711879, study PRJNA513375) | rock metagenome | isolation source: Antarctica rocks | place: Antarctica: Victoria Land, University Valley sud
CCCCTCATCCGCCTCCCCCTGCACATCCCCCCCCTCAAACAGCCACCCATGCTCCTCCCCCCACGCCGGCCACACGACCCCCTCAAAATACCCCTCCGGATCCTCCCAAAACCCGTCCAGCGTCACATACGCCTTGCGCCGCTCCCGGCGCGCCTTGGCGTCCGCGCAGGACGCGCGCAGGAGGATCTTGGTGCCGAACAGGGCGCGGAGGCGCGGGAGGGAGCGGCCCAGGAGGAGGAAGCCATCGGTTACGATGATCGCGTGGTGGCCTGGGGGCAGGTGGCGGCGGAGGTAGGCTTGCGTGGAGGCGCGCAGCTGCGCGACGACTTCGTCCCTAACGACCCCCGCACCCGCACCCGCTGAAGCAGGAGGAGGAGGAGGAGGCACTTTGTGCACGCCGTCGCCGCTCTCGCCGCCCTCTCCCTCGCCGGCAGAGCCACCGTCCCACTCCCCCTGCGTCGGCAACCCGCGCAGCACCTCCTCGATGGCAATGTCCCCGCTCTTCAACGCCCCGAGTACGTTCTCCAGGCGAGGGACGTCGAGCGCCTCCACGCAGTCCCAGTTGCGGAAGCCGTTGCGGAAGGGGAGGGCGGATTCGGGGCGGTAGAAGTCGTCGGCGTGGAGGAGGTGGGTGGTTATTTGTGGGGGTGGTGGGGATGGCGTGGGGGTGGTGGGGGAGGGGGGAGGGGATGAGGAGAAGATGCGGGCGAGGAGGTGGGCGATTGTGGTTTTGCCCGAGGAGGAAGGGCCGGAGAGGGCGACGAGGAGGGGTGGGTGGTGGTGTTGGGGGGAGGACATTCTTTTGAGAAAAGGCGGGGGGGAGGGGGGAGATTGGTAGTCAATGCATTGAGCGTAGCGTTCGTAAGCTCTCACACCTGTTTGCTTGATCCTTTCCAGATACTCCAAACGTGTTTGCGCTCCTTGTTGGGTGTATTCTGCAGGTAGTATTCATGGTGCGGACTCTGCCAATATAGTAGGCTTCTTTCTGCACGGTCATGGGGAATTTCGACCAATATTGCAAACATTGCATCCCCGGTGCAACGATATCCATTTTACAATCTAGCAACATCTCCTCGTCCAAGAGCGATCATCGCAACCCGTGATCATTGACGGCTGATATTGAAGGCTATTGCAAATGAAGCTTCATCATAGCCAATGCCAATTTTCTCCCTCTCTCACTAACTTCCAGGCTCACTATATGTACAATCTAAGATCATAGAGCCCGTTCAGCCAAGCATGGCCAGAAGTAATGACAGTCTGCTCTCGTTCAGAAGCCTGCTCAGCCCGCAGAGGACCGAAATGACAAAGACCAGCTTAGTAGTCCCTGCCCTTCCCAACCCCTTGGATCAAAGTGAAAGCCCATTCTAAGATAATCGCTAAAGCTCAAAGTCCCGTCGGATACCCGAAATAATGTACAGAGAATTGCTGACGCGGCAGGTGCAGCGCTGTGGGCGGGTGCTCCTCGTCAAATTGATGGCCGTGGAAGCTGAGCGCACGTTCTCAATCACTCTTCCTCACTCTCCTCACTATCCTCCTCATCCCCACTTGATTCGTTCGCTCTAGTTGATTCATTCGCTCTATTTGTAGGGTTATCTAATCCGGTGATAAGCATCACACACGCCCTCAAGTGCACAATGGAAAATGTCGATACTTACACTGTTCAGGAGCCTCATCCGAGCCAGGATCCTTGAAGGCTTGCAACTTCTTCTGCATATCCTTAATTTGCGCCTCCTGCTCGTGCTTGCTCATAGGCTTGTTCTTCTTCCGAGCCGGCGCGGCGCTAGGAGCCGATGGGACTGGTCGACGAGGGGAGTCATCGGGTCGAGGCGCGTGTTTGCGCACGAATTGTAGGAGCTTGTGAAGCACGTCGTTTGAGAGCTCATCAATGTCCAGTTCAAGCTCATCGTCTTGGACGCCCTGTAGTTGTTCCTCAATGTCAATGTCAAGTTCATGAGCCAGTATAATTGCAATTCGAATTCGCAGATATATTCGCTTAACAAATGGTGGTATCTTTACCTTTAGATTGGGCATGTTATCACGAATGATCTTCAGCGCTGTAGCCATTTTTGACTCCGACAGGATATTGATCCGGTTGGAGATGTCTTGCTTTTGCTCGTACGTAACATATTCCTGCTTGGACGGCTTTGATGATTTAGAAGTAGAGCCCTTTGTAGCCTTGGTCGTTGCAATCGATCCGGCCTTCTTACTTGCCTTCTTCTCTGGCTTCGTGCCCTTACCTGATTTCTTGCCAGGTGCAGGAGGGGATTTTTTCTTTTGAATCAACTCGACTTGCTTGGACATAGCTTCGATTTGCTGTTGTAGTTTCGAGAGTTGGATATTCGCGTCTTCAACGTCCTCTTCCTCGTCTTCTTCCTCATCCTCGTTATCGGAATCGGATTCGGGGGAACTACCTGGGGATTGCGGACCAGATCCTGGCGCATGTGCTTCGATCCAACTCCCTTTTTGTTTCCATTGGCTATCGAATATCCCTTCAAGTTGTTTGGCCATCTGCGAAACTGCATGACCAGGCCCGTTGAACTTGTAGCAGTTCTGGAAGATCATACGTATGTCCGCCTCAAACTCCTTGGAATTCTCATATTGACCTTGGGTGAGCCTCGAGCGTACAGTGCCAAGATCCATAGGACTCTTGATTATTTTATGGTAATTCGGAATGTTTTGAGCAACAGGATCAACTGCTGTAAGGAAAGGGAATGCTATTGCCTGGTATTTTGGTTTTGTCAACTCATCGATGACATGTTGACAGAACTTGAGCTCCCATTGGTACTTCTTCTTCCTTGGCTTTTGATTCGCATATGGTAGATCGCGAGGAGCCGGAGGATGAATTTCGCGCTTAGGACGCCCGTCATCTACAGTGGAGTCACGACGAATCAACGGTACTCCTTGAGGTCCAAGCGCGAACGTTTGTGGGGAGCCCGCGATCGGTGATTTCGCAGATCCAGGGAGAGAACTCCTCGACTCTCTTCGAGGCGGCGCCACCTTCGTTGCTAACGAGGTTGACTGCTTTTTCTTCTTATCTGCTGGAGCTGACTCAACAATATCAGACCCTGGCAAATTGCTCATCTGCTTATCGAAAGAGGCTTTGATATTGTATGCACCCTTTGTGACAGCATGTTCGGGTCCGTTGAAGGTTTTCGCGTTCTCTATGATCCGGTTGAAGTCGGCAGCAAACTCGTCTACCGAAAAGTATTCGTTGGCCTTTATCCTCTCCTCGATGGTTCGAAGATCCATAGGTTCCTTGATGATCTCTGGATAAGTCGGTATCTTCAACGCGACAAAGTCAACAGGCTGATTAAAGTTCACAGCGCTTTGAGTACGCTTTATGTTCTGTATCATCCTGAGAACATGCTTCTGTCGGGGTTTCGTCATGGGATTAGAAGAGGCCGTTTGACCGCCAGCGGAAGGCCCGCCGTTGACATTTGTGTTGATATCTGGAAGATTGGGAACCTTGAACTCCGGTGCGGCAGACCCACCCTCAGTTCTTGACCGCTTCGGGGCTGGTCCATCTTCCACATCATCATCTTCGCGCTCGCGGCCCACCTTTGCCGGAGAGGGAGGCGCGTCTTGCATAACATGATCGGTGGAGTGCGATTCAGCCATGGAATTAGTCATCGAGGGCGTTTGCGGTGGCGCTGCTACGTCTGCATCCTGGTCGTGTAAAGGAGAGTTTGGTTTAGAGTTAGAGAGTAGAGAAGTTTGTGGCGGAGCTGATTCAGAAACCGCTTGGTCGTTCGTATGTTCTGGTTTTGGTACTGGTGACGAAGCTTCTAGAAGAAGCGAGGGAGATACCGCAGGCGAAGGGGCTGGGTCAAGCGGAGTCTCTAATTCCGCGCCCTCAGGTACAGGAACCGCTGGATGGTGAGGTATATCTTGCGTAGGAATAGAGATAGGCGCCTCATCTGCGACTGCAGCTCCTACCTGATTCTCACTGCTAGGAGCAAGTGCTTCCTGGTCTGGTACAGCCTTTGTTTCGGTTGTGCGCTCCGGCTGCTCTATCTCCGCCGTCCTCTCGATGGGATCGGGTGCGCCAAACGCCAAGCCGTTAGCTAGTTGAGGGTCGTGGTCAAGGTCCTGGTGCTGATTTTGTTCCTTGATCTCTGCAATTTGCTCCGAGCTTATGGGTTGCGTCACTTCGCGAACGTCCGAAATGGGTGGTTGAACTATGTACGAGGACAGATCAACGACACTATTGTCAAATCGCGTTGCCGGATGGTGGGTAACCTCTTCGGGCACAGACGATTCTGATAGCGGTATAATCGTAAGTGCCTCAGTAGATCCTGAAAGACTTGTATGCAGATCCGCCGCGTTGTGAGCCCCGTTTGACTGATGCGCTAACACATTCACACCGTTCGATGGACGTAGGTCAGAATCATCTACCGAGGTGGCTTGAGTTGAGTTTAGGGTTTGGGGAGCAGAGTCGAGCGATGAGTCTTTATTGATATGCCCATTCGATAAGAACGCCCTGAAAGAAGGTGGTCATGAATATGGGAAAACTGACAGAACCGAAGAGCGAAAGGTGAAGGAGTATAAAGGTGAGTGAACTCACCCTTGATTGTCCATATCAACATCCATCTGATCTGAGGGTGGTGTCAGTGGGCCCTTGGCCTCCACGACATTACCACCTGCCTCGGACACGGTGGCCATGATCGCGACTTCACCCACAATATATTGAGCAAAGGTAACCGTGGCGCAGCTCTTGGCGCAAACCAACAGTGTTCGAATTTAATATGCGCAAGACAGGATAAGGTAAGAAGAGATGATGGGGAAGATGGTTGACGTTGGTTTTGTGGTTGTTGTTGTTGTCGCTGTTATTGGCGTTGTGAGTTTGGGGGGATATCGCGATCGAGGTAGCCGAAGCTTATAAAGTCAAAAATGAAAATGAAAATGGTCTTTCGGCGCGAATAAATAGCCTCTGAACTTTCAAAGTGAATAAAAAAACAAATACATCAGCAACACAAGTGCTGTTTGAATCTGACGGTACGGATGTGATGGGATTTATTGCTGAAAGCGACGACTAATGTATTCTGTGTTCTGTGTTCTGTGTTCTGTGTTCTTACTTTAAACAGGCATATACCCTCGATTAAAGTAGATGCTTGGCAGGTTGTTGCGAATAGCTTCAAATTGGCGGCGACGACTTGGGGTTGACTATTATCGTGTCTTTAAGGTAACAAGGTACTTCCGTATAATATTGATAATCCACCAGGTCAGGCTAGTCAAAGCGACCAGGATTGAGATTAAGCGAGTAAGGGTTTCTCAGGAAGAGCGCACGGTGGTAACTTTATGGATGTGTGTACGGAGTACGGTAGATGTGTGTGGGGACGTGACGTTGATTGTGAATGGATGGCTGATCCGTAGTCCGAGGTCACGGGGTTAGGAAATAATAATGTGGTCGATGATGTGTTTTGTTCGGGCGCGATATATCAACAGATTTCCGTAGGGTGCGAATTCAAGTCGAGGGGGAGGGCCGAGGTCATATACGGGCATCCAAATTTATGGGCTTATGTGGCAATGCGAACCAGCATGGATCACGGCATAACACGCGCGGCTGATTGGTCGGATCGAGCCTTGGCATGCATTAGATGGCTGGATATGGTTAGTCGGTGTTTACAGCTGCCCCCCCTATCTTGTTACGCGTACCCTGTCGTGTCTGTACAAGACAGATGTTGCCAGTCTCGCGCCCCTTGCCTTCTATCACGCCTAGAAGGAAAAAAATCAAAATCAAAAAAACAATCGGGAGCCTCAACGGCAACAACCGTGCGACAACTCGGTACACCCCATCCTCACCCTCATCTTTTATCTTTCAGTACAATAATACACACATTGTTCTTATCCGACATTGGTGATACGACAAGGCTCCCGAGAGACTTTGGGATCGACAGGCACCAAGCTTTTGACCTTCCGTTGGCTCCGATCAAACCCCGCCATGGATGACTCAACCTGTTTCTTGCTCGAACAAAATAAACAACCGACGCCTGGGCCACTTCCCGGGCTTCGATCACGCGACAGCACAGAAATGCGGTACTTCAATTTGCAGCCTATATTGTAAGTTGCTCGCCAAACAGATCATGTGACCTGTAAATGCTCACTTTAGACACGTTAAAGATTGAAAAAATCCTGGACGGTATCTCGATATGAGTAAATAGTCGCTAGATCAAGGGCCAAAGAAACTGAGTATGGTTTTTCCTAATGGAGCACATATACTTGGATTGAGTTCGAAAGCCCGGAAATAGACGGAAGAAAGGGTGTATGATTTGGGAAGCAAACGAAATACAACAAGGGCGGCTCATAGCAACAGTATACCCACGAAGACATTGCAACACGAGTATCAGGTCTTCTCTGTGGTTGATGAACCTGAGAATTATGGAGAGTGGTGGGGTATCTATCAGTTATCAGTGCTGTTGGTGGATACGTTGCGAGGAGGATCTGGATGAAAAAACAATCTCTTGAGTGTGCGACGCTCGCTTAACACAATCAAGGGCCGCTAACCCCACTTCGACAGTAGCGTAGAAACCGAAATTGAAATATCAAAAAAAAAGTTCGGGAGAGCTCTTGGACGCAGCGATTGAGACGCACAACCCCAGCGGACTGAGTGCCATATTGTCCATGTGGTTCGCTATGCAGCCCTAACACTGCTGCCGCAGTGACCTCTCGTCAACATGGGTAATACCAAAAAGTCCCGCAGCTCAGCCTCTCACATATCCTCAGCGACAGCACCTGCATCATCCTCGACAACCCAAACCGGTAGCAAATCCTCAATACTGCGCTCATTATTCTGTCCGTCCCAACTCCAGCTCTCGCTATTTGCGTCCGTTATCCAAGGTCTCGACTCACAGCATCTTCGAATCCATGATACTGCGACGGGGCGGCTGCGGTTCCCCGAATATGCAACCGCACCAAAAGCTACAATCAATTGCTTGGATTGGGGTTACTATGGTGAGAACAAGAGAGATCGCCATCATCAAGAGTCTAAGAAGAAGAGGAAGCGATCGGAACAGGCCAATGGCACGAAGTCCGAGGAGCCAGCTGGGGATGTCGTTGTTGCTTTCGGAACAAGCGAGTCAAAGGTTCACATGTACTCTGTCACGGAGGGCAAGATATTAGGAGTGTTGGAGGGCGAACATACACAAGGAATCAGAGATTTCAAGTTCACGAGTGCTGGAACATCTGGGGAAGGTTGGAGCGTTGGCGGAGACGGGAAGGTAATACGATGGGATTTACGGAAGGGAAAAGTCTTGAGGTAGCCGGCAACCGTGCTCGCAATATCACTTCGCACTGCTAACGATTTCTAGGAGTATGATGGTACCAAAATCTGCAAACACTCTATGCCCCATAGGACCATCCGCAATCTGCGCCTCTCACACGGCATACTTAATAAATCCCGACGCCCCAGAAAATTCACCTTCCTTTTTTGCCTCTACCAATCCTGTACGAAGGATTGCCACTTCAAGCTCGAAAGCTTCCGAGGCTTCTTCGTTCTTGACGGCCGCAGAGTTCGACCATTTCATAAGTGTGTTTCGCGTAGGTTCCAGTGCATCCATCGGTTCTCTTCGTACCGAGAACGAGGTGCTATCGTTAGCACTTTACTCGGAGAGGGAATACGTTGGGCGTCTATCGGACGAAGTACCACATCCAGAGGAGGTACTTGCTACGATAAACAAGGATGGAACCCTCGAGATCTTCCCAGCGCCATTTACATTTGGGGATTTACCGAATGCCACGGATCCTGCAAGTTTGAAATCTCATAGGAAGCAAATTACACGCAGGGCAGCAGCGCAGATAAGAGTTGCGAGGCCTGACAAGTCCGCTACCGTCGTTCCCTTGATCGATGCAGAGTTCTACGGCAGCGATATCGTCATAGCTTGGGTCGAAGGAGGCGTCAATCCCATCTTTGACAGACAACAGTGGCAACATGAGAAGAACGGGAACCTCTTGTTTACAGGACTGAAAGAGGTCGTGAAGGCCAAGAGTGGCGCTGGCATTGGGGCTGTTGTGATGAATGGAGTGAAAGACATGGGCAAAAGCCATGCTGACGAATCGCAGGCAGTAGTCGCGAATGGTGGAGACGTTGAAGATCTACCCGGGACTGCTAGCGAACGAGAAATCATCGATATCTCAAGTGGTGTGGAAGACAGCGACCTTGATGAAGAAATGTTGCCAGTACCTAACTCACCCATCTCACATGACGCAAAAGCAGGTGACGCGGATGTGGAGATGAAGGATGCGGAGTCCATAGATGACAACGCCGAGGCAGTAGCAGGGGGACAAGAATTACAACGGATCGAAGAGGCTGAAGAGCCTTCTTTTGGTGATATCATTAGGGCAAATGCTCCTGGGCCTGTTGATGTTCAGGCTACATTCGAGGATCCCAGTGCGCAAGCTCTTGCGCCAATCGGCGAAAGACAGTTGAGCGCTCCGTCTGGAATGACCCTAAGCACCGTCTTGACGCAGTCTCTCCGTACGAACGATGTCAATCTTCTCGAAACCTGCTTCCACGAAAGGAACCTCAACACTGTACGCGCCACTATTGAACGGCTCGACTCATCACTTGCAGCCGTATTGATCCAAAAGTTGGCTGAGCGACTGTATAGCCGACCAGGACGAGCTGGTGGAATGATGGTCTGGATACAATGGACTGCAGTTGCTCACGGGGGTTATATTGCCGGTCAACCTGAGGTCATGAGAAAGCTCACTGAACTTCGTCGCGTAGTGGATGATCGGGCAAACAGTCTCCAGGCCTTGTTGAAATTGAAGGGCAAGCTGGATATGCTTGAGGCTCAGACAAATCTAAGGAAAAGCATGCAGGCTAGGTCAAGGTTAGCTAATGCTGCCGATGATGACGACGAAGAGGGCGTCATTTACGTCGAAGGCGAAGAAGAGTCCGATTCTGAAGATGAGGAGGCCGTATCCTCGATACCAGCCAAGCCTAAAGCTAAAGCAGTAGACCCACTGGACCATGGAAATACCGACCAGAGCGAGAGCGAAGACGAAGACGACGAGGATGACGAGATGCCAATCACAACAAACGGCGTCATCAACGACTCCGAAGACGAATCCAGCGGAAGCGAAGAAGCCGGCTTCCTCGACGACGAAGCTTCCTCGACCGACCAAGCCTCGGGCGACGAAGCCTCGGAAGACGACGTCAACCACGAAGACGTCGACTCGATCGACTCAGCCGTCTCCAGCGAGCCAGAAGAAGCACCGCCGGTCAAGCGACCGAAAAAAGAAAGGCAGAGCAACGGGCTCGGCGTGAGAAGGCAGTAGGTTTACATATCGAATCAGATTACATAATCCAAGCGAAGAGATCTAATGCCATACTCTTTGGTTTTCTCCATCCCATAGTGACAGTGATATGCGAGTTTGGAAGGAAAAAAGATGGGACATGTCCCAGGGCGAGGCAAGAAGAAGCATCAAAGCCGAAGCGAAACACTTTCTGTACCGTGTGTGCATGATGATACGAGTGCATGGGTCGGCGTCTTCGTTTGCTGGTTCGTGTGGATTGGCACGTTCTGAGCGTGGGCATGATATCCCCGGCGTTTTTCTCTTCGTTTTCCGCGCGTTCACATTTGAGAAAGCGACGATCTCTTTCTTTACCGTGTGAGATGATCGGCGCCGGTGGGCTTTGCAAAAGAAAGCGCAAGCTGCGATGCAAGAAATGTAAAAGATGCTTTCTAAAGTGCGAGGGAGTAAAGATGCCGATCAGAGTCCTGAGATGGTGATTTATCGCAAGAGTATAAAGTACACGTCACTGTCCATCTCGCCCAAAAACCCCTTTCCATTCCTTGCACATCCGGGTTTCGATGTTGCTTCCTTTGCCGCCACTGTAACCTCCCCTCGCATTCCCCACCGCGGCCTGTACCATGCAGCAAGCATATGCAATTACAAAACCCTAAAACTATCTCCAAACAATAGCACTTTTCTTCTCTGCGTTCTCGCCTACTCTATAGTACGTCCTGAACGCACTTCCACGTGTCTCAAGGCCAAAAAACTCTCTTTGGAAGATTTTTTTTTTGGGAATCATTTCAACAACCATGAGATATGAGGACCTTTTTAGTCACAAGGAAACATTTCATACATCTGAAACCCCCCGGTTCTCTAGAACGTAACTGCTAACAACCAAACCCCACTATACTGACGGTTTCCAAC
>JAABUR0100010466.1_pt1 | contig 10160 bp, 9 predicted proteins | sample 5560091 | NCBI WGS metagenome assembly JAABUR01 (sample SAMN10711879, study PRJNA513375) | rock metagenome | isolation source: Antarctica rocks | place: Antarctica: Victoria Land, University Valley sud
CTTGGTCAGAATGGCGCAAGGAAGCGCCTCCCGTGGTCATTCCAGCCAAGACGGCTACCCTTGCTCGCACAATCGAGAAGGCAGCCGCACACGGGGCTGAAATCGCCGTCATCGATACCCCGCCGCTGGCTGAAGCCGAGGCACGGGCCGCGGCAAAGATTGCCGACTTGGTGCTGGTGCCGTGTCGACCAAATGCTTTCGACGTCCACTCTATCAAAACAACGACAGACCTGACGCGCTTCGCGGCTAAGCCTGCGTTCGCAATCTTCAACGCCGGGCCGGCTGCAGCCGCACGGCTTTATGCCGAGACGGCCGAGGTAGTAGCTGAGATTGGGCTTCCAGTTGCACCGTTCCGACTTTCCGAACGTGCCGCGTTTCGTCACGCGACCGGAAGTGGGCAGGCGGCACAGGAAACTGAACCGCAAAGCAAAGCCGCCGGCGAAGTCGCGGCATTGTGGACGTGGATCTGCCAGCAGATGAACATGCCACCACGTAAACGTGCGAACACGCGAGCAAAAGTAGCGGCATGAGCGGGCGTCTTTCAGGGCTAAAAGAATCCCTGAAGGCGAAGCGCCAACCAACGCATCTAGGGCAAAAGGAGCCAGTCCCGCACCAAGCGCCAGTTCTGAACGGCACGAGCTCACGGGCGAAGGCGAGGGAAGGGAAGCGCGCCGTCGTGGGCTATTTCAGTCCCGAACTCAGCCGAACGTTGAATATGGCCGCGACTGAGCGTGATACGACGTTACAGGCAATCTTGGGGGAAGCGATCGATCTATGGCTCAGGGAGCAGGGTAAGCACCCTTTTGGAGAACGGTAGGATGGGTTCTATCACCTGGGCAGAACCTTTGAGACGCGCCATACGACCTACCTTCGAGCGCTGCCGTTCGGCGTATGTCTGACGGTATTGCCCAGCATCCTTTCGCCACCAGCCGATAGTGACACCGGTAATTGGCGCGCGGGAATAGGCTCGCTCGACGTCGGCCTTCACTCCGTACTCCGACAGACCATTTACCTCTAAAACTGCCGGATTGATCACGCGTTTAATGAAGTCGTTGCCACGTTCGTAAGCGCCTGGCGGCACGCCCAGAAGATCCCGGAACCGGTCGAAAGCGAAATTTTCGACACATCTGTCCATGTTCGCGCGCAGCTGCACCATTTCGTAGAGCGCGATGGCGTACTTGCTTGACATAGCACAAACGATTTCCGCCTTGATTCTGCCCCAGCGTGATGATTGCGCCAGTATCGGGACGAGGGCGATCGGGACGCGGAACCGGACAGGGCCGCCGATTCCTTCGTCGGCCGGGATGTCAAAAGACTCAAACAGGTGCGTCATTGGGGTCTCCTGACCGTTTGCTCAAAACTGCACGCTAAGCCACTCTGACCGCTCGGCCGGCGTTTCCACTTCTGTCCGTTTCGCTTCGCTAGGCTCAGGACCTATTGAATGGCTTGCGGGGATGACGATCGGGTGATCAATGGCAGCGCGAGGAGGCGCTACTATGAGTGCGGAATTGCGACGTGGTGACCGCCAATCACAAATCGTGAAGCTCACCGACACGACCTCACCGTACGCTACGCCAACATCGTATAAAGGCGATCACAACGGGGACCATGCCGAGCGCACACAAGGCGAACCATCCGCCCAATGACCAGCAGACGCCGACGAAAACCGACATTACCGCGCCGCCAGAAAACATGGCGACCTGGTAGACCGCGTTCAGACGTGTCCGAATTCCGGCGTCGAGACCATAGAGGATGGTACGGTTCGAGATGTCCACGATGGTCACGCTGATGTCCAGGACGATGAGCCCCACCGCCATCCCGACCAGATGTCCCTTGAGGACCGCCAACAGGACCCACGCGGTCACCATCCCCGCGAGCGCCGCACGCCGGGTGGCGTGCGGTCCGGATCGATCGACTGCTCGCCCAAACATTGGTGCGGCACTTGCCGCGGCCGCTGCGACGAGCGCGACCAGTCCGATAGACTGCGGTGTCCAGCCGAAGGCCGGGCTTTGCAGATAAAGTGTCGCTCCCAGCCAGAACACGATGAACGAACCGTAGCTGAGAGCTTGGCACAGTGCGGCGATGCGGAGTTCAGGGACGGTGCGAAGCAAGTGCACCAGGGAGCCGATAAGGTGCCGATAAGGCACTCTGCCTGAGGGAGGCGTCGCTCCTCCAGGCATGACGATGCGAATGAGGAAGACCAGCTCCATGGTCATCATGACGGCGGCGATCCAATAAACCGCCCGCCAGCCGAAATGCGTCCCGATGATGCCTGATGCGGTCCGGGCGAGCAGGATGCCAATGATGATGCCGCGCGTCAGCATCCCCGTGACCTGGCCGACCCGCGAAGCCGGTACACGCAGGCTGACATAGGGCGGCAGGACATAGGGTGCGATGCCGAACAGGCCGACCAACAGGGATGCCGCCGCGACCGTAAGGGCCGAACCGCTCGTGGCGAACAGGACCAGCGCTGCGATCTGGACCGGGATGACCGTCAGGAGCAGCCTGCGCGCCGAGATGATGTCCCCGAGCGGCAACAGGAATGCCAGCCCGCACGCCAGACCGACCTGGCTCAGGCCAGGCAGGATCCCGACGAGGCCGCTGGAGATGGAAAGCGCCCCGCCCACCTCGACGAGCAGCGGTTGGATGTAGTAGGCGTTCGCCACGGCGACGGCCGAGGCGACCGCCAGAAGGCCGACAGCGCGATCGCTGAGGACTGTCGCATCCTTCACGTGCAAGCCCGTTCTTCGGTCGCCGCCATCAAAGCTTTTTGCCCTGGAACCAGGTGCGCATGGCCTGGACGAGTTCAGCCTTGCGTTCCAGCGGCAGCCAATGTGCGGCGGGCAGACTCGTCACGGTGAGGTCTTGGCAGGCTGCGCGCATCGGCTCGCCCAGGCGACTCCCGTTAATGCTGTTGATCTGGTCGAAGTCGCCGTTGACGTACAGCACCGGCTGCGACAGGCGGCCGCCATCGGGCGCCTTGCGCGCATAGGCGATGTTGGCGTCGTCGTTCAGGTACCACGCGCAGGGGGCGCGAAAGCCATGAGCCTTGAACGCCTGCACCAGCACGTCGAAGTCTGCCGGCGGCCAGAGAGCCGGGTCAGGTTGAGTCGGCGGTGCGCGGTGCGCGGCGCCGAAACGCCCTCCCTTGCGCGTGACCGCCGCGTTCGGCGAAGGCTTGCCGACGCCGGCGGGGTCGCCTCGCCGGAAGATCGACGCCAGCGACGCCGCCTTGTCCGCATCCAGGTCGGCGACGGCCGCCCTGAAATGCGTCGTGTAGTAGCGGTAGTAGTCCCATTGGCCATCTGGATACTGGTCAGCCGGATAAATCGTTCGGTCGACCAGCGGGACAAGCGTCGGCAGGGCGTTCGCGTCGGGAAAATACGGCACCGAAATCAGCACGACGCCACGGCTGCGCTTGGGCTCATGCGCGACCAACGCACCGGCCACGACACTGCCCCAGTCGTGGCCGACCCAGATCGCAGGCTTGCCGCCAAGGTGGTCATGGAGCTCCGCCATGTCGGCCACGACTTGCTCGTGGGTGTAGGCGTCGTTGGCTGCAGGGGCGGAAGAGCCGCCATAGCCGCGCAGATCAGGAGCGACGCAGCGCCAACCGTCGGCGGCGAACGCATCCATCTGGGCGCGCCACATCAAATTGAGCTCCGGCCAGCCGTGGAGGAAGATCATCAACGGTCCGTCGGCCGGCCCGCACTCGATGTAGTATGTTGTCTGACGAGGCGTGCTGAAAGCGCGCGAGACCAGCGTGGAGGAGGGCATTCCCCATGCTTCGCCCGACAGGGCGGCTACGCCCATCCCGAGGAGGATGGAACGTCGGTTGAAGTGCTCGATCGAGATCGGACCTTCGACGGGATGGTGTTGGATCGTGGGCATTCGCAACCGTATGCCGATCGGATGCTTGCTATTAGCTCAACAATCGCGCATGGAGTCTGAAGCAAAACTTCAGAGTGGATGATTGCGACAGAAGAATGTTCTCGAAGGCGTGGCCGTGTTTGTCGCTGTGGCCGAAGCTGGCAGCTTTTCCGAAGCAGCGAAGCGTCTCGGCATCTCGCCATCTGCGGCCAGCCAGGCGATCCGAAGTCTCGAAGAGCGGCTCGGTACGCCGCTTCTGCGCCGCTCGACCCGCAGTTTGAGTTTGACAGACGTAGGCACCGAATATCTCCTCGCGGCAGCCCCTGCCCTTTCGCAATTGAGGCGAGCCGCGGAAGAGGCAGCGGGGCGGAGCGGACGGCCAGCCGGCCCTTTGCGCCTCACCATGCCGCGCGCGCCATTCGACCTGCTCATTGCTGCAGCACTGGCGGCTTTCCAGGACACCTATCCTGACGTGGATCTCGAGATCGCGGTTGAAGCGCGCATGATCGACATCGTCAAGCAAGGCTACGACGCAGGATTGCGCTATGGTGATTGCCTTGAGAAGGACATGGTGGCCATCCCAGTCGCGCCCAAATCAGAAGCGGTCCTCGTCGCCTCACCTGCCTACCTTCATGCTCGATCGATGCCGAATCTTCCAAGCGACCTGCTCAATCACCGCGCTGTGGTGTGCCGCAGTCAGATCACCGGCTTGATCATACCATGGGTCCTGCGATCCGCCGGCGAGACCGTACGGATCGCCCCGCCAGCGGCAACGATCGTTCACGATCTCGCCTCCCAGATCGAGCTGACCGTGAAGGGCCTGGGAATTGTCAGCGCGCCGGCTGCGAGCGTGGCCGACCTCCTCGACGCTGGAAAGTTGCTACGGGTCCTGCCCCCATGGTCTTCCCCGCTGGAGGCGCTTTACCTCTACTTTCCGAGCCGTCGTCACCAATCAGCGGCATTGCGCGCGTTCGTCGCGTTTCTGAAGGGCCGCTCCTATCTTTCAGGTCGGGTCAGGGCAGCGTCACCCTGTGTGCCGCTACAATCCGCGACACGGTTGGCTGGCTGATATTGTAGAGCCGGGCCATCTGGGCGCCGCTCTTGCGGCCGGTGATGACGCTTTCGGCGATCTCGCGCCGCTTGGCGGCATCCAGCTTCTTGCGTCGCCCACCCACACGGCCCTCGGCCCGCGCGGCGGCGAGGCCGGCGGAGGTCCGTTCGCGGATCATGGCGCGCTCGAACTCGGCGAAGCTGCCGACCATCTGCATCATCATGCGCCCAGCAGGCGTCGTGGTGTCGATACTCTCGGTCACTGACCGGAAGCCCGCGCCGGCCTCGGCGATCCGCTCCATGATGGGGTTGACCCAACATCTGCGCTGTCAGCCGCAAAGTAGCGGCGTCTTGCTGAGGCTTACCCCAACGGAACGGAGCAATGCCGTAGAACGGCGAAACAGACTGGGCAGTGTTGATCGGTCACACTTCTGGTCGAGCCATCATTGGGTTGCCGAATCCGTGTGGATTGAGGGTGCCGTCGCCAGCACGAGCACGATGCAGATCAGGAAACCTGCCGCGCTCAGGGCTGCGAGACACACCGGCAGCCATGCCGCCCCCACAAAGGCGATGGCGACGCCGAGGACAGGAGGAACGATGACGCCCCCGAGCATGGACGCAGCGAACACCCAGGCCATGGCACTCCGGATGCCGGGCGCCGCGTCGAGCAGCCAGGGCAGCCCCGTCGGGAAGATCGGCGCCATGAACAGGCCGACCACGACGTAGGCTACGGGCGCGAGAGGTGCGATCGTCGCGACCAGGAGTGCGGCGGTCATACCGGCGAAGCAGCCTGTCACGAGCAGCCGCGGCGCGAGGCGCCGGACCAGCGGCACGACAAGAAGGCGGCCGGCCGTCAGGGCGAACCAGAACCCGGCGGTCGCCCGGTCGGCGCTCCCCGCATCGTAGCCGAGATCGATCAGGTGAGTCGGCTCCCAGCCGCCGACACCGGTCTCAACGCCGACCAAAATCACGTAAAATGCGATGAAGCCTGCGATGACCGGAAGCATTCCTCCGGTAGTCAGGCGCCCGGACGGTACGGGCGTCGAAGCTTCCTCGCGCGATGACGCGGGGAAGCGCGCGACGGTTGCGAGCGCGAGCCCAAACGCGAGCGCGGCGCAGCCGCCGAAGACGGCCCTGTAGCTCGCATCGCCGAGCGCGCCAAGCAGCCAGGGGCCGCCGATGGCGCCCGCCCCGAAGCAGGCATTCAGCACGTTCAGGAGCGCGGTCCCGCGCGGGCTCTTGTCGGCGGCGGCAAACTCGTTCAGCCCGTAGTCGATGCCGCCAAATCCAAGACCGACGACGACGGAAGCGACGACGCAGGCGCTCCAGCCCGGGGACGCGGCGAAGGCGAGGGCGCCGGCACCCATGACGGCATAAGAGATCACCACCAGCGATCGGACCGTGGCGGCGCGACGCAGCCGCGCATAAAGCAGAACGCCAAGACTGCCTCCGACAAAATGCGCCGCGAGCGGTATGGAAGCGACCTGGTTGCCGATATGGAACTCGCTCAGGAAAGCCGGGATCGCCGGTCCATAGAGCGACTGTGTCGCGCCGAGCACGACGAAGCCGAGGAGACAGCAGACCGCGACGAAGGCGCTGCTCATGGCGCGAGCACCAGCTCGACGCCCTTTTCCCGGAACGATGCTGCACGTTCTTCGTCGATCCCGGCCTCGACGACCAGACGATCGATTGCGTCGATCGGGCAGATGGTGTGGGGCGCGATCGTGCCGAGTTTCGCAGTCGTGGCCAGGATCGTGAGCGAGCGGCTGCATGCGACGAGTGCGCGCTTGAGGTCTGCATCTTCTGCGTCGAACGCGGCGACGCCCTCGTCGAGGTCGATGGCACAGGCGCCCAGGAAGGTCGCGTCTGGCCGTATCGTTCCGACGTAGGCGAGGGCATGAGGGCCGGTGACGGCGCCCGTTTGCCGCCGGACGGGACCGCCGAGCATGATGACGGAGCAGCTCGGTCTATCCACAAGAGCCGCCGCGATCGCGGGCGCGTTCGTGATGATCGTTAGCTCGACTTCGGGAAGGGCCCTGGCCAGCTCGAGATTCGTTGTTCCAGCATCAATGAAGATCGTTTGCCCGGCTTCAACAAGAAATGCGGCGGTGACCCCAAGACGATTCTTTGCCCCGATGTCCTCCTGCGATCGCCGGGCGAACGGGCCAAAGGCGGGGGACACCTTGATCGCCCCACCGTGCACGCGCGTGCATAGTCCGGCAGATGCGAGCTCCCGCAGGTGACGGCGGATGGTGTCCTCGGATATTACGAACTCGCGGGCGAGCGGCGCGGAAAGCACGCGCCCATCACGTTCGATACGCTCAACGATGAGTTCGCGCCGTTCTCTCGGAAGAGTGTGATTCGGACATTCCGGCATTTTTCTCTCCGACCCAAGATCTCGATCCTGCGTGAATTTGCCCATATGTGCAAGTTCGTGCGGTTGGACGCACGACACGCAAGAGGGTGGGCTGGAGCGAGGTCGCGCTACCGCTCTGGAGTCTGCTCAATGTCGAGAGCCGACCGGCAGACCGGTTTACTTGATCCTGCTTGTTATTACCGATTTTGAGCACGCGCCGATGATGTCGAGCACCAATCATGAAGCGTGAGTATGGAAGCGCCTAATGTGAGCACGGCGACCCGCTCGCGATCAGTCAATCCGGGGTCTTGGCAGTTTTTGGTGAATGGCCTTTGGCGTTACCATATTGGATGGGTGAACCTTTTTTCTCGCTTGTTGCCGGACCCGGGTTCGGTCCGCCTCGAAACTTGGAGCCTTGAGCCCGCCCCTGCCGCAATCGCCGTCACCCTCCGTTCGCTTCCCTATTGAACGCGGTGTCCTCTTTGCAGCAAACCGTCCAGACGAACCCACAGCCGCTACGAACGAACCCTGACTGACCTACCCTGGGGCGAGCACGCCATCACCATCAAGCTCGGGGTGCGCCGCATGTTCTGTGACAACGCCTTGTGCAAGCGTCAGATCTTCACCGAACGTCTGCCCAGCGTTGCGGCGCCTTGGGCGCGCAGGACGATGCGGCTCGCTGACCGGCTCACGGCTGTGGGCCTGGCGCTGGGCGGCTCCGGAGGCGCGCGCCTTGGCCGCAAGCTTGGGCTTGTAGCCTGCCGCAATACACTGCTGAATGTGGTTCGGCAGACACCCATCCCATCCTTCGTGACCCCGTCCGTGCTTGGCGTCGATGACTGGGCTTTGCGTAAGCGCGACACCTACGGCACCGTGCTGGTAGACCTCGAACGGCACCGCCCGGTGGCGCTTCTGCCAGGCCGCGAGGCGGACACGCTGGCCACCTGGCTGCGCGAGCACCCCGGTGTCGCCGTGATCTCGCGCGATCGATCGGGCGCTTTTTCCAAGGGCGCACGCCATGGCGCGCCCGGGGCGGTGCAGGTTGCAGACCGGTTCCACCTGCTCCAGAACCTGGCTGAGGCGCTGGAATTGGTGTTCAGCACCCACGCCACGAACCTGCACGCAGCCGAGCAGGCCCGTCGCGATGCGGTGCTAGCCGAGCATGGCACCATGCCCATCGCGCCGCCCGAGCCGCAGGTGAAGGCGAAGCTTCTGGCGGTCAGGCGCCGAGCGCGGCGGTTGGCCCAGCATGAACAGGTTTGGGCGCTCTACCGCCAGGGCTGGTCGGGAGAGAAGATAGCACCCCATCTCGGCACCAGCCGGACCACCGTCTACCGACATCTCCGGAGCGAGATGTTTCACGAGCGCAAGGGGCGCTCCGACGCAGGCCACAGCCGGCTCGATCCCTGGCGGGACGTCGTGCTGGAGCACTGGAACGGCGACCGGCGCAACAGCCGCAAAATGTTCCAAGACCTCGAGCAGCTCGGGTATCGCGGCAGCTATCCGACATTGGCTCGCTATCTCCGGCGCCTGCGCGCGGTCGACACCGCCGGGGCGGCAAGCGGACTGCCGGCGTCGCCACGGCCAAAGTTGAACGCCGCACCCCGGCAAGTGCTCACACCACGAACCGCTGCTTGGACAGTGCTGCGCCGGGCGGAGAAGCGGAGCGTGGAAAGTCAGGCATTGCTGACCGGCGTGCGCGGGCGCTCGCCCGTGCTGAACGAAGCGGTCAAGCTCGCGGAGGCGTTCATCGCCCTCGTGCGTGGTCGCAAGGCGGCCCAGTTCGATGCTTGGCTGCATCAGGCAGAGCACAGCGTCGTGCCACCGCTACAGCGTTTTGCCAAGCGCCTGCGGGCAGACTACGAGGCCGTACGCGCGGCGCTGTCCCTGGACTGGAGCAACGGCCAGACTGAAGGGCAGATCAATCGGCTGAAAACCATCAAACGCCAGATGTATGGCCGTGCCAACCTCGATCTACTCGAACGCAGGTTCCTGCTCGCAGCATGATCACCAAAAGCTGCCAAGACCCTTAATCCGAGCAGGATTCGGGTATGAAAGCGAGCACGGCCGCCGATGATGTTGAGCAACCACACGTAGCGATTAGCACCCAGCGCATACTTGGCGGTCTCGGCCGCCTTGAGCGTCGCGCCGACGATGCGGGCGTCGAGGCGGATCGACAGGCCGTCGCCGTCGTTGGGCAAGCCACTCGCCAGCGTCATACGTTCCGCCTTGATTCCGAAATGGGGTCTCAGCTCGACTTTGGCCATCTATGCGGCATAGCAGGCTGCTCCGATCAGGGCGTTGATGGCTGATCGCGGCATTTCGACCAGTTTGGTCCCGTTTGCGGAGATGTCGAAACCCGGTCGCGTCCACAGTTCGCGGCGAACAAGGGCGAGTGCGTCGCTGAAGGTGGAAAGCGGCTTTGGATACCAGGCGGCGGCTCGACACGTCATTGCTTGGCCGCGACGCAGCTCGTGCGCCCACAGCGTGACGAGCGAGAACAGGCCGAGCAACGCCGGCGTTGTCCGTGAGATCGCAGGGTCGGACCACTGCCGTTGGGTTTCGACGCCGAGGTGGCGACGGACTTCGGCGAAGGTCACATTGATGGACCAGCGACGGACGAACCAGCGCAGGATGTCGACCGGGTCGGCCGTGAGGTCGGTGCACAGGAAGGCCTGCGGCCGCAGTTCGCCGGCAACGTCGCGCACCACGACATAGCGAATCGGCACCAGGCGCCCGGGATGATGCCACAGCGCAGTGCCGGACAGGATTTCCAGGGTCCGTTCGCCCCGGCCATACCAGCCGGTCACCTTGACGCGTCGCCACCGGGTCTTCGGATTGGCCAGGCGATCGGCCAGGCTGGCTTGGCGCGTCCCGATGACCC
>JAABUR0100010470.1_pt1 | contig 10158 bp, 11 predicted proteins | sample 5560091 | NCBI WGS metagenome assembly JAABUR01 (sample SAMN10711879, study PRJNA513375) | rock metagenome | isolation source: Antarctica rocks | place: Antarctica: Victoria Land, University Valley sud
GTCCATGCGCGTTGTAGGCATAACTCGTCACATTACCAAGGGCATCCACGAACTGTTGTAGGCGGCGCTTGGCTCCGGTTGTGTCGAAGCTGCTGGCGGTCATGCCCCACACCATTTGCTCGATGGCTCCGTCTGCATGGATGATGCGCGTCGGGTTGCCGAAAGCATCACGCTCGGTGCGCGTCACATTGCCCAAGGGGTCGGTCGTGGAGATCACGTTGCCCTGACCATCATAAGTGGTCTTCCATACCGCGCCGGAAAAGTCTTGACGCTGGGTTTCCTGGCCCTGTGCGTTGCGCACGATGCTCATCCGCGAGCCGTTTGCGCTGATGTTCCCGGTCAGTTTGCTGTTGGTGTCCACGATAGCCGCTGTGGAGCGCCCCAGCGCATCCGTGTAAATGGTGCGGTCAGGCTGATAGTTGTAGGTGTCGTTGCCAACTCCGGCAACGGCCCGTTGCACGACCCGCCCTTGCGCGTCGTAGGTGTAACTCGTGCGAAAACCGTTCGGGTCAACTACCGCTGTGAGATGGCCCTGCGAGTCGTATTCGTAGTGCGTCTGGCATCCCGTCGGGCCAGTCACCTGGGTCAAGAATGTCTTGCTTTGGGGAGTCGTTCCATCGGGGAGAATCACTTGAATGACGCGTGTCGATTCGTAAACGAAGCGCGTCACTCGACCGGCGAAGTCGGTGATGCTGTCCAGCAAGTTGCTCGCATAAGCAAACGTCGTTTTGCGCCCAAAAGCGTCCTGCACGCCTTGCAGCAAGCCATTGGCGTCGTAGGAAAAGGTGTGGCGGTTGCCGACCGAATCCTCTGCCCACGCGATCCGGCTGATCTGTCCAGACGGCACCATCGGATAAGCCATCACGCGCCCGTCCGGGGTGCTTTCTTTCCACAGGCCGTTGACGTTGTCCGCCGTCAGCGTGTTGCGCAGCCCAACATTTTGAGCGACGTAGTTGCCTGTGCTGTCGCTCTGGTAGGTGGTTTCATTGCCGTTACCACGAGTCAGCGTCACCGTCGAACCCGAAGTCGAACTTGAAGTCTGCATCTGCAGAAACAGGTTCACACTCACGGTGCGACCGAAGCCAAAGGCCCCCTGATCGCTGCGGTTGGCGTTGTAATAAAGAACGACTTCCACTTTTCCGCTCAAGTCAGGGCTACCATAATCTCGGTTGTCCGATGGATCGCCTTGTCCGCCGCCGCACTTAACGCAGGGCGAACTAATCGTGAGGTTACCGTTCACGTCCGGTTGTGTTGCAATGCTCATAATGAAATCTCAATTCTCAATGTGTTTATTGTTGTGCTTCCGAATCCACTATCATCTCTGTTCCACTTGATAAAGTGCGTGTCGCAGAGCTTTAACAGCGAGTTCGGCACAATACTCTTTGCCCAAAGGCAAGCCGCCCAGAACGGCCATCAGTTCGCTCGCTTGAAGCAAAGCGGCGATGGTCACCTCTCGGCCTTCGAGCCACTTCATCAGCCAACTTCCACACGCGATGGCCGAAGGGCAGCCGTAGGTTTGGAAATAGGCTTGCGTCACACGTCCGTGTTGGGCGTGTAGCGCGATCTGCATGAAAGCTCCTTCTCCCTCGATGCCCTCTTGACCAACGGCGTTGGCTTCGAGGAAAGTTCCTCGGTGATAGGGAGCAACGAAGTGCTCCATGATCGTTTGGCTGAACATCGTATTCCTCTTCTACTCTGTGCTTTAAATCACGAGCTTTAGCCACAAATTGGGCACGGCCCAGGACAAGATGATCGAGAACTGCTACTACTACTCGATAAGCTGCTACTTGAAGAAGTGGAGGAAGTGCTCGAAGACAATCGGCTTGAAGAACTCGAACTGCTGCTTGAAGAGCTTGAGGAACTGCTTGATGGGTTAGAACTACTCGAATTACCAGTTGGAGGTGGTGTAGTCGAAGAACTGGTCGGAGGTGGAGCAGTCGAAGAACTAGTCGGAGGCGGCGCGCTTGAAGAGCTACCTGAAGGGCCAGCACTCGAAGAGCTACCTGAAGGGCCAGCACTCGAAGAGCTACCCGAAGGCGGAGTGCCTGGAGAGAGCGTCGCCACGCTCGTGGAGTCAGAGGCCGTGCAAGGGGGCGAACTGCTGTCAGTGACCGTGACAGACATCGTGCCCCAACCGGTTACGCTGCCCGAATTCGCACCAGGCCAATCGGGACTGTTGGTGCGAATATAGAATCTCGCGCCTTGCGAGGAAGTTCCGCCCATATCCGCGAAGGGATCTACGCAGCCTGCGGGATAGGTCCAGTCGTAACTGTAAGGTGAAATGCCGCCTTGAACTGTTGCGGTGCCAATGAAGGAGTGCAAGTAGGTAGTAGTAGCTCCCGCTTCGCCGATAGATCCGGCATAGCGCACGTCCAGCTTGACCGTCATGTTGCAAGAACTACTTGAAGATGAGGAGATTGAACTGCTGGAGGAACTCACGCTGCTGGAAGAGCTTGAACTTGAAGAACTGCTCGACGAACTCAGACGACTTGAAGACGAAGAACTTGGACTGCTTGAGGACGGAGAACTCGAACTACTTGAAGATGAAGAACTTGAGCTGCTTGAGGACGGAGAACTCGAACTATTTGAAGATGAAGAACTCGAACTACTTGAAGATGAAGAACTTGGACTGCTCGAAGATGAAGAACTCGAACTGCTCGAAGATGAAGAACTCGAACTACTTGAAGACAAGAGGCTTGAGGAACTACTCAAGCCTGAACTGCTGGAGCTGAGCCTGCTGGAAGAAGAACTTGACAGCAGGCTGCTACTGGATGAAAGTGCCATAATATTATTACTTGTAAAAACTAAAGCCTTACAGCGAGAGCCACTAAGCGCAGAAGAATCTATTGATCGGGCTTCTGGATAAGATGAACATTCGCTGGTGGGGCCGGGCTTATGAAAGCCGGTTGAGTTGGATTGAGTTGGAGCCGTTTAGATGTCGCACAGAAGCGACTTCCACGCTTGCCAGCACTTGTCAGGCGCTGCGATGTCGTGCAGTAGAAAGTCGCGGGCGGCGTAAACCATCCTTTTGCGCAGCGGCTCGTCAAAAGCCAGTTCGCTGGCCCGGAACGACATTTCGTCGCTGGAGTTGCAGCGAAAGCCGGTCATGCCGTCCAGCACCAGATCGGGGAAGGCGTAGTCGTCTTCGACGATGACGGGCACGCCGCTCGCGTAGGCTTCGGGAATGACTCGCCCGTAGCTTTCCCGGCTGCCGCCGGTCTTGTGGATGAGCAGATGCAGTCGCTCATAGAACTCTGGCACCCGCAACGCGCCCGGTTCCCACGCCATCCAATCCAGACCCGGCGGCGGGTCGCCGCACTTTTCTTTAGCGTGCTCGCCAAAGCCCAGCACGAAGGTTTTGGTCGGTCGCGGTGAACAGACTTTGTGGAAGATGTTCCACATATCGGAGGAGAACTTCGCCCCATCGTCGCGCGACACCCGGCCCATCGCAAACCAGTCGTGCGGCTTGCGATAGTTGAAACTCAACTGCTGAGACAGGTTGTCCAGGCTAAAATAGGGGCGATAACCTTCCAGTTCTCGCACCGGAGCGACGGCTTCGAGATGGGGCAAGAGCCACCCCTTTTGATACTCGGACACAAAGCCGAAGAAGTCGATCCAGCCGTTGCGGTGCGCTTCGAGTTCGGCCTCGAATGCCCACGTCATGCAGTTGAACCACACGACCGCCGCTGGCTTGCCTTGGGCGACGATTTCCGGCAGGCGCGCGAGGAACTCCCCGTTGCAAAACGAAACCACCACTTTGTCGCGGAACACGCCGGGATGATACTCGTGCGTGAGGCAGCCGCGCGCATCGCACAGCGCCTGCATAGGCGCATGGACGCCGAACATCGGCACCAGATGCACCTGGACGCCCTGCTTGCACCACAGGTCGATGTTGTGGTCGAGTTCGGTGTCGGCTCCGCCCACAGAAGAGGGGTAACCGGCAACCCACAATTCGTTAGTCGTGGTTCTCACCCGCCTGTTCCTGATCGCAAAATCGGTGGCCGGAAGACGGCTTTAGTTGGAATGAGATGTTTCTCGATGTCATAAACGGTCTCCAAATCAATTACTGGGACTTTGGGCTGTCACACAGGCAGAAAAAGCTCCCTACCTGTGTTGATGTGCCTCCCGGTTGCGGGATGGGCTGCGCTTGGAGCGACGGGAAAACAAATGGCCCGTCTTATGATCTGGAGAGGGGATCACCTCTGCTACGGGCTTGAATAAATCGGTTGGGAATCACAATCTCCTCCTTTTGTTGTTGCGGCTCACGCGGCGGCAGAAACGAACCGGGCGAGCCGCAAAACATTGTGGGCTATTGAATAGCTGAGTTCAATGAAACGTCTAAATACCGTTCAACTCTCGTCCAAAGTTTTGGTTTCAGGAGGGGAAGAGTCTTTGCACAGGGTGTCCCGTTGACCGAACTGGTGGATGTGGTTGGCCACGCGCTGAGCCTGTTCAGGGTTGAACTCCCAGCGCCCGCTATGCGAGCGACGACGGAACATCTGGCGCGCGTGGTATTTGACAGTGCTGGCGCTCACGCCCAAGTGTTGAGCTAAGCCGCGCGTCGACCACTGCGCCACGCAAGAGGGCAGTTGAGGTGTCGCGGGTTGCCCAAAAGTAGAGGGTGATTTCATACACTTGCCTCCTTTTGCCATGCAAATGAAACCGGTGAAGCGGGTGACGCCAAAGAAGAGCGACAGCCTCGAAGCGAAGGGCCGGTATAGCCCGACGAAAAGTGCCGCGCGCACGAGCGCAGCTTGTGGTGAATGGGTGAAACAAACAAGGTTATGCCTCCAAATAAAGGCATCGCCTCCGGTGGAACAAGGCCCGCCACGTTCATCAGAACGCGAAAATGGGGGGCCGGATGTTACACTTTGCGATGCCCAACGGGTGGGCGAGGCGCGTTGCCGCCAAGCTCATGCGCTTCGCCCGTTCTTCCTTTTCTTCAAATCAGTTGAGATCAACTTTCAAGAGTTCTTCTTTTGATCGTTCCTCCTTGCGACTCGAAGGAGCCGTTTCACGTCGCGGCACTGCGCGCTGTGGTCGCGTCGCGTAGCAAACCGCGATACACGCCTGCGATGCGGGTTCGGTCACACGCCAAGAACATCGGCTCGTAAGCGGGATTGGAAGCGCGCAGTTCGACCTGGTTTTTGTCCAGGTGCAAAAAGACGCGCTTGAGCGTGGTTTGCCAGGGCGCGTCTTCTTCGACGAGTTGCACCGCCGCGATCTCACCTTGGCGCGCTTCCACTTCGGGCCGCAACAGCACCAGGTCGCCAGACAAAATGCCGTCGCCGGTCATCGAGTCGCCCTCGACGCGCAAAAAGAAGTCGCCTGCCCGAAAGCCAAGCGCGTGGCCAAAGTCGCTCACGACCTCTTCGCTATGCTGCGCCGCCTCGCGCAGCGGCCCTGCCGTGATGGTGCCAACGACCGGAGCGCCCACGCCGGTGAGCGCCTGACCGCGCGCCGACAACCCGATGATGCGTTGTCGCCCGCGCACGCCGCCCTCGACGTGGATAAACCCCTTGCGCTGAAGCGGCGCAAGCAGATCCGACAGGCTCGACTCGCGCGACACCTGCATTGCGCTTTGTAACTCGGCAGTCAGAGGCGTTCGTCCCTGGCGCACGATGCGCGCGATCTCGTCCAACAGCTCGCGTTGACGCGGCGTAAGTTCCTTCATACAGCTCCTTGAGACGCCTTTTGAGAGAGTGCCTCGGATTTAACGGCACTTTTGGCGATTGGCAAGCAGCATAAAGCGGGCCGTCCTCTTTGTCAAGACCCTTCACTGAAAGCGTGGGCAGGAACGAAGAGACAAGGGGCACATCCCCTACTCGCTCTTATTGGCGGGCGCTGGAGCAGACGCCTCAACGCGGTTGCCTGTTGAAGAGGGCTGAACGCTTTCTGTTGAACGAGGCAAATCGCCTTCGAAGCGACTTTCGGTCGCGGTGCGTGCAAGCAAGCTAGACAGCGCGCCAATGGCCGCGCCGCCAAGTGCTGTCAGCGGGTCGGGAATCGGTCGCCCGACGAACGAAAGTCCGATCAGGCCGCCGATGGTCAAGAGGCAGGCCGTGCCAATGAAGGCCACAACCATTTGAACGGTTAATCGATCTGTTTTCATGATGAAATTAGCTCCTCCAGGAAGCGAGTGAAGGTCAAGGTTTAGGGTCGCTCTCTCAAAGCGAGCACCCTCGCCATAGGGTTACGCTGGTCTTCAAGCGGATGGCGCTGGAGGGGTTCCACCCAGCGCCTCGATTTGCCATTCGGCCTTGGCGCGCCGCTCGCGCTCAGCGTAGTAGCGCGCCTGCCACTCGTCGCGCTCTTTGGCTAAAGCGGTGCAATCGTCTTCGAGTGCGCCGATGCGCCCCAGCAAGTCCTGGCGAAAAGAAGTCGCATCGCCCAGCGTGCGCTCGGTGTTCTTTTGGCCAAGCGACAAAAAGTGGCGCAGCAGCTCCAGAAACAAGGCGCCGCCCAAGCCCAGCAGAGCCGCCACAAAAGAATCGGATATAAGAAACCCCCTTTAGGAGCCGATGTGCCCCTGAGAAGTCGCAGCAGACACTTCATCGAACGAAGGAAGGCTCAGGCGCAGATAAACCCACGCTTCGGATAGGGCAATGAACGGGAAAAGCGCCACTCCAAGCCCCGGCGCCGCGTCCAGGACGGCCAAGATGAACAGGAACGCCCACAGACAAAACCCGCTCATCGCGCACAGGCAGCGCACCCGCACGCGCGCACGAACAGACGCGATGATCTGGGATAATCCCACCAGGGCGAATGCGGCTCCCCACCCAAGTGCAGGCCACAGATGAGCGCCCAGGCGTCCCAGCACTGCGCTTTGACCCGGTTTGAGCCAGGCCAAAGCCAGCCACAAGCCCACGCTTAGCGCCAGGGTGCCGGTTTGAAGTTCCAGCGATTCGGGATCAAAGCGAAAGGCCGTGCGGCGCAAACGTGTACAGCCCAAACACAAAGAGGGCCACAGGCAGCACAGGCTCGCGGCGCAGCGATTGGCTACCGCTTTGGCGCAGCGTCGCGGCATTGTTCTCAGGCACGCACTGTTCTTGTGGTTTTTCATCTCTTTCTCCAAGAGCCTGCATCAGCCAGAAGCCGAGCCTGCAAGGGGAACTCCTCCCGCTGAGTCCGGCAGGCGCAGGAACACATAGTAGCGTGGATCAGCCGCGTCGCTCAGGTTGTCGCCCAACTTGATGACCTGGGCCTGAAGCGAGTCGAGCACATCGCGCAGGGGTTCTGTGCCTTTAACGGGCACCCCCGTAACCGGCACACCCTTAACCGGGTCAGGCACGGGTAGGCCAAGGGTGTCCGCGACTTCTGCGGGCTTCACCTCGAAGTGACCCTGCCAAAGATGGGCATCGGGCACGGCATGATAAGAAAAGGCGCCATCGCGCGCCACTGCCAGAATCAAGCGTGGAGATGGCGGCTGGATCGGCGATGACGGAGAATCGGGACTTTGACTCTTCCAGGCGAGGGTGTCGGCCAGTTCCCAATGCATGGCGTCTTTGGGAGGGTTCCAATCGCCGCCCCACGCGAAACCATAGCGGTTGAATGTGGCGTTGAGCGCGCGATTTTCTGGCGTCACGCCGCCGCCGTAGGGGTTGCGCGAAGCGTTGATGTCGAAGGCGATGCCCCACGAATGCGAGGACAGAGGCCGATCAGGGTTCCACGTCATGTGGCGCGGCACCCACAGCCCGTCGAAGGAGTGGATGAGCCGCCACAGGCCGCTCGCCGCCAGATCTTCAAAAGCGCGTTCTAATGGCTCTTTGGCGAGGCGGTGGCAGCGCGTGTCAACGTCGCTGCCCTGCCCATCGGCTTTGGCCAGACAGCAATCGACGATGTTCGCCGCGATCCAACTGGGGCTGACGGCGATGCGCCCCCCGCCCACATCGGAGTAAACGAGGTCGCCAAAGGCCTGCTTGCGCTGCGCCCCCGACAAAACGGAGATTTTAGAAGTCATACAAATTCCTTCCCCCAACCCCGCTTGAACGTGCCCACTGAAACCATTGAGAGCCAAGAACAAGACAAAGGAGCTGGGGAAGAAAAAGTATGGAAAGTGCCTTGGTGCCTCCAAGCCCCTCGCTTAAAAGCCGTTCAAGTCCCGTCCAACTTTCCTCGGCAACCGCTTTTCCGCTCCAACGAAACTTTATTCGGAGGGGCAGGTCGGCCTTCCAGCAACGCAATTTTCGGCTTACTGCCAAGCGATAGGATGTTACTCTGGTGGTCTTGAAACGTGGGGATGAAAAGATTGAACGCTTTTTCAACAGGTTTTAGTCGCCTGCTGGCACGCTGAGTCGGTGTGCCAGACAATGGCTTTGTTGTAGAAAAGGAGCAGCAAAACCTACGTTCTCCATGGAGACATTAAGAGGAGCAACAAAAACCATGACAAAAGAGCAGTTCATCCAAGCCCACTTCGCGGGCGTGACTTTTCGACCCGATAGGCTGACCGCACTCACGTTTTCGCTCGTTAAAACACAGGTGCCCGGCTTCATCGCCGAGTTCGGCGTCGCGCGCGGGGACACTCTCAACTTTCTCGCCGATCTGACCGATGAATGGGTTTACGGCTTCGATTGCTTTTCGGGCTTACCTACCGACTGGCGCCCCGGCTTTGACAGAGGCACTTTTGCCGTGCCCGATCTGCGCGAACTGCGCTTTGCTCTTAACGCCCGCATTTACAAGGGCCTGTTCCAAGGCTCCATTCCCCTGTTCTTAAGCGAAGTTACCGGCCCGGCGCGCTTCATCCACATCGACTGTGACTTGGGCACTTCGACTCTGGACGTGCTGTTTGGGTTGGAATCGCGCATCGTTCCAGGCACCTGGATTCAGTTCGATGAATTTTATGGCTACGAGGACTTTGAGAACCATCAGGTCGCTGCACTCCAGCAGTTTTGCACCCAGACGGGGCGCACTTGCGATTATGTTTGCTGGACGGCTCACGAGCAGGCGACGGTGTGTTTCCAATAGAAAAGCGAAGTTCCCTCTCGCCCGGCAAGGTCAGAAGCGCGCGTGCTCATATCGTGTTGAATTGAAATGCGGTCACCGGGATGAGCGTCGCCGCGCACGACTTCGCGCACAACCACAACTTGCTCGAATGGCGATGGCCCCGACGTGCCGATGTCACCGATGATGATGAGGGGGGAAGCACGGATGGTGTCGCCCATCGGCAACCACCGTCTCTCAAAAGCGTGAACCGAGCGCGAGAACGCCAAGCTCATTAGGCACAGGGAACAGAACACGAGGTGAGAAAAAGGCAAGCGCATGGCGAAGAGACTGTGGATGTAGACACGAAAGTTCCCGCTGACGGGTAGGAGCGCCGGGTAGAAGCAAGGCAAATGAATTTAAGCGACTAAAGCGCATCTAATTTGATTTAGCAGCGTAACGAACGTTATCGGGTTCTGGCTTCCCAAGTTTTTGGCGCAACTGAGAGAGCAACATCCAATAATCGTCGATATGTTCAAAATGCCGAAGTGCGGCGCTTGGATGTATCGGACTTTTTCCCTGTCGTTCCTTTGGTTTGGGGAAAAGTGGTGGTTTACGATGCTGCCTCCAACCTTCCCTGAATCGTCACTGTGACGATTCAGGCCGGTTCATCCTGCTTTTAAACTCAGCGTTGAGGGCAAGATACACAAGGGCGCACTCTTTCTGCTTCGAGTGCAATTAGCGCTTGAGCACTGGCTTCCACAATTCGCGGGCCAATCGGTAAAGGCGCCCCTCGCGCGCCTCCTGCGCGCTCGCTTTGTCCAACAACCCGCACTGTTGTGCCGCAGACAGCAGGTCATCCACCGCCATGTGGAGCGCTTGCTCATCATGGCGTTGAAGCAGAGTGCGCGCGGGAGCATCCCCGGACACTTGGCGCGCCTCACTTCTGGCTGGTGGCGCACAAGCCGCCAACGGAAGTGGTGCCAACGGAAGCGGACAAGTCGGCGAAGAACACGAATCGGGCGGTGTTCCCGGTCGAGGTGGTGCTACCGACTGAAGCACTTTTTCTTTTTGGCGCGTCCAAACGCGGCTTGACGAGCCGCTTGATGGGGATGAAGGCGAGGACGAGGCATGGAACAAGTGTCACCTGAATCGTCACCGTGACGATTCAAGAGGAACAGAGCGTCTTCAACAACCCATCCCCCAACTCCCCTTCCAAATGGAGAGGGTGTGGTCTTG
>JAABUR0100010472.1_pt1 | contig 10156 bp, 10 predicted proteins | sample 5560091 | NCBI WGS metagenome assembly JAABUR01 (sample SAMN10711879, study PRJNA513375) | rock metagenome | isolation source: Antarctica rocks | place: Antarctica: Victoria Land, University Valley sud
GCGAACTGGACCGCGACAGGCAGGTTGACGTCATCGTCATTGCCCGCGGCGGCGGATCGGTCGAGGACCTGCTGCCCTTCAGCGACGAGTCGCTGTGCCGCCTGGTGTCAGCGGCCGCCACACCCGTTGTGAGCGCCATCGGGCACGAGCAGGACGCACCGCTGCTCGACCACGTTGCCGACCTGCGCTGCTCCACCCCGACCGATGCGGCCAAGCGCATCGTCCCCGACGTCGGCGAGCAGCTGCAGCTCGTCGGGGGGCTGCACGAGCGCGCTGGGCGGGCGGTGCGCGGCCGGCTCGATGTCGAGACGCACCGCCTTGCGCTGCTGCGGTCCCGGCCGGTGCTGGCCACGCCGCGCCTCGGCATCGACCGGCGCTCGGCCGAGGTAGCCGGCCTCGTCGAGCGGTCCCGGCGGTGCGCCACGGCCGGGGTCGAGCGGGCCGGGGCCGACCTCGGGCACACCATCGCTCGCGTCCGCGCACTGAGCCCCCTCGCGACCCTCGAACGTGGCTACGCCGTCGTCCAGCACCCCGACGGCCGCGTGGTTCGCAGCGCGGACGACGTCGCAGCCGGTGAGCGCCTCGCCGTCCGGCTGGCGCTTGGGCGGGTCACCGCAGTGGCGCTCGCGGCGGATGCGGGGGTGCCGGCGTGAGCGAGCAGCAGCTTCCTGACGGCGCTGACCTCACCGAGCCGGAGTCCTACGAGCAGGCCCGCGCGGAGCTCGAGGACGTCGTCCGCCGGCTGGAGGCTGGCGGCGTACCGCTGGAAGAATCGCTCGTGCTGTGGGAGCGCGGTGAGGCGCTGGCCCGGCACTGCGAGCAGTGGCTCGACGGCGCCCGCCGCCGGCTCGAGCGCCCACCGGCAGCCGACACCGCTTGACGACCCCGCTCGACGACCCCGCTTGACGACACCGCCTGATGAGGCGCCCGTCCGGTCAGGCGGCCGGCCGCACCGCCGTCAGCGTGCCAGCGATGGCCAGCAGGTCGGCGCGGGTGGCAGCGCTCTTGGCGCCGCCGTCGCTGATTGTCAGCAGCGCGCCACCCGGTAGTTGGCGCACAAGCGCCTCCCCCGGGCCCGGCGCGTGCGCTCCGGTCGGGGAGGCATCGCGGTGCACGGCGTACTGCTGCCCGCCGGCCTGCACCGTCTCGCCGGTGGCCGGCCCGACTGTCGCCTCGGCGAGGAACTCAGGCCCTGGCGCGGCCGACTCGTCCAGCCGGGCGAAGCGCGTGCCCTCGATGACCAGCCCGATGTGCAGCTGGGCAGGGTCGAGCGAGGTGCGCGCGAAGTTCGGCTGGATCGTCCCCGGCAGCCCGGCCGGCGCCTCGACCGGGAAGCTCGCGCGGGCGGCGAGCAGCTGGACCTGCTCGGTGTAGTCGACGGCACGCACCCGCTGCTGCTTGTGCCGCGGCAGCAGCGCGACGAAGCCGATCACGAGAGCCAGCAGCAGGGCCAGGGAGAGCACCATGTCGCGCGCTGTCTCCCGGCCCCGGCGTTTGCCGGCTGGCGGCGCGGCCGCTGCTGGCGCGCTCACCGCCGGCCTGCCTCCCACTCGCCGAAGGGGATGCGCTCGAGTGTGATGAGCTCGCCCAGCGCCGCGAACAGCGAGCCGCCGAGCCGCGCCACCGGGTCGAGCAGGTCCGGCTGAACGCCGCCGTCGTCCAGCACGCTCGGGCTCACCGCGATATGGAGCACCTCGCCGAACACGACGGTGCTCGCGCCGAACGAGCGCTCACCGGCGAGCCGGCACTCGATGGCCACGGGCGACTCGGCAACCCGCGGCGGTGCCACCATCTCAGCGGGTTCTCGGGTTAGGCCGACCTCGTCGAACTCGCTGCGCTCGGGCGGGAATCCGGTGGAGCTGCCGTTGACCTGCGCGAGCAGCCCGCGGGGAGTCACGTTGACGACGAACTCGCCCGTCTCCCGGATGTTGCGCAGAGTGTCCTTCTCCCCGATCGAGGTGAAGCAGACGACGGGCGGGGCGACGGAGGCGACCGTGAAGTACGAGTGGGGCGCAAGGTTGTCGTGCCCGTCCTGGGAGCGCGTCGACACCCAGGCGATCGGCCGCGGCAGCACGATGGAGTTCAGCAGCGGATACACCGCGGGCCCGAGGTCGGCCGGGTTGAAGTCGACACGGCCGTGCTCGGGGCCTGCCAGACCGGGGTGCTCCACACCACGACGATGCCTGGTCCGCCCGCCACCCGAGGGCCCACACCGGGCACGAGTGCATCACACTTGCCCGCCCGGCTCGCCGCATCCGAAACCCGGCCGCCATCGAGAGCCCCTACCATCACCCGCGTGACCGACACGACGCTGCCGGGCGGTACTGCACAGGGTGCGGCTCTACAGGAGCCAGCGCCTGCGCAGCTCGCGCCCGACCGCAACCTCGCGCTGGAGCTGGTCCGGGTGACCGAGGCTGCCGCGCTCGCCGCCGCCCGGTGGGTGGGCTTCGGGGACAAGAACGGTGCCGACGGCGCCGCGGTCGACGCGATGCGCCGCCTGGTCGGCACGGTGTCGATGAAGGGCGTCGTCGTCATCGGCGAGGGCGAGAAGGACGAAGCCCCGATGCTGTTCAACGGCGAGGAGGTGGGCGACGGGCTCGGTGCGGCCTGCGACGTCGCCGTCGACCCGATCGACGGCACCACCCTGTGCGCCAAGGGGATGAACAACGCCATCGCCGTGATGGCGGTCAGCGAGCGCGGGACGATGTACGACGCCAGCACCTGCTTCTACATGGACAAGCTGGTCGCCGGACGGGAGGCGGCCGGCGTCGTCGACATCGATGCGCCCGTCGCCGACAACATCGCAGCCGTCGCCAAGGCGAAGGGTGAGAAGGCCCGCGACGTGACAGTCGCCGTCCTCGAGCGCCCGCGCCACGACGACCTCGTCCGCCAGATCCGCGAGGCGGGCGCTCGCGTCAAGCTGCTGACCGACGGCGATGTCGCGGGGGCGGTGATGGCGGCGACGGGCGAGTCGGGCGTCGACCTGCTGCTCGGCATCGGCGGCACGCCCGAGGGCATCATCACCGCCTGCGCGATGGCGTGCCTGGGCGGGGTGATCCAGGGCCGGCTCTGGCCGCGTGACGACGACGAGCGCCGCAAGGTGGCAGCGGCCGGGCACGATCTCGACCGTGTGCTGTCCACCCGCGACCTGGTCGCCAGCGACAACGTCTTCTTCGTCGCCACCGGCGTCACCGACGGCGAGCTGGTGCACGGCGTGCGCTACCGGGCCGGCGGAGCGGCGACGGACTCACTGGTGATGCGATCGCGCAGCGGCACACTGCGCCGGGTGCAGAGCCAGCACCAGCTCAGCAAGCTGCAGGCGTACTCGTCCGTCCCGTTCTGAGCGCTCGCCCCGCGCCGCCCTGAGCGCCCTGGCCCGGCGATACCGTGCCAGGTGTGACGCAGGCGCAGCAGTTCCGGGTCGAGCACGACTCGATGGGCGAGGTCCAGGTTCCCGCTGATGCCAAGTGGCGGGCTCAGACGCAGCGGGCCGTGGAGAACTTCCCGGTCAGCGGCGTGCAGGTCGAGCCGGCACTCATCCACGCGCTGGCCGCCATCAAGGGCGCCGCGGCAGCGGTCAACGCCGAGCTGGGCGTGGTTCCGCAGGAGCTTGCCGACGCCATCCGCGCCGCGGCTGCCGAGGTCGTGCAGGGCGAGTGGGACGCCGAGTTCCCGCTCGACGTGTTCCAGACCGGCTCGGGCACTTCGACCAACATGAACGCCAACGAGGTGATCGCCACCCTGGCCACCGAGCGGCTCGGGTCGCCGGTGCACCCCAACGACCACGTCAACGCCTCGCAGTCGTCCAACGACACCTTCCCGTCGGCCATCCACGTCGCCGCGGTGCGGGCGCTCGTCGAGCAGCTGCTGCCCGCTCAGGAGCACCTCGCCTCAGCGCTCGCCCGCAAGGCCGAGGCGTTCGTCGACGTCGTCAAGAGCGGCCGCACGCACCTGATGGATGCCACGCCCGTGACCCTCGGGCAGGAGTTCGGCGGGTACGCCGCCGCCGTGCGCTACGGCTCGGAGCGGGTGCTGGCCGCCCTGCCGCGGGTGGCGGAGCTGCCGCTGGGCGGTACCGCGGTCGGAACGGGCATCAACACCCCGCCGGGCTTCGCGGCGGCCGTCATCGAGCGGGTGTCCGGCGACCTCGGTATCGCGCTGAGCGAGGCCCGGGACCACTTCGAGGCCCAGGCCTCGCGCGACGCCCTCGTCGAGTGCAGCGGGATGCTGCGCACTTACGCGGTGTCGCTCTACAAGATCGCCAATGACCTGCGCTGGATGAGCAGCGGCCCCCGCGCCGGGCTGGCCGAGATCCGGCTGCCCGACCTGCAGCCTGGCTCGTCGATCATGCCCGGCAAGGTCAACCCGGTCATCCCCGAGGCTGTCTGCCAGGTCGTGGCGCAAGTGGTGGGCAACGACGCGGCCGTGGCCTTCGGCGGCTCTGCCGGCACGTTCGAGCTCAACGTCATGCTGCCGGTGATCGGGCGCAATCTGCTCGAGTCGATCACCATCCTCGCCAGCATCAGCCGCCTGCTCGCAGACAGGTGCGTCGATGGCATCGAGGCCGACGAGGAGCGCTGCCGCCGGTATGCGGAGTCGTCGGCGTCGATCGTCACCCCGCTCAACCGCTACATCGGGTACGAGAACGCAGCGAAGGTGGCCAAGCAGTCGCTGGCAGAGGAGAAGACGATCCGCGAGGTCGTCGTGGAGCGTGGCTTCGTCAAGGACGGCACGCTCACCGAGCAGCAGCTCGACGAGGCGCTGGACCTGCTGGCGATGGCGCACCCGAACGGGCGCTAGCCGCCCCTGGTACAGCATCGCCCGGCGCACCCCCCGGCGCCGGGCGACGGGTCCGGTGGTGCACCCCCCAGCAGGAGCACCACCGGTCCCGCCAGGCTCAACGAGGTCGCGACTCACGGGTGACGGCCGGGCTCGCGACACGTCGCCGACCCGGCAAAGCGGGTGGGACCGGCACCGGATCTGTCCGTTCCGTCCCCATAGTGTTCGCGGTAGGTGACACTGGGCACAGACCGGTGCGAACCACCTCCTGTCGGGGGCGGCGCGGCGTGACCATGGAGGGCAACCGATGGCCAGCAAGACCGAGCGCAAGACCGAGCGCGCGGCCGACCGCGATGCCGAGAGCGGCAACGGGCGCGGGGGGCGGCCGTCACGCGCCGACATCCGCAGCCAGATGCTGCAGGGCGCGGGCAGCGTCGCCGGCATCCTCGCCACGATCGTCACGGTTGTCGCCCTCATCGCCGCCTTGATCATCGTGGCCCACATCGTGTTCGTGCTGTTCGACGGCAACGCCAAGAACGAGCTCGTCAAGAAGGCCGCCGAGTACGCGAAGAACCTGGCCGGCCCCTTCACGGACCTGTTCAACTTCAAGAACGGCAAGAAGCCGCAGGTCAAGTTGACGACTGTCGTCAACTACGGCGTTGCGGCGCTTGCGTGGGTACTTGGGGGCCGGATCATCGCGACGCTGCTGCGGCGTCTCATCCCGTAGCTGCTGCCTCCGCTCGAACTGCATTCATCCTCCCTTCTCACTCACCCATCTGCCCGGATTCGTCCGCCTCTGCAGGGCCTCGCAGCTGAGGATGCCTGCAGTTCGGACGAGCACCGCTACTCGAGCGCGCCCGACACCGCCGGGTCAGCCGCCGAAGCGCCGCGTGCGGGCGGCGTAGGCCCGCAGCGCGCGCAGGAAGTCGGTGCGGCGGAAGTCGGGCCAGTACGCCTCGCAGAAGTAGAACTCGCTGTGCGCGCTCTGCCAGAGCAGGAAGCCCGAGAGCCGCTGCTCCCCGCTGGTGCGGATGACGAGGTCGGGGTCGGGCTGCCCGCGCGTGTAGAGGTGCTCGGCGATGTGGTCGACGTCGAGCACCGACGCCAGCTCCTCGAGCGTGGCGCCATCAGCGGCGTGCTGCTGCAGCAGGCTGCGAACGGCGTCGGTGATCTCCTGGCGGCCGCCGTAGCCGACAGCGACGTTGACGTGCAGGCCGGTGCGCTCCGCCGTGGCAGCCCCCGCCTCCTTGAGCACCCGCGACGTGCGGTCGGGGAGCAGGTCGAGCGCGCCGACCGGATGCACCCGCCACGGCTCGCCGGGCCCGGCGAGCTCGGTGACCACCTGCTCGATCACCTCGAGCAGCGACTCGAGCTCTTCCGCGGGACGGCTGAGATTGTCGGTTGACAGCAGCCACAGCGTCACGCGGTCGACGCCGGCCAGCTCGCACCAGCCGAGGAACTCCGAGATCTTGTCGGCGCCGCGGCGGTGCCCGTGGGAGACGTGGCTGGCACCCCGCTCCCGCGCCCAGCGCCGGTTGCCGTCGAGGATGATGCCGACGTGGCGCGGCACCTCGGTGCCCTGCAGCTGGCGGGCGATGCGACGCTCGTAGACGCGGTAGGCGACGTCGGCAAGCCCCACGCCCGCGACGCTACGCCGCCCCCAGGCCAGTGCAGTGACAGGTCACGCTCGCCGCGCCGCGGGTGACAGACGCGAGCAGGCCCCGCCGCCGAGCACTCAGCTGCGGCCGAGCAGGTCGACGAACAGGTAGCCCCGGGTCCGGTAGAAGTCGATGATTGCTGGTAGGGCAGCCACGGTGTTGCTGCGGTTGCTCGAGACCTGCCACTCCGGTTCGTGACTGGCCTTGGCTGTGTGCATCAGCAGGATCGGGTGCGCCTGATTTGCTCCGGCTTCGGCGTTGGCGACGATGGTTGCGGTCGCGGCCGGGGTGGTGTAGCCGGGTTGCTGCCAGTCTTTGGAGTCCACACTCCACAGCACGGTGCTCATGCCGTGCGCCTGGACTGCAGCGGCCAGGTCGGGGCTGGTGAACCCGCCCGGTGGGCGAAAAAAGCACGAGCTCTGTCCGGTCAGGGTGAGCTGCTGTGCGTTGGTACGAGCCATCTGATCGGACAGGTAGCTGTAGCTCCACCCGCCCCAGACCTGGCCAGGGTAGAGGTGGTCCCAGGTGTGGTCGGCGACCAGCTCCCCCTCCGCGGCGATGTGGCGGGTGGTGGCTGGGAACTGCGAGTCATGCAGGCCGGTGTCAAAGAACGTCGCCCGGACCCCCTTGCCGCGAAGGACGGTGAGGATCTGCGGGGTGGACACGCCGGGGCCGTCATCGAAGGTGAGTGCGATCGTCCTGCCTGCACCGGGGGCCCATCCCACGGTGCCGTGAGGCGCCGGGCAGCGTGTCGGGGTCGGGGTGCACGCCACAGCCGCGGCCAAGACGATGGCGATAACCGTGGCGACGGCCAGATGACGCAAACTGGCCCGGCCCATAACGACTCTCCCTAGTGGAGCGCCCACCCATCGTGGGTGATCCTGCTGTTCACCAAGCCGCAGGTGCGGAGGTACCGCCCAGCCGCAGGGTAGACCCACGGTCGGTCGCTCGCTACTCGGCTAGCAGGGGAGCAGTCCACGCCAGCAAACCCGAGATGACCAGGGTGGTGGCCATAGTCGTGAACCTCCGCCTCAAAAGTGATGCGTCGGCCCGTGCTGCGCAATCTCGAGTGCGGTCGCCGGGGGTCCGCGGCGACCGTGAACTGCCGCTCCCCCTTCACGAACTTGGCTGCTGGGGTGCGGTCTAGCGGTCGCCGACGCTTCGCTTGGTGGCGAGCACGCGCCGGACTGAGGCGAGGGCGCGGGTGCGGGGGTAGGCGCCGGTGTCGATGGCGTGGGCGATCGCTGTGACTTCGACGAAGGGGGTGCGGTCGTCGGTAAGGACGACGTCAGCGCCGGCTTGCAGCGCCCGTAGGGCTGCTGTGACCGGGCTTTGCCCCAGTGCGCTGGTCACCGCACGCATCGACATCGAATCGGTCATGATCAGCATGTTGGCACCGGTTCTGGCCCGCAGATAGCTGTAGGCCGCCGGTGACAGGGTCGGGAGCCCACCGGTGAGCCCGGGTACGTCCAGGTGTCCCACCATCACTGCCGGTGCGCCGGCGGCGAACGCGGCGTTGAAGGGGAGCATGTCGCGGGCTGCCAGGACCGGCAGCGCTGGGGTGACGGCGACACCGAGGTGGGTGTTGGTGGCCTGGCCGTGGCCTGGCCAGTGCTTGACGACGCTGAGCACGCCGGCGGCTTTCATGCCCGCGTTCCAGGCTTTGACGTCTGCAGCGACGACCGCCGGGTCGCCGGAGAATGCCCGGTACTGGCTGGCGATGTAGTAGCCGGGGATCGACAGGTCGCTGTCGGGGGCGAGTTCGGTGTCGACTCCGAGTGCCTTCATCCGCAGTCCGTAGGCCCGAGCCGTGTTGGTGATCGTGGTCGGCGTCCAGTGGGTGCCCATCCACAGTGCGCTGGGCAGCGGGTAGATCACCTTTCCAAGGCGCTGCACCTGGCCGCCTTCCTCATCGGAGGTGATGAGCATCGGGACACCGCCGGAGGCGGCACGTACCAGGCGCAGCTGGGCGGCGAGATCGGCGGGGGGGCCGCCGATGATGGTGATGCCGCCCAGGTCTTGAGCGGCCCAGGTCCTGGCCAGGGCCAGTTGGGACATCGGCAGCTGGGCGATGACCAACTGGGCGGCCAGGGCCCGGCTGGTCCACAGCGCCGGGTCGGGCGCGGCCGCAGGGATGCAGCCAGCCAGGGCTGCCGCGAGGCCGACAGCAAGCACCCCAGTCGCCGCTGCGGCTCGGGGCCGTAAGCGAAAACCGAACATGGCAACTCCCTTGTGCTGGGCAGCCCACGAGCCGGTTGCCGGGCCGTCACAATCTTCCCGGCGGCCGCCGGGAGGCTGTCATGACCCTCCGCACCCGCCGGCTCCACCCAAAGCCCGACTAGCCCCCGACCGGCGCACGCTGGCAGCAGGGCGTGTTGGAGCTAGCTGCGGCCGGTGAGGTCGACCCGCCGGTAGCCCGCCGCGCGGTACATGGCGATGATGTGCGGCAACGCCGCGATGGTGTTCTCGCGTTCGGCCGCGACCTGCCGCTCGGGTTCGTGGCTGGCTTTGCCGGAGTGCATCAGCACGATCGGGTGGCTTTGGCGCAGCCCGTAGCCGGCCTGACGGATGATGGCGGCGGTCCAGTAGCCCGACAGCCGGGGGCTTTGCCGCCAGTCGCCGGTGTCAACCGACCCCATCACGACGGCCAGGCGCCGGGCGTGGGCGGCGGTAAGCGTCGCAGAGTTGTAGGAGCCGTACGGCGGCCGGAGAAAGCACGGTGTCGCGCCGCTGAGCTGGCGCTGGACGGTGCTGGTGCGGTCCAGCTCGGCGCCTTGGGCCGAGACCGGCAGCGTGGCCAGGTTCGGGTGTGACCAGCTGTGGTTGGCCAGCAGCTGACCGGCGGCGAGGATCAGCCTGGCGTAGCCGGGGTTGGCCGCATCGTAGGCACCGGCAGTCGCCTGCTTCGACACTCAGCTCGCCGAGTTGTTTCTGGGCAGGAGGGGCCTGCCTGGGCGTAGTCGACCTTGCGCAGCTCCCGCCGACCGCCGAACAACCCAGCGCACAGCCTCCACCCGCCCGACGCGCCACCGTCGGGCGCGGCAGCAGCACCGGGTCCGCCGCCGGTGCCACCCGTCGCAGTACCAGATGCGCGACCAGCAGCATGACCAGCAGACTCACTGCTAGTAGCCGCAGCCAGGCGTAGTCCGGCGCTCCGGTGCCCAGCGCGGCCTCCCGGTCGGCGGCCAGCACCACCAGCAACGCCAGGACCAGCAGCCACGCCTCTTTGCGCCGCTCCCGCTGCCCCCGATCGCCAGTAGCTTCCGGCCGGCCAGCCGGGCTGAGCGATCACTCCAGTTGCCATCAGGCTCCAAGCACCCCCTTTTGCCTGCGCACTTTCGGCCGGTCCTTAGGTGGCGCAGCCCAGGCATTAAGACGGCGAGCAGAATGCACGCCGACAACAGGAAGAAGTCCACAACAGCAAGAAGTATGGCGCCGCGCCGCTGCGCCCGGCCGGTGGCACGGCGAACCGTCGACACAGGTCCTTGGCAGCGATACTGACGAGGTGCTCACGCTGCCCCTGCTGGCCTCGCTGCCTGCCCGAACGTACTGACAGGCTGGCAATGACCAGCCTGCTTGGCGGCCGAGGGAACCGTCGCCACTCCGCGGTAGCAACCCGGCTGGTGCAGGCGATGGCCTCAGGCGTGCCGCCCGAGCGCCGGCCGGTCCGGCGCCGAACGCTGCCCGAGTGTGTCGGTGACCCGGTGCTGGTGGTGGTC
>JAABUR0100010473.1_pt1 | contig 10155 bp, 14 predicted proteins | sample 5560091 | NCBI WGS metagenome assembly JAABUR01 (sample SAMN10711879, study PRJNA513375) | rock metagenome | isolation source: Antarctica rocks | place: Antarctica: Victoria Land, University Valley sud
GCTCCCCAACGCGCGCCTGCTGATCCACCAGCCCACCTCGGGCTTCCAGGGCCAGTCGACCGACATCGAGATTCACGCCCGCGAGGTGCTCGAGCTGCGCCGGCGCGCCGAGGAGATCTACTCACGCCACACGGGCAAGTCGGTCGAGGAGCTGCACGACGACATGGAGCGTGACCGCTTCTTCGACCCCCAGGAGGGCGTCGAGTACGGGTTGATCGACCGGGTGATCGAGAGCCACGAGCTGCCGCGGCGGCCGTCGGGGTTCGAGTGAACGCTAACCGAGCAAGTGCACAGCGGCGCCGACCTCGATCGTGCCGGCGCTGAGAATGTTGGCTCTCAGGCCACCCCGGTGCACGAGTCCTCCGAGCACGCCGGGGTGGGTGAGCCGCTCCAGGTGCACGCAGGGCTCACACAGGCGACGGCCCTCGCATTCCACCTCTCCCACCGTGAACCGGCGGCCCACCAGCGGGTTGAGAGCCACACCCCGTGTGACCAGGTTCCTGCGGGCCTCGACCGCTCCGAGCCGCGCGCCGCCCGGCAGCTCCAGGGACTCGAGCACCTCGGCCTCGATCAATGTGAGCGCCCGTCCGTCACCGGTCCCGCCGGAGAAGGTGCCCACCCCCGCGGCGTAGCGGTCGCCCTCGAGGCCGTGGCCGGGGACGGCTCGCACGCGGTCCACGAGGTGGGGCTCCTCCTCGGCCCGGGGGACCACCGCGATGGCCTCCACGCGCCCCTTCCTCCGGGGCGGCGCCCCGTAGGGGTCGGGGCCCGAAAGCGACCGGTCGAAGGCCGCCACCACCCACGCCGCCTCGATCTCCCCCGGGTCCCCGCCGGCCGGGTCGTGCACGACGCCCGGCGGCACCCCGAACAACACAACGCCGCGCCTGGTCTGGCCCGCCCGGATCACGGCGAGGAACTGGCCGGGCCAGCTGAAGCCGGCGGGGCGCGAATGGGCACCAGTCCGAGGTTTCGCACCGCGAGCCACTCTCGCCACAGCGCCATCGGGTCGGACCCGGCGGAAGGCACGGGCACCTGCTCCACGCCTACCACGACGGCCAGCGCCGCGGCCACAGAGCGCAGGTCGAGGCCGCTCGACATCACTACGCGAAGTAGAAGACCAGGCCGAGCACGACGTACAGGGAAAGCAGCTGCACGCCCTCGAACCAGTTGGACTCGCCATCCTGGGTCACGAAGTTGGCGATCAGGACGGCAAACAGCAGACCGCCGAGCTCGTAGCCGTTGAATACCAGTGCCATCGGGTTCGGCCCGAGCACGAAGGAGAGCAGCACGAGCAGCGGTGCCACGAACAAGGCGATCTGGGCACTTGACCCGATCGCGATCGAGACCGCCAGATCCATCTTGTCCTTGGCCGCCACGAGCACCGCCACCCAGTGCTCGGCGGCGTTGCCCACGATCGCCACCACGAATACGCCGACGAAGAACTCCGACAGTCCGATCGTTTTCGAGGCCTCGGTGATGGACCCGACCAGCACCTCGCTCATCACTCCGACGAGCACCGCAGCGACAGCCAGGGAGATCATCGAACGCTTCATCGACCACTCGCCCTCGTGCTCCTCGTCTTCCTCGTCCTCGAACGGATTGAAGACCCCGCGGTGGGTCTTGAGCGAGAACACGAGCCCGGCTGCGTAGCTGGCCATCAACACGATCGCCACGGCGAACGAGAGCTGTTCGAGGTCCGAACCGAAGTCCACGCGCTCCTCACCCACGCGCGGCAGGCCCCCGCCGTGCACGAGCTGGAAGATGGCAGGCAGGATCAGCGCGCAGAGCGCCAGCAGCAGCATCACCGACTGCGCGTTGGCCGCGGTGCGGTTGAACTCCTGCTTGTCGCGCTTGAGCCCGCCCACCAGCATCGCCGCGCCCAGTACGAGCAGGACGTTGCCGATGATCGATCCGACGATGGACGCCTTTACGACCTCCTGGAGTCCCTCCCTGAGCGCGAAGAAGGCGATGATCAGCTCGGGCGCGTTGCCGAAGGTCACGTTGAGGAGACCGCCGATGCCGGGGCCGGTCTTGGCGGCGATGTTCTCGGTGGCCTCGCCCATCACCGCGGCGGTGGGGATCACGCCGAGCGCGGCGGCCAGGAATACGAGCACCGGCGAGGCGTGGGCCACCTCCAGCGCGACGGCTACGGGTATGAAGATGCCGAGGCCGTAGACGGGGCGCACGGCGGGGAGATTAGGGGAGGCGGGCGACGATCAGGCCCCGTGCCAGACGCCTCGGGTGGGGTGAGGGTCTAGGTGGGGCCGGCCGGCTGATCCTCGTCGGGTTCGAGCTCGGGTTCGAACTCGACCTCGTCGTCGCTGGCGTCGGAATCGGCCATCGCGCGTGTCTGGCGACCGTCCCCACCGTGCCAGGTGGCCTGGAAGGTTTCCAGCAGCTCGTCGCGCTGAGCCTCGTCGACGGGCAGATCATCGGAGATGAGCACCCAGTCGGCACCCTCGAACTCCTCGAGGTTGAAGATCTCGGAGTCCATCGAGTTCGAGTCGTCCACCACGACGAGAACCTCGGTCTGGGGGTTGAAGTAGGTGCCGGGACGGACCAGCAGCTCCTCGGTCTCGAAACGTCGATCATCGGCCACGGGGCAGGTATACCCGATCCCGGCTCATGCACGCAGAGGGGGGTTGCAAAGGGGGGCGGTGCCCCCCCTTTGATGTCATCCTCCGAGGTCGCGCAGCTGGCGGTCGATCTCGGCCTCGATGTCGAGTGGCTGCTCACCCCGGCGCATCCGGCGCTCGTTGCCGGCCACCACCAGCTGGCGTACCTCGTCGCGCAAGGCGGCGTCGGCCGGGACGCGGGGCGAGCCCATCGTCAGATCCGCCATCTCCGCGTCGATGTTGAGCGGCGCCTGGCCACGTGCCTGCATGCGGTCCGACTTGGCCTCGAGCATCTGACGGATCTCCTCGTGAGCCTCTGCGTGCGCAGCGGGACTGCCGGCTGGCGGACCCGGCTCGAGGCCCGGCTCGTCCAGCGAGAGCCCGGTCCGCCCCAGCCCCCGGTAGATGGCGCCGCTGCCGATGTAGCTGAGGCAGGCAACGACGATTGCCACGAGTACCACGCCGATCAGGACCGTGCCGAAGTCGCCCATCGTCCCTAGAGTCTGACGGGATGCTCGATCGCCTTCGACGCCGCACGATGGCGCCAGGCCGGCCCCTCCTACATCCGGAGCAGATCGGCCTCGCCCTGTTCTCCTTGATCGCCATCGGCGGGGGTCTCTACTTCGCGGTGAAGATCGCCTTCTGAGGTGCGGCTTCGTTCCCGGGGAGGAGCGCAGCCGGGAACGTCTCGCGGAGGAGCGCAGCCCGAACGTCTCGGGGGAGGAGCGCAGCCCGAACGTCGTTCGGGCGAGCACCGCACCGGAGTTTCACCGCACCGGAGTTTCACCGCACCGGAGTTTCACCGCACCGGAGTTTCACCGGCGAGCGCCGCACCTTTTTCCTCATCCGTTACCCTTGTCCGTCGGTATTGACTGACGAATCAATCGGGCGCCGCCGGGCGCCTCTCGAAGGAGTGCAACGTGGTCGATTTCACCCTTACCGACGAGCAGAAGGACATTCGCGAGCTCGCGCACGACTTTGCCGCGAAGGAGATACGGCCGGTGGCCTGGGAGTACGACAAGGACTCCACCTGGCCCCAGGAGATCGTTGAGAAGGCATGGGAAGTGGGCCTGATGAACAACCACATCCCCGAGGAGTACGGCGGACCGGGTCTGGACTACCTCACCGGCTGCCTGATCGAGGAGGAGCTGGGCTGGGGCTGCTCGGGCATCGGCACCTCGCTGATGTGCAACGGCCTGGCGACTGCGCCCATCGCGCTCGGCGGCTCCGAGGAGACCAAGAAGAAGTACCTCGGGATGCTCACCGAGGAGGCCAAGCTGGCCTCGTTCTGCCTCACCGAGCCCGACGCCGGATCAGACGTCTCGGGGATGAAGACCAACGCCGTGAAGAAGGGTGACAGCTACGTCATCAACGGCTCCAAGTGCTTCATCACCAACGGCTCCCACGCCAGCTACTACACGGTGTACGCGAAGACCGACAAGGAGGCCGGCCACCGCGGGATCTCCGCCTTCGTGGTCGACCGCGACCTCGACGGCGTGACCGTCGACAAGAAGGAGGACAAGCTCGGCCAGCGTGCCTCCAACACCGCCACGATCTCCTTCAACGACGTCGAAATCCCGGTGGAGAACCTCCTGGGTGAGGAGAACAAGGGCTTCAAGCTCGCCATGATGACCCTGGACCGCACCCGCCCGGGGGTGTCGGCTATGGCCGTTGGCATCGCCCGCGCGGCGTTCGAGTTCGCCTCGGACTACGCCAAGGAGCGTGTGCAGTTCGGTGTGCCGATCGCGATGCACCAGGCGATCCAGTTTATGATCGCCGACATGGCCACCAAGATCGAGGCCGCCCGCCTGATGGTGTGGAAGTCGGGTGTGCTGCTCGATCAAGGCCAGCGCAACACGCTGCTCAGCTCGCACGCCAAGCGGTTTGCGGCGGACTCCGCGATGGAGGTCGCCGTCGACGCCGTACAGGTCTACGGGGGATACGGCTTCATCAAGGAGTACCCGGTCGAGAAGCTGATGCGCGACGCGAAGATCATGCAGCTCTACGAGGGCACCTCGCAGATCCAGCGTCTGGTGATCGCGCGCGAGGTGCTGATGCCCCGCAGCGTCGAGGAGCCCGCCGCCGCCGCTGTTTAGGAGAGGCGCTGAGAGGCCGCGGTCCGGCGGCCTCTCAGCCTTGAGGGCACCTCCAGGAGGGCGTCACGCCTGGAGGTGGTGGGCCTCGAAGAGCGGCCGATTGACTCGGAACTCCGTCTGGCGCCGCCGGCCGAGACGCTCGCGGCCGCGTTGGGCCCGACCGGGGCGCTCCGGCGCCACGCGGTGGCCGCCCCGGCGCCGCCGGCCAGGACGCTCGCGGCCGCGTTGGGCCCGACCGGGGCGCTCCGGCGCCACGCGGTGGCCGCCCTGGCGCCCGATTCCTTCACCTGGCAAAGCCTGACACGGGAGGGCGTCGGGGACGGGGAGGCGGCCCAAGCCATGGCCTCCGCCGTCGCGGGCGCCTGAGGCCGGCCGCGCCGGTAACGCCAGCGCTCGTGTCAGGATGATCTCGATGGCGCCCGGAGACAAGTCCAAGAGCGACCGCAGCCGGCGCGCCGCGCGGGAAGCAGTCGCGCAAGCGGGTCCCGCCGTACCCGCGCCCGCCGCACCCGCGCCCGGCCGCGGCCGCGCCCAGGACCCTTTCACCGGTGAGTTGCGCCGCCGCCAGGTGCTTCCGCTCCTGGTCATGCACCTGATCGATCAGGGCCCGTCCTACGGCAACCAGCTGATGGAGCGGATCGCCGGCATGACCGAGGGTGTGCTCTCGGTGAACCCCAACACCATGTACCCGTTGCTGCGCCGGCTCGAGGAGGATGGGCTGATCGAGGGCCAGTGGGAGCACCCGGAGCGCCGCACGCGTCGCTTTTACTCGCTGACCGCCGAAGGCCGCGCGGAGTACCGGCGCCTGGTCGAGGACGTGCGGCCCTTCCTCGACTCGGTGGCCCGCTCGATCGACGAGATCGTGCACGAGGTCTACGGTCGATGACCCGCTGCGCCCGCTCGCCGGCCCGCACGCTGCGCCGATTCGCCGTCGAAGCCGACGGGCAAGCTGGCCTCCGGTAGCCTCCCGGTCCGCTTTTCCTCAAGGGCGGGGAACGTCGTTGCGGCGAGCACCGCCCCTTTTCCAGACTTGGAGGATGGATGTTCGTATTCAAGGCTGCGGTCGTAGGGGCCGGCACGATGGGCGGTGAGATCGCCCAGGTGATTGCCGCTTCGGGCGTCGACGTGGTGCTCAAGGACATTGACCAGAAGTTCGTGGACACGGGGCTCGCGAAGGCTCGGGAGGTGACCCAGGCGCAGCTCGGCGGGCTGGTCGCCAAGGAGAAGATCACCCAGGAGGACGCCGACGGCCAGCTCGCGGAGCTGACCGCGCGTATCACGGGCGCCACCGACTACGCGGGCTTCGGCGACGTGGACTTCGTGGTGGAGGCCGTGCCCGAGCGCATGCAGATCAAGCAGGCGGTGTTCGAAGAGCTCGACTCGGTCACTCCCGGCCACGCGATCCTCTCCTCCAACACCTCCTCGCTCTCCATCACCGAGATGGCCGACGCCACCAGCCGGCCCGAGAAGGTTGTCGGCTTTCACTTCTTCTATCCCGCGTCGATGATGCGGCTGATCGAGGTGATCGAGGGCGACGAGACCTCTGAGGAGACGCTGCGGGCCACGACCACATTCGCCCAGCAGATCAGGAAGACCGCCATCCGCTGCGGCGAGGGACCGGGATTCGTGGTCAACCGGATCCTCAACTCGGCGGTGTCCGAGATCTGGAAGGTGACCCACGAGGAGGGCCTCGACGTGGAGGAGGTCGACAGGGTGATTCAGGAGAGCAGGGCCGTTCCGATGGGTCCGTTCTTCCTAACGGACCTTCTCGGGCTCGACACCGTGCTCCACGTGGCCGAGCACCTCAACGACAGCTACGGCGACCGCTTCTTCGTGTCGCCCGTCATGAAGGAGCTGGTCGCGGCCGGCAACCTCGGGCAGAAGACCGGAAAGGGCTTTTATGAGCACGGTTGAAGATCAGAACCTCGTCGAGAGGTTCTCGCTCAAGGCGATCGTGGAGTCGTGCCTCGTGCTCGAGGAGGGCGAGGCCTCGGCCAAGGACATCGAGATCGGGATGATGATGGGCGCCGGCATCCTGCCCGGCCCGTTCACTCGCGCCGATGGACAGGGCCTCGACACCGTGATCGAGGCGCTGGAGCGCGCCCGGGCCGAGTGGGGCGAGAACTTTGAGCCTCCGCTCGTGCTGCGGCGCCTCGTGGCCCAGGGCCGGCTCGGTAAGAAGAGCGGCCAGGGCTTTTTTGCCTACCCCCAACCCGACCCCGACCAGTCACTCGAAACCATCGCGCTCGAGACCCGTGGCGATGTGGGAATCGTCTGGCTCAACCGGCCTCCGGCCAACCCGCTTTCGCCGCAGATGATCGCCGAGCTCACCGGACTCTGGGGCGACATAGAGGGCAAGCTGCGCGTGGTGGTGTTCGCCAGCTCGAACATCTTCACGTTCTCGGCGGGCGCGGACATCAAGGCGTTCACGAAGATGGATCCCGAGACCGACGGCCGGCGGCTGATCGACGCGGGCCACGGTTTCCTGCGCTCGATGGAGATGTCGTCGACGGTGACCATCGCGGCGGTCAACTCGCTTGCCCTCGGCGGCGGGTGCGAGCTGTCCATGGCGTGTGACTTCCGCTTGGCGGCTGAGTCGGCCAGCTTCGGCCAGCCCGAGATCAACCTCGGGATCATCCCCGGGTTCGGCGGCACGCAGCGCCTGCCGCGGCTGGTGGGGGAGGCCAGGGCGCTCGAGATGAACCTGGTGGGCGAGCCGATCGGCGCCTACGAGGCGCAGCGGGTGGGCCTTGTGAACCAGGTCGTGCCCGATCACGAGCTGTTCGACACCGCGCTGTCCTGGGCGCGCAAGCTCGCCGAGAAGGCGCCGCTGGCGGTGGAGCAGATCAAGCGGGTCTCGGCTGCGAGCGATATAGATCAGGGCATCGAAGCAGAGAAGCAGGGCTTCGCCACCGCGTTCGCGTCCGAGGACGCCAAGGAGGGGATCGGGGCGTTTCTCGGCAAGCGCCAGCCGCGGTTTCAGGGCAGGTGAGCACCGAGTCCGCGGTCCCCAGCCCCTGGTTGGGCGCAGACCATGCCCAGCCCGCGGCGACGCCTGTGGAGCGCCTTGCCGAGCTGCTGCACGCAAGCAGGTCGGCTGTCGTGCTCACCGGAGCGGGGATCTCCGTGCCGTCGGGCATCCCGGACTTCCGTTCGCCCGGAACCGGGTTGTGGGCCGACGTGGATCCGATGGAGGTCGCCCACATCGATGCGTGGCGGGCAGATCCCGATCGGTTCTGGAGCTTCTACGGCCAGCGCTTCGCGTCGCTGGTCGACAAGCGGCCCAATCGAGCTCACGAGGCGGTGGCCGAGCTCGAGCGCCGGGGCCTGGTGCACGCGGTACTCACGCAGAACATCGACCGGCTGCACCGGATGGCGGGCAGCCGCCGCGTGGTGGAGATGCACGGGAGCATCGAGTCGAGCCGTTGCATGCTGTGTGGTGGCAGGGTCGCACTCGAACGGGTGATCGAGCTGCTGCAGGCCGGCGACGGGGCTCCCGAGTGCGTGGCGTGCGTGACCCCGCTCAAGCCCGACGTGGTCCTGTTCGGCGAGATGCTGCCGCACAGCACGATGGAGCAGGCCCAGCGGCTGGCGGCCGAGGCCGACCTGATGATCTGCATCGGATCGTCACTGATCGTGCATCCCGTAGCCGGGCTTCCAGGTCTCACGAGGGCGTCCGGCGGGCGGCTGGCGCTGGTGACCGAGGGGGAGACCCCTTATGACACCGAAGCCGACGTCAAGCTCGGCGGCGACGTAGTCGAGGAGCTCGACGCCCTACTGGCCGCGCTGCCCGTCGCTCAATCGTAGGTGCCTGCCAGATGGACGTAGCGCGGGTCCGCGCCGCCCACCTCGCGACCGTTGATCCAGGCCCGTCCGCCGCCCCGGGGAGAGATGAGGCGGCGGCGGGCCTGAACCGGCCGGGACATCCGCTGATCGCGATCCGTGCCGCGGGGAAGGCCTGTCACCGGTTGCTTCACGTACGGGATTCTGCTCTCGGACACGGGCTGCTCCTATCGCCAGGTGGCCCAAATCCGGCCGGCCGCACTGGACGGGATGTCGGAGACCGAGCCTAGGACCGGTTTCTCAAGCGGCGGTGAAGATGCGGATATGACCAGCCGGGGGCACCGCCGCTCCTCGGCCCTATCTCGGGCCATCAGGAGGAGCCGGCGAGCCTGCGCGCCTTGAGCACCGCCTCCATTCGGCCGATCGCCTCGGCCAGGGCGCTTGCCACGGCCTCGCTCAGCTCGCCTCGAAGCGCGGCGTTGGCGGCGTCGCCGACCGTCGCCCTGTCTCGCTCCAGGGCTGAGCGTCTGTCGGGGTGCATCTCATTCGCCAGCTCGGCCAGCACGCCCTCGAGTGCCACGCGGGCCTGCAACGCGGCCTGGCGCAGCCGCCCGGCATCGAGGTCCGCCCGCGCTCTCAGAACAAGCTCCTCGCAAGCCAGCACCTGCTCCCGAGCCCCGAGCAGCGCGGCAAAGCGCTCCTCCGGGGCTTCCATCGAGCGGCGCGTACGACTCCTCGTGGCGGGCAGCTGCCAGGCCTTGGCGTAGCGGCCTTCGGCCACCGCCTCCCCGTCGCCGAAGCCGATCCGCACCACCAGCGCCTGTGAGGGGGACACGTCGCGCGCGTAGGGGTCGGCGTGGGCCACCCGGTGGGCGTGCAGCACGCGGCCCAGCAGGCGGGCTGCGTCCGCCAGCTCGGCCTGCGTGAGGTTTTCGTCGCCTTGGAGCCCGGCGAGCCAGTCCCTGGCCGCAGCCTCGCCCTCCAGGGGCTGGGGGCGGATGAGCGTTGCGCGGGTGGTGGGTACCGGCTCGGGGGCGCCCTCCTCGACGTTCCGACGGCGGCGGTCGCGTAAGCGCCTGCGCTCGGGCGCGCCGAGGGTGGTGAGCACGAGCACCCGATCCGGCTCCTCGCGGGGCGCGGCCCGGATCAGGAAGCGACCGTCCCTGGGGCCGAGCAGAAAACCGAACTCGAACTGGACGAAACCGAACACTGAGGTTCCGGCTTCGCTGCTTCCCCCGGGGTGCTTCGGCTTCGCTGCTCCCCGGAGCCTTATTCGCCTTGGTGGGCGTTTGAGGAGGGTTTGTCGGCGGGGATCGAGTACTTCGACGGGGAGGTCGGCACGACCGGGTTGTCGATCTTGCGCAGCTGCTCGGTGAGGTCTGACCACTGGCCGGGTTTCAGCACCGCCAGAGCCTGCTGACCGAGTTTGCCGTTGGTGCCGAACATCGGCGAGAAGCCGACGTGGATGTGATCGTCGTGATCGCCCATAGCGAAGGTCTGCCCACCCAGATCCAACAGCGAGATGATCTGGTCAGGGGTGATCGTGCCCTGCAACGCCATCAACCTACGCACCGCCTGCTCGGTGATCCCGCCCGGCTCCTGATGGCCAAGGATCGGCACCCCATTGACCTGAGCGATATCGACAGCGTTACCAGACGAAT
>JAABUR0100010475.1_pt1 | contig 10153 bp, 11 predicted proteins | sample 5560091 | NCBI WGS metagenome assembly JAABUR01 (sample SAMN10711879, study PRJNA513375) | rock metagenome | isolation source: Antarctica rocks | place: Antarctica: Victoria Land, University Valley sud
GGTTGCCTTTTGTTGAGTGCTGCGAGAAGTATCCTTTATTTAGTGATTGCAAGATAAGCATTTGTCTCCCTTGTAGCTTCAATTCGAAATTTGATATCACAGCAGACTCACGGCCCATGAGCCTTTCGTTGAGATTCAGCAATGTGCTGTAAGAACAGCTTAGAAGACGGAATTGGTCGGTTGATAGCAATTGGTCAATACGTGCTTGCCAGGTAACACCCACACTCTCGCGTCTCCAAGAAAGTTAGCATCATGGATCCGAGCGTTTCGGATCCGTTTCGAGGTCCTAGACCGCGTCTTGTTTGGGATGCGATGTGGGTCCCATATAGCTCCAATCCACACCCTCCCGTAGCGCTGCTTAGCCCTTTGGCGACTTCAAACGAGCTTTGGGGCTTAGACTAAGATCGTGGAGAAGAAGTACGAGAGGGTTTGGGTGGACCATGGATTTGACATAGCCGTTAGAGGAATCAGCGCTTAGGGGCTAGACCTGGGGCAAACAGCGACTTGGTGGGCTGTAGACTTGGAAAAGACGTGCTGAAGTGCAACTGGGCCTTAAATTGTTGACTGCATGGGCTTTGAGGACGGAAAAGAAGGCTGAGATTCTAGCGTCCTTTCGGGTACTGCATACATAGAAAAATGAGCGAATGTCCCTTCCAAAAATATACTGTACTGCCTCACCAGCCTTGCAAGATCCTGATCCTTGGAATTATTGTCCATGTTCACGTTCTGATCCATCTTTGGCAGTAAGGCCCTGATCCAGTTGTTTGTCAATATCGCCCGATTTGACGATCAAAGTCACCTGTATCCCTGATCTCTCAAAAATTTAGCCTGCGTTATCCCACGTCGAAATCTTACTCACCTGTGCCTGATGAGCTATCTCAGATTCCACGATACTCTGAGCCTAACTCATTCCGTGCAAGTCATATATGTTTCTACCTTCACTTGGCTAACTGTAAAGATCATCACTGTCTAAGTGTCCTTCTTTGCTAACGGCCTCGGGTCGCCACGTAGAACTTACGATTTGGCATGCTAAGAAGGGACGTTTTCATGTCTTCAGAAAACCCATGTTCACTAAAGATATTTAGGCTCTTGAGGGTGGTGATACCGCTATGGGCAAGAGACCAAATGCAGCCCATTTTGTGGGTGATGTAGTCCAGTTCTTCTTCATTTGCATGGCCGCGATAAGTCTCCGGAAACCTCCTTGTCCGGTCGAGGGTAACAGGTATGATGACTAGATGTTCGAGGTCACCATCCAGTGCGTACCTTAGATGCATCGTGGCGATAATTGTGTGGATGAGTCTAGGCTGAAGCTTGGAATGGTACAGGATGGAGAATATATCATCTGCATTGGGATCAAGGTAGGGCGTCGGATTTTTAAACTGAATTCTCTTTACGAAATTGCTTCTGACTCGGTTCTTTTCCCAAGGCTCTATTCCACTCCGCTGACCGGTCGTGGCGCACCAGAACCGGATAGTTTGAACGTTCGGTATCCGTCTCATCAGCTGGCACTGCAGATCCAATGCATAATAGCTTGGCTTGCCATTTATACCCCCGAATGGCTTCAGAGATGCCGTCCAAGAGCCAAAGGACTCGATCTCCTTGAAGCGTATACATTGCATTCTGCCCACGGTATCGTCCGAGGAATTTAGCAGCACCCAGTGAACGTGTCGTACTTGAGCGCTCCAAAATCCAGAGCCGGCAACATTCAAAAGCTGAACAAAGGACTCTTGGTGGAAATTGTCAGCGTTTCAAACATCTTCTTGGATGCTACCATATGCAGCTGGCGGCATGTAAAGCGGAGTACTTTGACTTCTGCTTTGCTTAGCAAGGCAATTACCTGGTCCAGAAGTTCGATTGGCAAAGAATCCAGTGCGGCTTGATTGTTCGCCATGTCTGGTAGCTTGCTCAAGAACACAATAAAAGGAGTTGCAGCTCACCCATCTGAAGTTCCAATTCGCGCACTAACACACTTCCAAATCAACCCTAGCGCTCCCCTGCCCCCCACTAGCGCCCGCCCTCCCTCACCCACAAAAATCCCAATTCCACCCTTCTTCTCTTTCCTCCCCCATCATAAAACGTACTCCCTTCATATTCACTCCGACTACATCCCCGCTCTGATGCAAAAAAATGGGTAGATGGAGGGGAAAGTGAAGGGAAGAAGAATGCAAAGAGCGTTGACAACCTCATATTCTCGCTCCTGAAAACGTGGTGGAGTTGGGGAACTTTTAGTTTGACGGGACATTGTGGTATGGGTTTGTGGGGAGGGGTTGGGGGCTCATGGGGAATGTGGGGATGAAGTGGGTGGGAGATTCTGAGGGGGATGAAGGGGTACTGTGGGTAGGGGGAAGGTTGGAGAGCTGATGGGGGCTGTTGTTATGGTGTATTCGTTGTTTGGGAGCATGGGATGTAGCGACTGGATATTGATGTCTTTGATTGAAGGACTACAGAAGATAACTTCACTACTCATAGAAGTTGCTGGGTCTACTATTCCTAACTGATGAAGGCCTCATTCTTCATTGATGATGTAGAAGCACCAAGACACCTCTTTGCGACTTTGACATGCCACAAGTGTGACAACAGAAGCAAAAATGCATGTATTCGCATGAGAAACCAACATAACATGCCTTCGTAAATGCTATTTATCACCTACGGAATAGTCCTGCTTGCTATCAAGCCTTCTTCTTCCCACCTTTCGCTGGCCCACTACCCATCGCAGCCTCCTTCTTCTTCCGCTCCTTCTCGTCCGCCTCAGCGACTCTTGCCTTCTCCACCTCCTCCTTTTCTTCCTTCTCTGCTTTCTTCCTTGCTGCTTCCTGCTCTCTCTTCTCCCGTATCAGCGAGAGTCTAGCGAGATCAGCTTTTGCCTCATCCGTTTTCCCCTCTGCATGCAGCTTCTGGTACCGCTCCTTCGCCTGTTGTGCCTGTAACGCCTCGCGCTCACGCCTTGATAGCTGTGATAGTGGCGTCGATTTTGAATACTTGCTGCCTGCAGTAGGGGCATCGGCGGGGTTGATGGGGGCAGCGGAAGCTTGTGTACGGGATTTAGCAGTGTGGTTTGGGTTCGCAGGCGCGGTGTCGGATTCTTCTTCTTCCTCCTCCTCGGACTCGGAGGATGGGAGGTCGCCGGATTTGATTGCCTTTTGGGCTTTGCGCTTGATGGCGGCATCCTTCTTGGCTTTGGCAGCGGCACGACGCTGTTCACGTGTCATGGGGGGTTTGTCGGGGTCTTCTTCGGAGGATTCTTCAGAGGAGTCTTCTTCTTCTGAAGATGAAGGTTTCTCTGCTGCATCTCGGGGTTCCTATGTTTTTTTTGTGAGCTTTGCCACAATGTGTGATACGAATGGCTGATTACCCCCCACATGCCAACGGGATTACCATCTGCGTCTAGAGGCGTGAGGTTCTTGCTAAACTTCTTACCACCTATGGCAAAAAGTCAGCAATTACTCCTTCTAGCTAGCAGATACCCTAATCAAACCTCCTCTTGTCGGCTTGCTAAATTTGCCCCCTCGTCCTCTGCCTCCTGGTGCCATGTTTGCGGTCTTTGAACCCGGTGGACGTGGTATAGACCTGTTCTACGAGATCAAATTGCAATTCTGAGCATAAATTGAGGAGAATCACGAAGGCCCAGCCCGAGGAAGAGGAGCTTTATAAGAAGGGGTCACAAGGGGGTTATCTTGCATTGAATGAGTCGAAGTGACTCTTGCTCGAACAACAAAGTTGATCGAGGGGCACAAACTTAGCGCTGTGCGATTGCCGTCAGGCGTCTCGCTTCACCCCGCCATGTCACCGTGTCTTTGATTCTTAAACTACCTTAAGGTACGATATGACACAAGCTTATGATGCAGTATCTATCATGTTGTGTTCATTCGAAGCGGTTCAAAAGCTGCTAAAGATGCGTGCTTGAAACTTTCTTCTTGTAACGGTCTTCATTGGCTGAGTTGTATTACCGAATCGATATATAAAGGTATGCATAAGGTATCATCAAACAACAACCGATAACCACCACGTCAATTATCAGACTCAGAGACATTTTGGGAACCAGAACGGCAATATCAACCCAGTTTCATATGTTCTTATGCCCAGTCCTACTGACAGTACAAGCTTTGTAATTGGCCTTGGCTAAATGACAATACTACTTGAAGGGAACAAGAAGTCTATGTGTCCACTTTGGTATCCATGTGGAGCTCAGTTGGAGTTTCTTAGCTTTCCGCTCTCATATTGATATATTCAAATGAATGACGAACTTGTTCAGACTGACATTAAGACATTGGTTCAAGAAGAAGGTAAGATTGGTGGTGAAGAAGTAAACAGATTGACGAGTTTGCAATGTATTTAGCTTGGTTTTCATAAATGAACAATGCTGCATGCGGGAACTTTAGTAGTTGGAAGTACAACAGAAAGTGATATGAATTACTACATCTACAAGAGACATATCAATAAGTTTACATGAACCTCGACCTTATGTCATTTCATGCCCATCAAGACTTGGCTTCAACATAGGAACCCGGGTATGCCACTCATGATCCACCAACTCCGACTTCTGCACCCATTGCCCCGGATCCTCCTCATCCTGCACAATAAACGGAAAGCGTGTTACAACCAACTGTTTCCGTTTCTGCAACATCACCAACTTCAGGCCCAAATACCAAATCGATCCCCAAGCCAAGGTGGAGAGCCCAATTGCAGGCACGATGAACCATTGAATATGGCTCACAGAATAGGAGTAGGGTGTGCCGTCCGATGGTTTCGCGAAGGCGCCGAACAGAAGGAAACCACAGACTACAAAGTAGATAACGGCGTGCAGAGGTTTAACCCAGGGCTTAAAGCTGGCTTGCGACGACCAGGATCTTGATTTGTTTAAATGAAGGTAGATGAGACCGCCCGAGACGACGAAGCCGTTGAGAACGATGACAACGTAGCTGTAGAGGGAGACGAGAACCGAGTAGGAGGTTGTTGGATCGAGCATTGACGTAAAGGCAATCAAGAGAACGGATGAGAGCCAGTGAAGGCCTAATGCAGCCATGGGAGTTTGCTCCAGATGATCGTCCACGTCTTGACTATATGTCACGTTAGGATTCCTACCAGCGTGCCATTTCGCTTTGAGCCACGCCCATGGTGTTGTGTGGCCGGTCGCGAAGAACAGAGAGAACGGGAGAACACCTTCCTTGGCGATTTCCTGTTTGACTCTCGATGCGGTGAACGTCATGACCACGATATTACCCAAAATCGAAAAGGCAATGAGAGCAGCCATGACTCGCTGGGCACCTTTGTGGCCGAACATTTGTGCGAAGAACAGGGTGGCCATGTCTTGCGTGCTATCAAGCTGTATATCTTTCGGCACGGCGCATAGATAGGCAATGTTCACCAGAATGAAAAGAGTCGTGGCGATAGCCATAGCAATCAAAGTGTATTTTGGAAATACTTTCCGTGGTCGAGATACCTCGCTGAGTACGTAAAAGGGTTGCTCAAATCCAGAATAAGCGTAGATTATATATAGGAAACTATCGCTGTAACTCCCTACGTCACGTTGATTGTTGTGAAATGACTTTTTCGGGTCAAAGTTGTCGGTAGATTTGTCTGCTCCGCCAAGTTTGTGGCCACTGGCCTTGATAAAGCCCATGACGATAATGGCTATAAGGATTAAAACCTTCACAATCGTGAAGAGATTGTTGATGATGATGCCACCTCTCCGAGAGCAGACATGGAGGAGTATCGCTACGCTCAGTGCTGCTATCGCGAGACCAATGACATCGGCTCGGGAAGCACTCGGGTGATTTGCTGCGACCATGACGTATTCTCCGAACGCAATGGCATTGCCTGATAGATTGCCCAGTAGTATGAAGACAATGCCATACATGCAGGTGACTAGGAACTTCGGCCTTGGAAATATATATTCAAGCTTCGAATAGTCAGCATGATGATTTCAAATGGCACACAAAGGGGTGCAGAAATCAGTAAACAATATTTCGTATTCGTAGATACCCAAATCGAATGATAGACTGGTTGTTGTCTTGAAGTGATATAAGCATTGAATTACAACAACTGTGCAAGGAGACGATCAAGCTAGGAGACACTGGGAAATCATCGAATTCAAATTTCCATATCGGAACTGCCACTTAGTCGTTATATTTGGCCTGGCATGGCTTTTTTACTGGTTTTCGAAATCCCACAACGACAAGAGGAACAAGACTTACATAATTTTTCTCTCCTCCACTCCTAGGTACGCTTTTCAGCTCGCCAGTACCTGGAATCAACCGCAAAGGGATAGAAAGACCAAGTTCGAGCCAGACAAGCAGCCCACATGTTGCGACTAGACCCCCGAAAGCCCAGAGTAGCAACGAAGCTCCTACTGATCCTGTCCCCTTCAGAATTTTGGCTGGGGAGACAAATATCCCAGAGCCTATAGTACGATTCAGAACGAGACAGACGACAGTAAAGCGCCCTAGGCGTTGTGGAGCGGTGGGGGCTACGTCAATTCGTTGAGAGCTCTCATCCAAATCATCGACCGCGCGGTCATAATCAGCCTGATCAAAAGATGCCATTGCGTATTCTTCTGTGGAGCAAATATACACGAGAACGACGACGGCGCGCGACAGAGGCTTTGTACATTACTCCAGAAAGCTCCGGAAAGCCTGAGCGTCTTCGCAGCCTTGCGGGAGTCGCCGACATCTTTTCGCGCATTGGCTGGCGTGGCGTGGCGTTCTGCTGAGCCTGATGATTCTATTCGAAGCTCTCGACTCGGGCGGACTCACTACGTATTGAATGCTTAGTAGGCGTTGATGACAAGGCTAGCAATGATGGGGAGATCAAGCTTGAACCTTGGCATGACTCTAGTAGCCCTATGTAAGCGAGAAGGGGCTGCCGTCGGTATTGCCAAGGCGCAGATGCACCATTCTCGTGTCTTTGGAAGGCGCCATCTCGAGCATTCCGCATGCATGAGACTGCGAGGCTGTGAGATGATTCGTAGCAGGATGCCAAGAGTTCGATTTGATCGTGTGACAGACTGGCACTCTGACAGTACGACAGGCTACAGTACCTTTACTGTTATGACTGATGTGACGGTCCAGCCAAGCCAATATCTGCATATCTGCAGCGCCGAGGGTAGGTACCTATTGTTTGCCGAGAGTACTTAATTATAGTAGGTTCGATTCCTAATGGCGCTGGTACAATGGTGTTGTGGTTTTGTTCTTTTCTCCTATGACACTGTCGAGAAATGCGATAAGCCCGAAACCCGGTGGCCCTTTCCAGCAATGTCGATGGACCCTCCACAGCGCTTGTTCCTTCCTTCTTCCACGTGGCTACAAAGCCTGGAAGGCCCTCAGTCTCATCTCCATCAAGTGGTGAACTGGTGAGCGAAGTGGCAGGATGTCGTTTGGCTTTGCTCCATCCGACATCGCAGCTGGCATACAGCTCTGCCAGTGGATCTACGACCATTGCTTTGACAAGAATGGTTCCGCCGGTAAGCGCACTCGGCCTACTCTAACCCTAACCCACTGCAGATCTTAGACCAACTTTACCGACATCCTGACTGACTTCTACGCGTATTCTAGACACGAAATATTTACAATTCAGTAAAGACGTCCGCCGCCTTGATGAGAGGCTTCGGCAACTTCGTGATGCCTTGCAACAGGCCCTCGACCAAAGTGAAGACCTGGACTTCGATTCTACAAATACCAACCCAAGACAAAACTCTCTCCAACGCGAATCACAGGAGCTGATTGGGGACTTCACCGCGACGCTCGCGGAATGTCGCGAAATATTGGTCCGTCATGTATCCCTCCAACGGGACCGAGCTGGTTTCATTCAAAACGTGGTGTGGGCCGCCTCGACACAGAAAAAGGTGGACGATCTCAGGGCAAGGATCCAATTCCATACCCAGAAAATATACCTTGTCATCGAGCCTGTACAGCTCAGACTAGCAACCAATATAGCTGGTGATGTGGCCGAAATATTGTGGCTCATGAAGCAACACCTGATACCGCAGCAAGAGCTTGTCTTTGGGGAAATACCGGAATGGCTAGCTGCTAGGTTCTGTAGTGCGTTGGCGAAAAACCCCCCTCCAGTCTACACCGATATTACGCATTTCCCGTTGAAAGAGGGGTTCGACGCTCTCTATCGGCATTTCCGACAGAGCACAGTACAATTCATCGACCGCGAAACTGGCGAGCAAACAATCGAGCAATACCTGGAACTACTCAAGGCACAATGGATACTGGAAACATTGAAACGGAGCATGCCGTATCGGGAGGCACGACCTGGTTCGCTATACACCAGAATAATTGGACAAGTAGAACAGCGCATTTCTAAGCAGTACCTCCGGCAAGACCTTGTCGTGTTCGGGGACAATGAACTGGCAAAGTTGAACTCGGCCTTGTTCCTGATATGGCCGGCGGAAGTTGAGAGCACGTCTAAGCGTCTGATAGATCAAAGCGGTCAGGAGGAAAAAATCCTCGAGATCTCTTTATCAGCGCCTGCTGGGATTCAGAAGCATGATCTGCTCGTTTTCCGCAGAAGTGCAACGACGCTGCGACTAGTGCGCAATGCTGTGGAGGATGATTCCGGCATAGCTCAGCCAGAGAGTGAAAAGGTCAATACTCACGTGGACCGGTTCATACCATGGTACGCAATACCCACATCGACTCCGACCTCGAGTGTGGAAATATGTAGCGGGAATGGAACAGGGGGGACAATTCTCGATTTCCGATCGGAATCAGACGTCTTCGGTTTTCAACGCGCATACTTAGGGTACCAAGTGGTACACGATATGCCGAGAGCCACGTGGGCACTCAATAAGCAACAGCTCCGGATTGGCTCTAAAGTCTTAGAGGGAACTGCTAGGCTACAACTTTGGCTCTGGAAACCCTTGCCTTGCATGCAAGCACAATCGCTAGGACCTTCACGGCTGTCGACTTCATCTTCCTCATCTCTATCTGGTAATTCCCAACGGACCAATACTACAAACGCCACAGTGGCAAAGATTACGCAACGCTGCGATAGCTCTATCGTGTCTGTTGCTGAGAACAGTAACGGTAACGCTGTGATTGCGGCTGTGAAGCCTCACCTACCGAAAATGGTTTTATTCACTAAATTAGAGGGAAAATATACTTTTCTGTCTCTCGAACGTAAGTCATATGACAGTTACTTTTGCTTTTCTTCATACTAACAACACGCTTAGTGCAGCAAGGACTTCGAGTGGTGGACACATCGTGTCGGTGCAAAAAGGCTCCCTCATCTTGCCGCCGATCTGTAATAGAAAATCGAGTCTCTGGGGACTCACCTGAAACATTCGCTGTCCAGAAATTCTCCGTTAAAATGGACCAACTAGAGACCTGGGATCTTTCGATCCTGGGTCGGCCCCAACATCCAATGTTCAAAGACGGCAGTAAGATAGAGCATCTGACTTGCAAATTTCTCAATCTAGAATTCCCGTCCGTGCCAGACAGAGAGAAGTTCAACAATGACCTCGAAGTAGCGCTTAAACTACGTGACAAGGACGAAAAGCAATACCGGAAAGTTTCAGGTAACGCGGAATTCCTAAGCCACAAACCCAACCACGTTGTTGCTACTGAGAAGACGGCTACCCTTGTTCCCTCTCGGCCATCATCTATTGCATCATGTGAAACCCGGAAATCTTCTGTTTGCACATCCCCAAGAAATTTTCCCTCACTTGGTCGATTCTCACAGTCAGCGACTTTCGTTGGCTCCCCCGTTCTTCCAAGTTCTCCAGAGAGGCTGGCGGCATTTCTTCCTCGAAAACCGTCCGCCACTTCAGACAATATTCGTACTCCTACGATCCAGAGAACATCAACACTTGTTCCTTCTGTCGAGCGCCTCTCTAAATCACCAGTGTTTTCCAATTCGTTTTCCTGGGCAACATATCCCGAGAAAGTCGAATTTCCAGTGGGTGATCTTCCACCTACTCAACAGTCTCTTTGTCCGGAACTCGATACACATAGTGATAGTTTTATGTGGCCTGTGCACAGTGGCGATCCTTGGTATCCCGGCAAGACGTGAAATCGGCCTTGATATCCGACAATAGAACAGATCATTATTCCGAATACTAACAGGTAATGGATGCTTTTCATCTCCATGGAGAACTTCTCGGCCAAGCTTCGCCTACAGACAGGCTATTATAACGCATTAAATGTAGGGC
>JAABUR0100010477.1_pt1 | contig 10151 bp, 12 predicted proteins | sample 5560091 | NCBI WGS metagenome assembly JAABUR01 (sample SAMN10711879, study PRJNA513375) | rock metagenome | isolation source: Antarctica rocks | place: Antarctica: Victoria Land, University Valley sud
TATGTAGGCTCCTACTACTGGCAAGCGGCTCTCCGTCGGTTCCTGTGTTTCCAATTCCAGCTCCACCGTCGTCAAAACGCTTCGAAGGGAGCACAAGGGAGATGGATTTTTCAGCAATACAAAGAAGGACAAGCGTACAATCAAACACTCGGCCCTCATCTCACGCATCGAAAAGTCAAAAGCGCCGTCCAACAAGAGGAGACGCCCATCGAAGAAGCTGGTTACCACCCTCCAATCTTTGGCTGATGCATTACCTGACACAACCAACGATTCAGGTGGCGTTACCGTGGTAGGCGATGTAAAAATTAAGCATAAGAGCTTGAAAAGCCGACCTGGGGCCATGAAAAAGAAGGAGATATTGATCAATATGGAGAAAGAGAGATTCAATAAGAATTTAGCACAAATGGCAGCGTTACCGGCAGGCGGCCATACTATTACTAATGATAATGGAGTGGCGAAGGGTACAAGCAGTAGTAGTAATAGATGGGCGGCGTTGAGAGAATTCATTCAGCAAACCACAGAGCAGAGACTTGGCGCCAACCTAGCGACTACAAACACTTGATCAATGTGTTGCATTTATCTTTCTATGAACAACTTGAAATACTCCTGGTTTTGGTAAAGCAAGTTCTGGTTATGTATTCTGTTTCAACCACAATTGCCGACTAGGGGCTAGACTTGCGATGTTGCTGACCGCTCAGCCATGTAGATCGGACATATGACGCTGAAAACCTCGCAGAACTTACCACAGGTGCGCCTTGTAAGAGTCTTGGCACCTGGAACCTAAGAAGTCTTGGTTTCCGGATTATGGTGGCGGATTGGCCAATGGCGAGTCAAAACTTCTTGCCGTCCGTATCTAAGATTGTTTTAGATTTGTATTTGACTTCGCCTGGGGCATTGGAACTTTCGCATCCTATCTCTATCAGCATGGATTCAAGGAAGTTGGTTAGTGAATATAAGATCCAGCGTCACACCAGATCAAAGCCTTGATACTAAGGCGCCCAATAATCAGATAGGCCAACTTTTATAGTAAAGTGGAACATTTGTTCAGCCACACACCTCTACATCTCGTCCTTGTCGTCTATCTTGTTTATCTCTCATCTCTGTGGCTACACGTTCTTTGCTCAAGGAACTGAATTTATGCATGATGTTGGAGGCAAAGCAAGCCTCTATCTGCAGTGTATGCTTCTAAGTACTGACATCTATGACAGGTTACCGGAAGGCCAACTGGGGCTTGGTGAATACCCTACCCCCTTTCCTGTTTGGCCAAGCTATTCTCCGTCATCATTGCTCTGTAAATTTCAGGCAACGGTGATCTTGTCTAACGAAGGCACGAAACCCGGAAAGGTAGGTATCTCTCAAATCCAATATCTAGAATGCATATCCTCAATTTTCACACCGCATTTCCCAGTCTGGTGAGTGGCAACAACACCGTTTACCACAGTACAGAGAGCTCTAGTCATCATGGTGGTCTCTTCTATCGTTGGGAAGGTGCATTGACGTCTTGAGGTCACTTCGTTTCCGACATGGCATGAAATAGGCATATGCCAGGCCGAGGTTTGCTCCCCATTGGTGCGATTGAAGTATTTCTTTGAAAACGTTTGTATCCGCTAACAGCGGTGGCCATGAAAATCCCCTTAGCTCTCATGCCCTCCACGAGCGAGTGAAACTCACTTAATGGGAAAGTCGAGACACCTTCATTTCTGATGTGTTCTTTACTATCCCTTTCCAAAAATAAAAGTATTAATGCGATCCTTTGATTTGTTTCCGTCCTTACTAGCTCCTGGTTTCTAGATACACAGTACCTTACTTTGCGCCTGCATACATTTGCAGCGATAGTCCTCTATTCTCAAACATTTTGCCACACCTTGGGATTATGCCGTAATCGTTTACTTTTTTCAGACCTGGTGTCGGCAGAAGAATAGGAAAACGAGATAAAAAACGGTTATGCTGACCACAATCGGAATCGACTATGCTTGCGGCTACTTACACACTCATCATCTATCCAAAGCTTACTGGTCTCTTCCGGTCGTCCCTTTCCTCCCTCCCGTTAAGGATCAAGAGGAAGGAAAAGATTGATGGTACCATTCGCCTGCGAAATCAGTATTGCGATGATTATGCAGCAGGGCTTACAGTTAATGGGATTTAGGACCAGGAGCTTGAAGAGGGAACTAGAGCAGGAAATCAACAGTGTTAGCGCGATGGGCAGGAACAATAGGCAAGCGATCTCTGCTCCTTGAGGTGACTTCGACATATGACTAGCCCCGATAGTACATCACCAGCCTTGAAAGCTGATGAAGGGGATTTGTTGGTTTCAAAGGTTTCAGAGATTATACAGGCAAAAATCCCGTTATGAATATTGCTGTGAGTTAGTTGAAGCTTATTGTACTTTCACCTTTTAGGCACGCGAGAATATAGACTCAATGGTCTAGTTCTTTAAAGATGAATGGTTGAGGGAAACAAACAATGCCGTTGTCGATGGGTGGACATACTTACAATCGAGACAATAAATGCCAAGCTTCCACATGAAAGATCTCTCTATATATCTTCCTCTGTCGTACTTCTTCTCTGCTTCGCTAACGTTCTTCCATCCTCAGCTTCAAAATAGAGACTCGATTTCCTATTGTACACACTTCAGCCATTCGCAGGAAACGCAGATCACCATCATCATGTCTTCATGGCCCATGGCAGGCTCCGAATTCGTTGAAGGGCTTTACACCCTCTCTTCGCGGCAATTGCCTCAATACGAACGAGAATGTAATCTTTGCCAGATACAGTACGATTCAGGTGCAGGAGGCAGAGAAGTTCCAATCCGGCTGCCATGCGGTCACAGTTTTGGAGACGCATGTATCTATAATTACATGTCCGAAGATTATGGCAATAACAATAGATGTCCAACGTGCGGAGCTGTCGCATACAGAAAACTATATCGCTATCTCAAGCTTTGCGACCTGATTAAAAGCGAAGAGTACCAAGAGTATCAAGAGCATGAGAATGGACACGAAGGCACAGATGAGCAAGATGAGCATGCACACTCGCCTACGGAGAGCGAGATCAACGACGCATTGGAGCATGAGTTGAGACTCGCGCGGGAGTACGATGAGAGCCAGCGCGGGGAAATTGCTGCAAACCGTCGTATTGGCTCCCTCTCTGATCATGCCACATATCAGAAACTTCTGGCAGACGGGGCAGATCTACCACCCCTCGCTGCAACAGACCTACTTCTCAATCGTGCACAGGATCGCGCCCTCTTCGAAGAATTTCAGCGGAAGGGAGCATTCGCCAGAAGTGGAGCAAGTACGCAACAGTATGAGAACCATTCGGATTACGAGATTTACGAGAAATTTCGAGATAGAGGTTTGGGATGGAGCCCCGAGCATGAGAAATGGGTTTGCAATTAGTCTATCAGTCGGTTTTGACGGTGAGTAATCATTATCTATCCTATGGTGTATCCCATGCAATAACGCAGTTGCGCAACAGCAAATAAATCTAATTTCATATATTCTAATATACAGTACGAACCAATCTCTTCAGTATGATGCCTCTTCTTGCTTTCTTACCAAATTAGGCTAATTTAGTATTGTTACGGTCTACTTATTACGCTGATGCTGCTAAGGTACAAGTTCTTGCCTTCGATCTTGAAGTTTCCTAAGACGCTTGAGAAATGGTGCTAGAAAACCATGTGAAAACAACACATCAACAACCAAACCTGTGACCATGTACAACACATCGCAAGCTTTGTCGGCGCATCAGGAAGGACAACTAAACAGCTGCCAATTTGCAGAGCAGAAATTGCATTATGCCCAACAAAGATATTGTGGCTACACCCCTTTGTGCAGCAGGAGCAATTCCAGCAGTTATCGCTTTGTACTACCACAAAGGCTTTATAATTCTACCTCTTTGTTGGGCCAATTGTTGGATTCTGAACTTCTTTGTCGAAGTGATCGGAATCCAGCCCAGCTTACGTCTTCTAGGTATTTCTAATAACATTCGGTCTTCTTATCACTTTCCCTTAGATCTTCAATTCGTCGCAACTACACTTTATCGCTCGCATTTGATATTATACACCAGCCCACACAGCCCACACAGATACCACATCTATATTATTGTCATAGAACCCATCAGGCATGGGTTTCTTCAAGTCTTTCTCTAATGCTATGCGCAAAACCGAGCGCGATATGTATTCAGACACCAGCGCCCTTATCACCTGCGAATCCGATGATTGCCCTATTCGAGGACCTCACAAACCAGGGCCCTACTACCACAATGGAAAGTCTTTAGATACGGAACATGAGACATGGGGAGAATCGAACCCCCCACCGTTCATTTGGAGAGCTCTTGAGAGATACACGAAGGGTCGTGCGACCCCTGCAGAGATTCATGCCGTTGTTACATTTCAAGAGCTTCACTCGCACGAGTGGCTAATGGGGTAATGGTAAAGAGAAGAACGGTATAGGCGAAGAAGACAAGATGTATTGTTCTATACTATATGATATTACTTCCATGAACTCAATGTCTCATTTTTTGAGAGCTGTGCTGTGCTGGTTTCGCGGTATGGTACTTGTTGACAAAAGTATAGACGCGTAGAGGTTGAGACGCAAGTTTGCTCCTCGTAATATCTTATCAATTCTACACCTGGCTTTACACTACTAAGCTAATGCTCTATCAGCTACCTTCTATGTCTGCGAGGACGGCGACATAAACATATTGTCTGATAGTAAGTTATTGTCCAAAGCCATTCGATCATTGTTCCGTTGCGAAACAAAGCATAAAATTGCTGATGAAGCTTTGATCCTCATCTTTCTACTCATTACAAAGCCGTAATACCAAAGACTGCCGGACACAACCTTCGAAACACAACCTTCGACATCACGAGACTAGTCTTCCGTAAGCCAGCCCCATCATCTGCGCTCTACGACCGACACATCTATTATGTGTCAACTCTGGAGCATCAATTATTCGTGTGGCCATAATGCCCGGTGGGAGTTTGAATACTGCTGCAACGTGTACGATGGCAAGCCATGCACCGGACAGGAACAATTGGCCCCAGAAGAGATCGAAGTGATCTGCGTAGTCTGCGCGACTGAACTTCGAGCGGAGGCTGAGAGAAGGGTCAAAGAGCAGGAAAGGGTTGAAGACCACGAAGGGACCAAAGATCGGGATTAGAACAGGTGTGCCCTGTACACATAGCTAAGACATTTCTCCTCTCTGTTTCTTCACTTCTCTTGGCACGAAAACTTTCCACTGTGTAGAGTCGGCTTTGCTTGACTAATAAATAGTAGGACACCTCTTCCGGCTCAGAGCTAAATTTTGAGAGTCGAAAGAAACACATCAATCCATAAGCCGCGATTCAATAAATAAGACTCTTTAATACCTTGCAAGTATATAGTAGCTCATAAGCAGTCTTGGATGTTTGGTAAAGATCAGGTTTCATTGTCCGAACTTTAAACAACCTCATTATCGAGGTACAACCCTCAAAGTAAACATCTGTCGTACATATATGCTTCGCACCTTATCTCCCTATAATCATTCACTTTCCGTCTCCAGAATTCCTCAAACATGGCAACCCCCACAACTGGCCCACAATATATGACCAGCCTGCCTACGATCAATACGACAGAGTTACCCGAAAGCCTGTACGATCAAGAATGTGCCATATGTTTGACGGCGTTCGAAGAAGGCATCCAGGACGCGGTGCAACTTCCATGTCGGCACGCCTTCAACCGGGTATGTCTCGCTGCATGGTTGTCTGAGAAGTCAGGCAAGAACACATGTCCAACCTGCCGCCACGTTTTGTTTGAGAAGCCTGATGACACAGTCGTTTTGAACATCTACAATGGTATTCACGAACGCATTGAATTCAGTCGCCGACTAAGTGATCCAATACCGACGCACTTTTGGCGAGAGGCGTTTTCCGAATTAACATCACTCGGTTGGTTCTGCCTTGGTGGACCGCTTTGCGACGATGATTCCCACAGTGAGCACGAGGAATGATCAGGGTTCAAGTCGTTGTGCATTTCCAAAGCTTTCCCGGACTCAGTGGCCAGTACGCGCATTGTGTATTTAGACAAGTATAAACAAGTGATGGAAATTCAGATTCATTATGCTAATTCAAATGCTGCTTTGTCTGATAGATATTATATAATTAGTGCCGGTTCGCGAATTCCTTTCTTCTATATTCCATTGTTAATATCCCGATAGGTTTTTCGGAAATCGCATGTTTTCTCTTCCCTCACAAGTCATAATTGTTCAGTCGCTATTACATCCAACTGCTTACAAAACTTATGAGAAGAAACAATGGCAGGTCTACAATCATCTACCTTGGGAACTACATCACACCATGAACGCAAGCAAACCACTGCTATACCTCTACCCATTGAAATACGCCTCAAGATTTACGCGTACCTTCTAAAATCTCGCAGGGTCCTCCGTAAAAAAGCGGAGCTTCGCACTGTCAAGTGTCTCCTCTTTACTCCCAGTACCGAGCTTCCAGATTCGGAGAGCATCCTCCACGATACTGCCATCCTTGGTACTTCGCGGACCACTTACACAGAAGCAGTCCAGATCTTCTACAATGAGAACTGTTTCCACCATAGTATACCTTCCGCCGGGGCGCCATCCAGCGCTCCGTTTCATTTACATCTTCCCATGATGAGACACATCCGCGTCGAATATAATCTCAATACGGACCTAGGACCTCGACACACAGAGCCGCGTCATACCAATTCCCAAATCGACCGCGCCATCTCCCTTCAGCTAAAGGCAATCGCTGCTCATAGTCCCCTCATACGCACCTTTGGACTCAAGCTCATATCCGGTCCTATCAATGGTGGTGACCGACTTAAAGATGCTTTGACGGGAGTCACCCTCACAGGGCCGGCACTGGGCGACCTCGCTGCCAAAGTCCATGATCATCTAAGTATAAGCTCGATTGCTAACAAGTTCTGGGCAGACGAAGAGGGGACTGAGGCATTTCATGATATCCGTCTTGCGGTGGCTGCGGACGACTGCTGGGAAACTCAGGGTTTCCTGTTACCACAGACTTTACCGAGGGGAGTTACCGAAATTTCTGGTGAAGTATGGCTTTGCAATATCGGGGAGCTCCGAAGAAGGGGTTGAAAGTATGCAATCTTTAAGAGGCGTTCAGCGATGTTTTGGAGTCCATTACTTCTCCTTATCTATAACTAACTCGAAATTAATTACTCTTCCAATACCTGCTAATCTGCTTACTATAGCTTTTCCCGATTATACAAAACACAGCTTTAGCTATGTTCATCTCGACAAGTTAGGAGATTGTATACCATGGTGAAGGCTGAGATCGAGTAGATAGAATGACAGATCTCTCATCACAGTGAATGAATCCTATTACCTAAGCCTATAAATTCCAAGCACATTCTTTTTGTTATAATTCCATCATGTTGTCTTCCTCAAATAGTCACTTCGATTAGTCTCATCAAAGCAGAGTAGTTTTTCGACTAACCTCTTTATCTGAAACAACTCGACAGAAACTAGGAGGAAACAAGGGAGAAAAAGAACGTTCAAGCGAGTCCATATCAAACATGTTAACATCTGACTGAGGGTAGGTAGAGGGGGATGTGAGAACTAATCTGGTCTTGGAAGAGTTATTAATCGCTGAAATAAGAAGATCCGGAGAGAAGATATCGCAGTCAGGAAGAACAAAAATCAGGTAAAGAACAGCAAACTAACAGTAAGAATTCGAACGGTACCCAAGATGTCTATATTTTTCTCCTACCAGGAAAATTCATCTTTCCGCCATTTCTGATTATACCCCTCGGCGTGACATTCGGTGAACCTCAACACTATGTCCTTCTCCTCCTCACTCGCCTTCCCCTTTTTCTGCTTCTCGTACACCGCCCAGATCTCAGGCGGTGGGTTACAAATCCCCCAAACATGGCCCCTTCCCGAAGGGACGCCGTCGTGTTGGTAAACCCCCTCGCAATGTGGGAAATCTATTGGGCAAGTTGGGCGTTTGCACATTGTGGCAGGGTGAAGGGCAGAGTAGATTAGAGACTGTGGGACGAAAGATGGGGGGAGGGCCTCCTGATACATGTTCTCAGTAAGGCCAGGGAAGTAGACAGAGTCCCGGCTGTTGGAACTGGAAGGCGGGGATGCAACTGCCCTTCTGGGTGGGGATGATGTTTTCCTAGGCGGGGTGGGGTGAGGTGGGGATCTTCCGCGGATGAGAGAGGCGCCCGGGGCTGTTTCTGTTGAGAAATCAGGAGGGAGAGACGACTGGTAATCAAACCCGGTGAGCCCATACCAGTAGACTGACTGTCGATTTCCAGCCTGTGTAGGTGGAGACCGGTTTCTCCTGGGTGGTGGTGGGATTTTTCGGGGTGGCGAAGGAGCTTTTCTTTGTGAAGCTGGAGCTTGCTGTGGGAGAGGGCGGTATTGGGTCGGCTGTGGTGGTATTGGACCACCGCGTGGGGGAGGTCGGTATATCGGTTGAGGGGCTGAGGGCCGACCCAGGTCTACCGGCCGTCGACCTTCTACCGGATATCGAACCTCTGGTCTCTGAGTTGAGGGTCGTGGGCGCCGTGCTTTTTCTGGTTTCCTTCTAGGCTTACTGCTGGAGGAACCCATTGTGATACCAAGTTAGTACTAGGAAGTGATGTGATGTTAAATGGCAATCTTGTGAACGCGAGTGATTGGTCGTAGGTGAGTGGCTGTCTGTCAGTGGTCAACGCTGACTGTTTAGGTATCGGAGTAATCTGGGAATCTTTGGAAAAATAGATAGAGAGTTGTGACTTGCATTATAACAGGGAGTGGTTCGCTGAATCGAGCTTGAAATGGCGTAGACTGAAATGCGAAAACAATAGGGCTTGTGTGAGAATAAAGAATGTCCCAAGGAGCACAATGGCAAAAGAGGAGACATAATGATTGGAAGTACAGGCTGCGATTGCATAAAAACCACAAAAAGGAGCACAATAGTTAATGAGCGAAAAGGTGCATCACACAAATGCGATTCCCGGCAGAACGATCCAAACCCTGTCCCTGCAATATGAATCCAGAAACAATGTTATTGTTCGTTCAAATTTCAAGTCGGATACACGTTACTCTATAAAGAAGCTTTTTATAGAGATACGGAAATCATCACAATGGAGTTAGTCAAACAAGGACCATCTTAGAAGAAAGAATCATCACAATGGAGTGAGTCAAACAAAGACCATCTTGGGAGAAAGAGAGACTTATCTTGTTTGTAGGCTAGTTCACGATGATATAAGAACTCATCGTCCCTCGTCCCAACGCTCGTTATATCTTCGTTCTCGACTAAGATTTTACCATCGACGACCTTTCGATCTCGAACAATCACATTTTGCCTCTCAACATGGATTCGCCCTATTCATATTCAGTCTTCTCCTTCAAGGCACCATGGTCATATAATTCCTACGAAAGATTTGGCGAGCCTTCTTATCCTGATCCATCCCCCTTAACCATTTGTAAAAACAGACTAATGGTTAAAGGTCTTCCTCCGTCAGCTAACGTGATGGAGCTAGAGGCTACCTTCGCACGATTTGGCCCAATAGTTCGCATTCGCATCCTGCACCATGAGGCTACAGAGCAACCGAAGGGTTCGGCAATCGTCCAGTACCCGTACGAGTCGGAGGATGTGGAAAAAGCAACGGTCAGCAGCCTTCAGTACGGAGATTATCCCCTCGAAGTCAGTTTTCTAAACCCGTCAACAGACCTAATAACCAGCTCAACGTTCAGGGTCAACCATATCCCAGGATTCAAGGAACAGGATCTCAGGCGACTCTTCGCGTTGCATGGCCCAATAGTTGGTGTGTACGTTCCTAAAGGCAAAAGCCAAGAGCTCTACCGATCGTACGTCACATTCAAGGATAAAGACGACGCAGAGATAGCATTTGCCAATATGAATAGCAAAAAGTGTGGAAGTGTGGTGCTTGAGTTGGAGTGGGCAAATTTTGCTGACTTTTGATATTTGCAGTACTGCAGACTCATAGCATGAATTAGTAACGCCGATTAAGTCTTTCATAAATATACTGTCTGGATAGGAAACAAACCGTTATTCACCAATCTTGCCACCTCTCATTAAATCGTATCTCGAGGATCGACAGCTTAACATATTTGAACAGTTTAATGCCGCAATTCCCCACGTCCTGAGAAGCTGA
>JAABUR0100010478.1_pt1 | contig 10151 bp, 15 predicted proteins | sample 5560091 | NCBI WGS metagenome assembly JAABUR01 (sample SAMN10711879, study PRJNA513375) | rock metagenome | isolation source: Antarctica rocks | place: Antarctica: Victoria Land, University Valley sud
CCCACGATTGGCCAACCGCGGGCGGCTCCGAGCACCGCCGGGCTGGCGAGTACCACCAGCCCGACCAGCTCGAGACTGAACGCCCAGATGGTTCGGGTCAGGCCCAGCAGGGCGGCTTCCACAACGCCGCCCTGCTGGGCAGACCCGGCGCCGGGCCGGCCAGGGATGCCGGCGCCCGACCCGGTGCCGTAACCGCCGCCCCAGCCGCTGGGGCTGTCGTAGCCCCAGTCGGCCGCGGCGTCGTACGGGTTGTGGCCGTAGGGGGCCGAGGGCTCAGCCATGACCGGTCCCCGCTGAGCCGGGAGACAGCATCCCGCCGAGGATCTGCAGCGCAGCCCGAACGCTCGCGCCGGCGAAGTGCACGAACAGCTCCGGCGCGATTGCGGCCAGCAGCAGCACCACGATCATCAACTTCCAGCGCATGACGTCGCCCTCCTGGCTCAGGCTGCCTTGTCAGCCGAAGCCGACGCGGGCGACGTAGTGGACGACGTGATCCCACGGCTGCCGGCGGCCTGGGTGAGCGGCTGGATGCTGCTGGCCTTGAACGACACCCCGGACCGGTCACCCATCGACCACGGGGTGGCGACGAGCCCGACCACGGCGACCGGCGTACCGGAGACCAGCCCGGCAGCCGGCGTACCAACGATCTTGACGCTGATCACCTCCGCGCCGCCGTCAGCGAGTAGCACCAGCTGCACCGAGTACAGCGGCTCCCCGTTGAGGTCGCCCTTCTGCCGCTTGGTCTCGAAATCCATCACCGGTTCGGGAGCCAGGGCGCACAGGAACGTGACACCAGTGGTGTCGATCGGAAGCTTCATGGGCCCTCCAACGGGCTCGTAGGTAACTGACATGAGCACCGTGTCCGATCGGGAAGGGACGGCTCTACCGTGTCTACGGGCCGGCTGAAGACGTCTACTGGACAAGAGGACGTCCCGGGGAGGACGTTTCGGATCACAGGACGTCCCGGCGCGTCCCAGACGTCCTTGACTGAGGGAGCACAGCGGATGCCGAATGACCGGCTGCGGGCAGCGATGCACGCCAGTCGGATAGACGCGCTCGCCTTAGCCGCCGGGGTCCCTGTCGACGTCAAAACCGTCGAACGATGGCTGGCCGGACGCGTCCCTCACAGCCGGCACCGCACTGCCGTCGCCCGCATCGTCGGACGCACTGAACTTCAGCTGTGGCCTACCGCTCGCCCGAGCGCGGCCCATGATGGGGACAGCGGCGAAGTTCTTGCGGTCTACGCCCACCGCACTGACCTGCCCGTCGAGGAGTGGTGGCGGCTGCTCACTCAAGCCAACGAACGCATCGACCTGTTCGCGTACGCCCTGCTTTTCCTGCCCGAGGGCCATCCGCGGGCTCGTCGAGCTGCTGACCGAGAAGGCGACGGCCGGCGTGAGCATCCGGATCGCGCTGGCTGATCCCGAAGCGTCAGAAACCACGGCGCGAAGCATCGAGGAGCAGTTGGGACCTGGCGGCATGGCGGCCCGCATCCGCAACGCTCTCCTGCACTTCACGCCACTGAAGGACCTACCCGGTGTCGAGGTCCGGCAGTACGCCAGCCCGATGTACAACTCGGTCTTCCGCTTCGATGAGGAGATGCTCGTGACCCCCCACGTCTACGGCACACCCGGCTACCGAGCGTCACTGCTACATCTGCGGCGCGGCGGGGCGGACGGACCGTTCGAGCAGTTCGCGGGCCATGTTGAGCGCCTCTGGTCGATCAGCACCCCTGTTTGGGCGTGCTGATGGGACGTCGGGAGTACGTCAACGACCCCCAGGCGCCGAAACCGACCAGCCTGGTGCCTGCGGTGTCAGCCGTCGTCGCCGATCCCGGGGGGCGACTGCTCCTGCAGCGACGAACGGACAATCAACTCTGGTCGGTTCCCGGCGGCGCAGTGGAGCTGGGAGAGAGCGTCCTTGACGCACTTCGCCGCGAAGTCTTGGAAGAAACCGGGCTTGAGGTCGAGGTCGACCGACTGATCGGCGTGTATTCAAGCCCCGACTACCTGGTGGCGTACGACGACGGTGAGGTTCGCCAGCAGTTCTCGCTAGCGTTCGCGTGCCACGTCACCGGAGGATCGATCCAGACGAGCTCGGAGACCATGGACGTCCAGTGGTTCCCGCCAGACGACTTGGCGACTCTCGACCTGTCGGCCGGCGCAGCCCGACGCATCGACGACTACCGCAGAGGGGACAGCGACCCGGTCTTCGACTAGCAAAGCAGCGCCTCGATGAGAACTACTTGCTCACGTAGCCGCGGAAGGGCAGCGTGCAGGCCGCTCGTCACCGGATGGCATCGTCCATAGCGAACTTCCACCTCCGCAACGCGACGGTCCACGTCTATGGGAACCCCGTCCGGGTCTGCGTGAAGATCGCAGTAGGCCAAGGCGGCAGCCATGAGTTCGCCAGGTGCGTCAAAACTCTGAAGCTGGGTGGTCAAGCCGCGCACGTCAGCCTCAGCAGCGCCGGACGTGTGGTGGGCGACCAGACCGGCCAGCTCCACTTCGCCGTTGGCAGCGAGCGCGGCGGCCCCGTCGAGATGATGGAAGCCGGATCTCGCAAGGGCCGGCGCATACCCAATGTCATGCAGCCATGCGGCAGCGAGCAACGCCTCGCCGTCCAGATCGGGAATCCGAGTCGCGATGTCCGCAGCGAGTCGGGCGACACCGCAGGTGTGGGCCCAGCGCTCCGGCTGCCCCGCCAGCAGGCCCCGCGCCCACCCCGCCGCCGTCCCCGCGCCCATCACCCGATCGACGATAGCGATCACCGCAAAGTCACCTGTGGTCGAGCGCTGTGCCGGCCGAGGTTGAGAACGGAGTGTGTGAGGAGTTTCTTTACGACATCAAGGGCGGCCTCCGGCCGCCACCGGCCTGCGGGCGGCGCTTCGCGCCGTCCTCGGCCGCCTCGGCGTTTGAGCTGGTGAGGGGCGGCGAAGTGCTCCCGTTCGCACAGCCCTCCCCGCTGTAGGCGGGTGCGCGCTTCTTCGACGCGGGGGTCCTTGCTGGCTGAACTCGTTCGAGCCATGGGCTTGCGCCCCCACTGGCGCCGATTGGCCCGGTGACCCGGCTGCTCTTCGAGAGGCCAGTCTCCACAAGATGGCTGCGCACGCGCGACGCCGAAGGCAAACTCACCGCTCTTAGTGGCTCAGCTCAGCAACCCCTTCCGACGCCGAGACAGGCACAACGGACCTGACCCGGTAGCTCGGACGGCAACAGAGCGACGATGTGTCTCCGCACGAGAAGTTCCTCGACGGCTGGCGGATTGCGATAACGGCCGCGCTTGTCGGAGCGCTGTTTCTCGTTATCGTCCTGATCCTGTTAAGGGAGTCGGTCGCCGCCAGTGCAACTCCGTACGTCTCCCTATTCAGCGGCCTGGCTGGTATCGCACTCGGCTTGATGTTCGCAAGTGCAGCCGGAGCGGGCCCGACGGGCACGCCCGGACGTGGGCGCGGTGGGTCTCGCCCGCGGATCGAAACCGTTCCGCCGCCACCGGCGGCTCTGCCGTTGAGCGGGACAGCTCCGGGGTCTGCACCGACCGAGAATGCGACACGTCGTCGCCCCACCACGCCCCGTGCGCCCGACGTTCGCGGCGACTAGGGCACGTCTAGGGCACAGCCTCCCCCCAGACCGCCGCCGGTCGACGCAACCGTCACCCCTGACGTGCGGGCTTGCGTAGGCGGCGCGCGTAAGGGCGGGCACGCCTAGCGCTTTCAAGTTCCCTCGCAGTCGTCCAGCCGCTGCTCGACAGGTTTGACCCGTCCCACGCAGACGACGATGAGCCGTTCCAACGTGCGCCTGGTGCTCTGCCCTGCTGTCCGCTGACTCCTGGTGCGTGAACGTCTCGTGAAGCGCCCTGCTCCCGAGGTGAGTGACCGTCCCCACCCCCAGCCTGTCTACCCACAGCCTCCGTTGCCTGGAAGCGGACGCTCTGGAACGCCGCGGGGATGGTGGAAGCCGAGCCAGGTGGAAGGCCGGAGAAAAGTTGTCGGCGTGCCCGCCTAGGCTTTGACCATGGACACCGAACTCGCCGCCGCAGCTGGGCTGCCGTTGGGACGAGCCGTGGAGCAGGCGTCCCGAGCGCGGGGCCTCAGTGGCGAGCAGACGGCAGCAGCGCTTGCACTCGAGTTGCCGGAGTACGCGCGCCTGCTGAACGGCTCGCTTCTCCTTGATCAGAATTTGGCCCAGCGGCTTGAGCAGGCGCTCGGCGGGACGGTCGCCGGGTGGTTGCGACTTGCTGCTTCCCACGTCAGCGCTCCTTCGAACGACGCCTGGCAGTCGGTTGCCGCGACCTACAACCGGGATGCACTGAAGGCGCTCCGGGAGCGCGGTTACGTAGACGCCACCCGTGCAAACGTCGGCGTGTTGGCAGAGCAGCTCCGGGCCTTCTTCGCCTGCGAACCAGCGGACGCGCAAGGGCAGGTCCGCGCGGCCTTCCGGCAATCTACGGCTCGGCAAGCTGACCCGGAGGCCGTCGCGGTCTGGCTCAACCTGGCGGACCGCCAAGCGCGCTGGTTTGCCGAGAGCGAGCAAGTGCCCGCCCTAGACCGTGATGCCCTTAGTCGGCTCATGCCCGAGCTCGTGAAGGTGGGTCAGCAGCCGCCGGATCAGTACCTTCCCCAGGTCCAAGACAAGCTGACCGACGTCGGGGTCGTCTTGGTGTTCCAAGCTGATGTCCCCGGTACTCGGCTCAGCGGGGCCTCATGGTCGGAGGACGCGTACGCAGTGGTCGCCTTGACGCTCATGGGTGCGCGGGACGACAAGTTCTGGTGGACGCTGTTCCACGAGGTTGGACACGTGCTTTCGAGGCACGGTCGGGTTGTCGAAGGCGATGTAGCCAGCACGGAAGACGGGGATCGAGAGGTCGAGGCCGATGCTGTAGCCCATGATCTGCTCCTGCCCCTGGACTGGACCTGGCGCTTGCCGCGCGTTCTCAGCCGACAAGGGGTGCGCGCTGTAGCAGCTGAGCTCGGCGTTCCCGCGGGAGTGCTGGTGGGGCAGCTGCACCACACCGGTCGCCTCAACCGTTCACATCTCAACGACCTTCGTCAGCCGACGCCACCTGCCGAGTCGCTGGAGGTGCAGACGTACAGGCAGAGGCTCGCAAGCGGGGAGCTCTAGCGCCGGTCGCGAGACTTCCTAATGACACACCTTGTCTCGTGGCGTCAGGCCACATTGGCTGACGCTGAGTTGCTTCGTCAGTTCACCTGCTGTCTGCACATGCCGGTGTCGATGGGTCGCCGTCGCGATCTCTGCGAGGGTCGGTGGGCGCACGACGTGCAGACGCATATCCGAGTGGACGCGCTGTCCGTGCAAGCCGGCTTCAGGCACCTCGATCATCGGCTCATGCTCTTGTTCGACGGTTCAAGTCTGGTGGGGGTGGCAGCGCACGAACAGCTGGCTCAGCAGCCTGAAAGTCGTTGGCTGGAGTGCCTCGCGGTCTCAACAGCCGTACGGGGCAAGAAGCTCTCCAACGCACAGCGGGCATCCACTTGCCTGTTCGAGCATGTCATTCACGACATGAAGGGGCGAGTGCCTCCTGCGGGCCAGATGAAGGCCAAGGTGCACCCGGGAAACATGCGGAGTCTAGGCCTGCTCGACAGGATGGACTGCAACGTCTCGACGGATGCTGGCACGGGCTTCTTCCCTGTCAGCCTGCGGCTCTAGACCCTCCTGACGGGTCCGCTAATCCAGCTCCTCAGGCCCGTCACTGCCGTCACCTATAACCCCGGCGTCGTCAGGCAGGTCGACATCTGCCGCGGTGCCCCAGCCGATCGCGTTGAGCATCAGCTGGATGCCGTTCGCCCACGATTGATGCAGTGCCTCACTCGTGCTAGCCACGGCGCGAAGGTGTGTCGCAAACTCGACCTGTAGAGCGGGCGGTGGAAGCAGCAGGTCTGAAAGCTGTTCACGGCTGTATGAGCGGAAACGCACACCGGAGCCTGCGCGCATAGCCTGGTTGTGCGCCCCCTGAGTGGTCAGGTATGCCGCGACGAAGTTCGCTGTCGCGGCGTCGTCAGCAGCTTCGAAGGCCATTCGAGCGAATTTCAGCTTGTCATATGCCGTCGTCAGCAGTTGCTGATCCGCCTCCGCGAGGCGCGGCACTCGTACGGCGCGCAGCCTCTCGACGGTCAGGTGAGCTTGGACCTGCCTCGACGCACCCCGCAGGACTTGCGCGCGCCCAGGAGGGCTGGCCAAATAGAAGAGGATGCGTGGCAGTTGCCGCTCGTCTCGGGCAACCAGCCCGAGAACGTCGCGTGACAGAGCGACCCCTACCTCCTCGAAGGCCAGCCCGACGCGCCCAACTGACCCTCCCTTGGTAAGGACCAGCAGCGGCGTCTCCTCATACGCCAAGCCCGGTGTACCGGTGGCGATGCTCTCATCAAGGCGCATTGTCCTGGAGAGCTCGACAGTGCCCAAGCGCACATCTCCGACCCGAACAAAGGCAACGCCCCGCTCGCCATAACGCGCCGAGAGGCCCTCGTAAAAGGCGCTCGCAACAACCTCCGTCAAGTAGCCGAGTCGGTCCAGGTTGTCTTGGTGAACAGCGGCAAGCCAGTGATCTGTCTGAAGGGCCAGTGGGGCGTAGTACGCCGGGTCAAGCCGCTCTTCCAGTTCATCTGCCTCCACGCGTGAGATAAACATCAGAAGGGCAGACCTTGGTCCGCTTTGAACTGCTCGAAGGCCGCCAGCGCGTCCGGCACCTCAGTGTCGACGAGCGGCCGCCCGGCTGCGTCACGCAGAACCTGTCCCTCAGGGTTGCGCTTGAAGCTCATGGGGGCTGTCTTCTTCACAAGGTCATAGCCCACCCGATCAAGCTCGCACATGAATACCTCGGTGACTCCCTGCACGTCACCGCCCTTCTTGACGCCGAATACGACCGATGTCTTGGGATTCACCCCTGATTGACGAAAGGTTCCGTCGGGAAGGCTGACGACGGCAATGATGTGCAGCTCGTTGAACAGATAGTCGCGGACGTAGCGCAGGCTGCTGTTTGTCAAGATCCCGTCGGGTAGAACAAGCGCGAGCCGTCCACCGGGTTTGAGCAGCTCAACGCAGCGTTCCACGAAGAGAATTTCCGGCGTCTGACCTCCAGGCCGGAGCTTCTGCGTCGGGGTGTAGCAGTCGTCGTCGCCCCGCTGCCAGTTCCGGCCAAGTTGGTACTGGCTCAGGCGTTCGGTACTAGTGATCTTGCCCTTGGTGCCAAACGGGGGGTTCGTGATCACCACGTCAAACATTGCCGAGCCAAACGCGCCTGCACCTGCGGCTTGCGACGCTGCGGCAAGATCGGTTATCGCGGACAAGGAGTCGGCACTGAAGATCCCTGTGTGGCCGTCGTCGTACAGGACCATGTACATCTTGGACACTTTGGCCAAGTCAGGGTTGAAGTCGATTCCCCTGATGTAGGTGCGGGCATAGCGGAGGACAGCGTCCTTCCGTTCTCCTTCGGTCATGTCAGGTCGCGTCACCGTCAGCGCCGCGACTACGTGTCGGAGCGTCTCCACCAGAAAGCCACCTGAACCGCAGGCTGGATCGATCACGAACTCGTCGTCGGCCGGGTTCAGGAACTTGACGGCAAGTTCCAAGATGGGAGCCGGAGTGAAGAACTCCCCCCGGTCCCCCCCGCTGGTATGCGCCCACGAAGGTCTGGAAGGCAGTCCCCTTGACGTCAGCCGCTGTGCGGGACAGAGAGATGCGTTGCAAGGCAGAGACGGCATACGCCAGACAGTCAGGCTTCAGCTGCAGGATCTCGGCTGGTTCGAATACGTCACGGTATTCCTGTTTGACACGGTCAAAGAGTCTTGTGATCCGACCAACGAAGGGCGCCGCGTCACCTTCAGTGACCGCCGCGAGCTCCTTGTTTGTGATGCTGAATTCGCACTGTTGCTTGCTCGACTTCTCATCCACCAGTTTCAGGAAGAGCAGTTTTAGGATCTCTTTGAAGGTCGCGTCCTTCAACAGGCCCTGGTTGGCGTAGATGTAGTTGTGCACGCTCGTCAAAGACGGATCGAAGCTCGGTAGCTGGTTCTAGGTCAGATTTCTTGTACCGTCCTACGTCCTCCAGACTTTGCCCGTACTTGGGGATGTCGGGAATCTTGCGGAAGTAGGGCGCCTCGCCATGCGAGCTGCGGTACTCCGTGCCGACGCCGTTGAACCAAACGCCGAAAGCTGCACGTGTAGGGCTCATGTACGACATGAGCTGGTCCAACCCCTCGGTGACATCCTCGCGCTTGTTCTCAACGATGATGTAGATATGGCTCTGGTCGTGGACCTCGCCCGTGAATATCGCGATGTCCACCGGCCCGATGAGCTTGGAGCCCTTCTTGACCGGGAACTCCGTCGCAAGGTGCGTCTTCGGGTATCCGTACTCCTCGACCAGGCGGCGAAGATAGACCTGCCGTACTCGCTCCTCAGGCTTGTCGAGGATGGGCTTCCCCGTGAGATAGTCCTCGAGATACCCAGGACCAGCCGCGATCAGGTCCGAGCCGACCGCCACTTGATCCGCTGCCTTGCGAGCCACCAGGGTCCTCATGACTGTAGGGGAAGTGAACAAGAAGGCTATCCAGCGCGAGCGCCGGTGCCAGAAGCAACACGCGCGGGGGGCCAGCAGGTGATCTCTGCGCCCAACAGCCGCTGCCTTGGTAGATCACTGTCCCTTCGCTGCACTAGGCGCCCCGCAGTCTCTGCCGTAGCCGCTCACGTTGCGGCACTGACGCCAGCCAAGCTGGGCTCGACATGGCCGCAGCAACTGGACCAGCGTGCTCCTCGAGAAGGTCCACGCTCGGGTGCTGGCAGCGCCCGGCAGCGTTTACCTGCACCAGGAGCGCGTCCTCGGTACCGCTCCAGAAGTCCAGTCGACGCGGCTCGGGGCTCGTAGAGGCCTCTGAACGTGCGTTGTCGTCCCCTGCGAGCATGTTGTGCGCTGATCCGAAGAGAGGTTGCGGTGTGGCTCTCCGGGCGCTGCCGGACAGCCCACGTGGATGGCAACGGACGTTCCCGCCTGTTCCCCCGGCTCAGGTTCCCACCTTCCCAATCGGCCTTAGCAATTTGGCTACACGAGTGGCTACATGGTGAGCCACAGCGCACCGGGCGCCAACGGCATCTACCCACACTGACCTGCGCGTTCTCGGGTGCGCTCGGCAGGATTCGAACCTGACGCGGCCCAACCAGGGTGCTCAGCAAGCGACAATCGGGTACCCCGGTTGTAACCCCCGCCTGGCTGGCTTGCAAGATCAAAGTTATGCCCGGGGGCATAGCGCATCGTAGATCGGACCAGACCTGCTGGTAGCGGCCCGCCGCATGAAGGAAGATCATCCGTTATGCCGTGAGGCACAACGGATGGAGGTGGAACTGACGGGGACCGCGCGCAACAGCGCACAACGACCTGGTTGCACGCTCGGATCAGGTAAAGTGGCAGGTAGGAAGCGTGCGTGCTGGGGTTCAACTCCCCCCTCGCCCACACACACATGCGTATTCGGCGAGCGGCCTGAGCATCGACCATGTGTACGCCCCGCCCCGGCGTCGCCCTCCTTGACTGGCGCCTGCTGCTGACCCTCAACGCAGGCCGTTTCGTCGGGTCGATCCCGTCCGACCACATCCCCCTCGTCGTCGACGCAGCGTTCGCCTGCTCGACCCGACGCCCCGCACGCTGCCGGTTGCTCAGCCGAGCCAGGTCCGTACGCGGCGTCGGTCGAACGCGCGCCGAGCCTCGGTCAGGTCGCTGCCGGCTGCGGCGCGGAACTGCTCGAGGGCGTGCAGGCGTCCGAGGGTGAAGCCGTTGCGGCCCGAACGCGTCGATGCGGCGCCCAGTTCACGCAGCACCTCGCGCGTGACCACCGAGTCCTGGTGCTCGCCCAGCACCTCCTGCAAGGCCGTGACCGTCGCGGCGTAGCGCTGTGCCGCACCGGTGAACGGCGGCTGGACGGCTTCGGCGGCGTATCGGGTGGCCTTGGCCTGCTTGCGGGCCTCGTGCAGCTGCAGGTCACGTGCCTGCGCGTCCGTGGCTTTGTCGGCAGCGTGCAGCGCCTTGCGCAACCGGCGGTCCCGCCGCCGGACGAGGCGGGGGAGCACGTCACGGGCGGTGCCGTGCGCCTCGGCCGTGCCCGGCACGTCGACAAGGGAATCGAGGGCGCGCAGCAGGTCCACGTAGCG
>JAABUR0100010479.1_pt1 | contig 10151 bp, 18 predicted proteins | sample 5560091 | NCBI WGS metagenome assembly JAABUR01 (sample SAMN10711879, study PRJNA513375) | rock metagenome | isolation source: Antarctica rocks | place: Antarctica: Victoria Land, University Valley sud
GCCAGAGCAGTTCCGCGGCAAGAAGGGCCGCACGCTGCACCTGTTTCTGGTGCGCGCGCCCCCTGCCGCCATGCGCTTGCCTGTGCTGACACAGTCGCTGACGTCGCATGCAGCTGGCTGCTATGTGCTGCGGGTGCAGCCAGCGGCACATCATAGGTGCTCGTGCATGTTTCTGGTGACGCATCAATCCGTTTGGCGGGGCGCTCGCAGGGCAACAACACGCTCAGCTCAGTGAGCGCGCACCGCAACACGGACGGCACATACTCTGGCACCATGGCGCTGAAGAACGACGGTGCGTCAGTTTCAACACCTCCCATGTGCGGGTGATCTGCTAGCTGTACGCGTGAACAGAACTGCTCTATGCAAGTTCCAGCAGAAGCCAGTGCGGGGGGCAAGTGATTCTGCCCCCGAATGAAAACACCACCGGTATTGGTCAGGTGAAGCGCATGCTGCATGCGTGCAGAGTTCGATAAGCTGCGCAGCGCCGCCGACTACGAGCGCCTCATCACGGAGCAGGTGCCGCGCGTCCCGCGCGAGTGGCGGCGGCCCATCGGCGAGCAGTGCATGGAGGCGCCGGTCAGCAGCACCGGCAAGCGGTGCGCTGCTTGGGGGCCTGCAGGCTGCGTTCCATTGATACAGGCGCGGTTGGGCATGAGCTCTGGAGGGCCTGTCCCGGCGCCGCTGCCCTCCCTCATCACAACGCAAGCAGACGAGGGGACTCCTCGTCTGGAGGCCCTGCGCAGCAGACCGTGCGGGCACCAGCGCACTGCCAAGGACCTCGTGCTGACTGGGCGCCCTGATGCGCGGCAGGGTGCGGTGCTCGCAGCTGCACGGCGCCCAGGTGGTGCTGGTCGGCGACGCCGCGCATGCTGTCACGCCCGTGGGCGGGCAGGGCGCAAACGCGGCGCTGCAGGACTGCGAGGTGCTGGACCACATGCTGGGCGAGTACGGTGTGCCACCCCCTGGGGCTGAGCGTTGCTGCAGCTGGCTGGTAGCTGGGGCTGAGAGGAAAGCGAATCTTGCCATTACGGTCTCATGTTTCTCAACACTGTTCACTGGCTTGCATGGTTGCGTGCAAGCTTATGCGCAGCCTCTGTTGCCTTGGATCGCGCAGGTACCCGCATGCGTTACTCGCAGTCTCGTGCGACTGTGCCCATTCAGCACGATGCGTGCACAGGGCCCAGGCGTGTCTGCGCAGGCAGTGACATGGCGGCTGCGGCGGAGCGCTGGACGGCGGTGCGCGGCCCGGACGCGCAGGCGCTGGCGGACATCGAGGCGGCCTTCTATAAGCTGGTCGGCGGCCGAAAGCTGGGCTTTCTGGACCCAGGGTTCCTGCGGCTGATTGCGCACATAGCGCTGGGTGCGCCCGCTCGTTCACATAAGACACCACATGGACACAGGGGTTGTGGTCGAGCAGGAGGTCTGCGTGCTACTGTGCACATCTTCCGCCTGCGTGCAGTTCAGGTAAACTTGGAGGGGAGACTGCTTGACAGGTGTTTTAGTTTCTGCGAGGTCGACTGTCAGCGCCACGGTGCATGCAAATCTCCAGGTCGAATGAGCAGCTTTGCGGCTGAAGAGGTGCACAGTGTTGCTGTTGCAGGACACTGGGGCGGTCGCTCTAAACACTGAGGAATGGGCATGCAGGCACAGCGCGCTACGCACTCTTCAAGCCTTTGGGCGCAAAGCCGCCGGCGCTGGCGCGCCTGGGCTCGCGGCTGCCATACTCAGAGATCAACGCTCAGATCACGCGCGACGCGTTGACTGCGGCGGCGCTCGTTGCTGCATTGCTGGGTTTCGGAGCAGTGCAGCTTGTTACAAAGCTGTGACACTATGCTGTTGATACGTATGTTGCAGTGGCGCGTGCCACTGTGCACGAGAACACCTTGCGCCTGCTAGCCAGTCTTCGACATGGAGAACGAGTGAGCTATTGCAATATGGACGCCAATCATCGACATGCGAAGTGTAACTACAGTCTCACTCGCATGTGCATCTATGGCCGTGTTCGCGCAGCTCTAGCTATTATCACTCAGTGTGTCACATCTGGTTGCCATCAAGCAGCCAAAAGATGGTTGGAATTGTGCAGCTGCAAATGATATATGCTTCGCACACATGCACACGCAGAGTCAGCGCTGTACCACCCAGCAGACCCACATGCGCTGTGGTTGTTGTCAGCCAACCCTACAGTCCCTTGCAGCATGTGCGCTGCAAAGGTGGTGGGCCTGCAGTGCAGCAGCTCCACTTCGCCGCCATCAAAATAGAACAATCTTGAGGTCGTTGGAGGCATGGTAGCGGTGCGTTTTATGGTGCAGCTAGTCAGTTTGAGGAACACATATGCGTATGCAGTTTTGCTGCATATTTTTTGGATGCGAGAGTATGGTACTATGGTAGTACTAAGTATAGTAGTATTTCTGTGTGTATGCATGCAAGAGTGTGAAAGGGTGGGAGAATTCGGAGGGAGTGAAAGTCCGAACTCACCCGCCAGCCCAGGCGCCGGCAAGCCGACCCCTGGGCCGCCCAGGAAAAATTCAGTTGACAATCATTGGGGGCAATGCCCCCGTTGTAGTTGTCAAACTACAAAGAACAGATACTACACTTGATCTTAGCCAAAAGGCCGAGAAAGGTATGCAGAGCACTTGCTGGTGGTGGTTATATACTGAACAAGACCCGCAGGGTTGCTCATGAGAATGAACACCCCGCTACAAGGGGCCTGGCGGTATTTTGAGCACAGGGCCCAGCACATCTGTGCAAACAGCATAAAAGCACCTTCCTACGGTCGCGGGGTTAGGTGCTTGAGGACATAAGCTCTCTTCTGAAGCGTGGCAACAGTCTGTGGATGAGCAACAGAAAAGCTGGACAAGTTACCCCTCCAATCAACTGATGGGGTTGTGCAGCGCGCACACGGCACCTGACCGCAGACTTTGACAAGGCGGCCTCCCTCTTCCACGCGCTCACGCCGCGCCCATGTAGGCTGGCAGTGTCTGCACACATGTTGGCTAGCGCAGCGTGCGCGCGGTGCAGCAGCTCCCCGTCTGCGAACAGAACGACGGCGCCGTGCTGCGGCTCCCCGCCGAGCACATAATGCCGCGCCGTGCAGCCCTGCCTGCGGCGTAACGCGTGCTCGCTCCCGCCCCCGCCCGTCGCCAGGTGCACTGCTCAGCAACGCAACACAACCAAAGGAAGCGCCCACCCGCCTCGCCTGCTATTCCAGTGCTCCACCGCCTTGCACCGCCCCTGCGGTGCTATACTGCAAGCGGTGGCGCCCCAGCTGGCCCCTGCTGCGCCTTGCACCTGCCCGACACCGGCTGCACGTCTAGCGCTGGCACGCGCCTGCGCTCGTGTCTGTGAGCAGCCACAAACTGTCGCACCTAGTCTCACCGCGCCCTCTCCTCCCCACGAGCTTGCACCCCACTACGCCCACGCCCGCCACCCCGCGGTCACGCTCTTGCGGTAGCCCAGTGTGCGCGCGCGCTGTGCTGCAAGCCCTTGCCAGGTGGGCAAAAGCGCGCGCCCAGAGGCGCTCGCTTGCGGGCTGGAGAGACCCAAATGCCGACGCGGCCTCTGCGCTGGCCACGCCGGCTGTGGGGGCGCTGAGTGCGTCTGCAATAAGTCTGGCAGGGCTACCAAGGCATGCCTCCGAAGCGGCCAGCAAGGGGCGCTGGAGCAGAACCACAACTCGCCGGCCAGCAGTGCTGAGCGTTCCCCATGCTCAAAGCCATACGCACGCACTCGCGCTTGGGCACTCGCGCACCCAGGCCCGCCTACCATATGACTGTAGTCCAACCTCTGCTGCCGTGCCATCGTTGCTCAGGACCGCCTCTTCCCTGCTCCTCGACTCTGCTGCCAGCCCCGGTTCTGCTGCCGCCAAGTGTCCTTGGCTGACCTGCCGGCGCAGCGCTCCTGCACTTCCCTGACCGCTGAGGCTGCAGAGCGGCACCAAGGACAGCCACCAGTAGGCCACAGGTTCCAGCGCTTGTGCGTGACGAGCGTGTCACGACCCCACCCGCAGAGCGAGACAGAGAGCAGGCACGGGCGCGGAGGCATGACGCTGGCCGGGAACCGCTGCGCGCTCACAAAGGCACACGCCACGCCTGCGAGCCGCGCCCCGTGTGCGTAGCAGCGTGAGGCGTGAGGTAGCCTCGAAACTGGACCACAGCGTGCGCTGCACTGCTTGCCCCAGCTATCTCTCTGCAGCATTCCTGCGCACGCAGGAGCCCCGAGTACCCACTGTGGTGCGCGCCCCCTATGATGAAGCAGGGCGCCTTGCTCAGCGCCACTTCACAGAACAGTTTCAGGCCCCTTGCGGCGGGGCTGTCATTCCTGCGGGCAACCAGCAGGGTTCTGGTAGTATATAACCTGTGTCGCGAAGCAGCCTGCATACCTTTCTCGGCCTTTTGGCTAAGATCAAGTGTAGTATCTGTTCTTTGTAGTTTGACAACTACAACGGGGGCATTGCCCCCAATGATTGTCAACTGAATTTTTCCTGGGCGGCCCAGGGGTCGGCTTGCCGGCGCCTGGGCTGGCGGGTGACTTCGGACTTTCACTCCTTCCGAACTCGCCCACCCTTTCCCTCTCTTTGATCACAACAAAAAAACACATGAAAAACAATCAAGCCAAATCACATATTAGGTAACGCTCATCGCATCCAAACACCATTTGCAGCTACATATGCGTGCTGCCTCAATGTGCATGTCTGCTCCACGCTGTACTCTGCTACCAGCCCACCAGTCATCCCTATGATGTCACTACATCACAGTGGCGCCGAGAAAGGTGTGTCTACCTCATGCATGCTCTACCTCTGACAGCGCCAGGTGCTGCCACACTGTATGCACGCCACCTTCGCACCATGCATGCTGCAAGGGGGTGGGGCTAGTTGGTATTACAGTGCATGTCTGCGGGTGGCACAGCGCCTGTCGTGCATGCGCATGCATATGCGGAGCCCTGCGCAGGCTTCCTGGAACTCTGTGAAAGTTTTGCTGCTGTATCTGGTCCGAGACATGCAGTGTGCATAAAAGTCAAAGACTGTATGCACATGCTCTGCAACTTTGCGCTCTGGAGAGTCTGTGCGCTGTCCTCGTCTTTAAGCCGGCAGAGCACCGGCCCGACCAGCAGCCAGACTCTGGTGGAGCGTGGCTGCGCTCCTCCCACGCTCCCCACATGTCACCGGCATGCGCCTCCAGGCGCATGCCAGGACTCACGTGGCAGCTTGTCAGGCGCGCTCGCTTGAGGTTTGCAGGCTGGCACTGTGACCGGCATCGGACACCGAGCGCGCCGCACGCAGCGTGCCCGCGAGAGCCTGAATAGGCGCCGGCGCGCCGCAGGGCGAGGAGGTCATCAACTGCTACGGGCGGCTGTCCCCCGGCGAGCTGCTGCGCCGCTTCGGCATCAGCGAGCCCGGCCCTGGGCCCCATGACTGCTGCGAGGTGCCGCCCCTCTGGACACGGGCCCGGCGCGCCACGCTCGCGCCAGCCAGCCGTGCGGCCCACTTGCTTGCGCTCATGCTGCCCGCTCTGTGGGCTTGCTCAGCCTTTTCGCGCTGGTTATTTTCGGCCGGGCCGCCACCGCGCACGGCCAGACGGACCGCGCACGGCCAGACAGACTGCGCACGGCCAGACGGTCTGGCATGGGCAACGTTGAGGGTTGAATGGGGCAGAGCAAGAGCCCTGCTGGAGAGCGTTCTTGCTTCGGCCGCGGCAGGTCCCGCTGGCGCTGCTGCTGGAGGCCGCCGCAGCGCGCCGGGCCGCGCGCCGCCAGGCAGGCGAGCCGGCCGCGTCAGGGCGCCCGGGGCCGCGCGACAGCGCCACGGGCGAGCCGGCGTGCCTCGGCGGCAGGGCGGGCGCCGGTGGCGAGCCGGGCGCGGGCGCCGCCAGGGCCGCGGCCGCCAGCGCAGAGCTCGCGCGCCTGCTGGCGGAGTGCGGCCTGGCGCCCCCGAGCGGCTGGTTCAGGGTGGGCCCGGGGGGCGTCCCGCCGCCGGCGCTGGTCGAGGCGGCGCGCCTGGCGCTGCTGCCGCCGCGCGCCCTGCGCCGCGCGCGCCGCTGGCTGCGCCACGGGCCGCCGCTGGCGCGGCCGCTGTGCGCGGGCACGCACTGCCGTGAGCCCCTGCCTGAGGGAGGCCGGGCGAATGCTGCCCTGGTCGGCACGGCCGGCGCTGGGGCCGAGGGCGGTCGGGTAGGGTGTCCAGACCCTGCGGACCGGACGAGCGAGGATCACGAGGGCCCTGCGCCCGAGGACGTCCCGGGCGAGCTGCAGGGCTTCCTGGCGGAGCTGTGCCGCGTCTGTATAGGCCGCTATGGCGCGCGCGCGCGCCCGCTGCGGCTGCGCACAGGCGCAGGGAAGCGGCGGCGGGCGGCCGCTGCGACGGCGCCCGGCGCCTGCGACGGCGGTGCTCAGAGCGGCGGGCCTGCGCCTGCAGTGGGCCCGGCGGCAGCTGCCGCGGGTTTGAGGCCTGGCATGCGCGCACGCTGTGCAGCCCCGGCCGACACGCCTGGCGAGAGCGGCACCGCCCCCGGTCAGTGCAGCGCGTCTCAACGCGCTGCGCCGCATGGCGCCGCTCTTCAGGGAGCCTCAACACGCCGCTTGCGGCCTTGCGCGTGCGCGTCGGGCGGCGCTGGGGCGGCGGACGGCGCGTGGCGCGCAGCGGCGGCGGCGGCTGTGGTAGCCAGCGAGCGGCGCTGCTGGCGCGCGCTGCTGCGGTGGCTGCGTGTGCGCAGCTCCGCGCAGCTGGTGGCGGGGCGCTGCGCGCGCGCGTGGCGCCGTCAGCTGCCCCGGCGACGCGCTGGGTATTGCTGAGGAGGCGTGGCTAGGAGTCTGAGGTTACATGAAGCAAGGTACTGGACATGTAATGGATCCAGGCACATTTCTCATCAAGATCAGGTCCCAAGCATGAAAGGGTACCAGGGTCAGCTTACCATGCTGAGCTGGCATCGATCGAAAGGCTCGTCCGCGGCCGATTTATGACTGATTCATAATCAGATCTCGCTCAGCGGGGCACAGCGCCGACGCACATCAGATCCTGCCAGGCAGTTGACGATCAGGGAGGCACAGTGCAGCAGCGCTCGTGCACCTGCGCAGCATGGCCTCGCTTGCATACCCAGAGTCATGCAGCTACAGCCCCTCTGACCTAACAATATACAAGATGAAGGTGGTAGAAGACGCCGGCGCACTCACAGACAAGGCAGACGTGCTTCAATTTCTGCTGGAGCGGTCGCGCACAGTGGAATCCGTGGTGGCGGGGAGCCTGCGCAGCGCGCTGTATGATCTGTACGAAGCGCAGCACTGGGGCTTCGCCTCAGAGAAGGCGCGCGCGCCTTGCAGGGGCACAACGCACAAAGTGCGGAATGCATGCTTGACTTTTGGCGCTGCGCGTTGCCTGTGTCAGCGCAGCTGATACAGAGCTAGTGATGATTTACCGCCCCCCCCAAGCAGCGAGCCGCACGGACTGCCATGGGTGGCTAGGTCAGACATAGGCGAGCATGCACTGCAGTGCAGCTGCTTAGACCCACTGTTTGGGTGCGGTGATGAGACCGGCTATCTGCAGCTGCTCATCCCTCTGTGGTTTGCAACAAGTCCGCATAGGAGGCCTCCAGCCCAGTGCTTTACAAGGAGTAACAGCACACGCCTTCAAGTTTTGTTGAGAAGCAGGCTTGGTCTGCACTGCGTCCCTGTCGCCAAGGCAGGGCTGCGTGCCGCTGTGAGGCTGTCGAGCCTCACCATTGCTGGAAGCAAACTCACCCGTGTTCAGGATGTCGAGCTTGCCAGCGCTCTGGGCTCTCCGCAAGTATACATTGGCGCCTAGGCCAGCCCTTGCTTTCGCTGGACTGCCCGCCACCAGCGTGGTGTGAGCACGTGCGCTGCAGTCACAGCCCGAGTGATTGCCACCCTGCATGCTCTGGTGAGTCCCGGGTGGTTCAACAACGATGTGCAACGGCATAGCGGGGTGCTGCGCGCGACAACCAGGCGCAGGAAGTGCTGCAGCCCGTCGGCGCTCCTCACGCGTGCACCAGCACGGCCTGACCCGGCGCCTCTTGTGAGCAGGCGGTCAAGGCGCAGCGCCTGCACCTGCTCGCGGCCGCGGAGGACGACCTGGGCAAGGTCAAGCGGCAGTTCTTCCTGCAGCTGGCCAAGGACCGGGGCGTCCTGGCCGAGTACCTCGCCGAGGTCAAGGCGCGCCGGCCTGGTCCTCGTTCGCTCCTGTCATCAGTCGTCGAGCAGGCTGTGAGAGCGGCGCTGTTGGCAGCTGTGCGGCGCAGCGCCGCAGCCGAGTGCGCGAGCCGAGGCGGCCGCGGGGGCCGCTGAGGCGCGTGTAGGGTTGTGTGCCCTACCCTAATATTATGGCGCGGCGCGGCGCGCAGAAGGCGGAGAACGACACGGTGGCGGACTACGACACGCTGGCGGAGATGGAGTATGCGTTCATCGTGTGGCGCACCAACCTGAAGCGTGACCTGTCGCTCACGGACGACCACGAGGTGCGGCACAGGGGTTGGGGTCGCCCAGCCTGGTCGGCGCCATGCGCTCTGCACGCTGCAAGGGGCTGGCAAGCTGCGGCGGCGCGTTGCGCACACTCCGTGTCGACCTGGCAGCTTCTGACAGCGTCTGGCGCCGCGCGACCCAGCCCTGCAAGGCGCGCCCGGCGTGCACGCATGCGGAGCCGCAGGCAGCGCGTGGGGGTGTGCTGGCAAGGTATAGGGTTAGGGCAAGCCAGGCGCTGAGCGGGCCCTGCTGCCCGCGCGCGCGCAGACCAAGGCGGCGCTGGTGCGCGCAGCGTACATCGACGCGGAGGCGCTGGTCAAGCGCTGCCTGCACCACTCACACTGCTTCTGGAATGAGCAGCAGGTGCGGCGCCTGCTCTGCCCGGCAGGCCAGCCTTTGCAGGGCATCGCTTTGTCCCACAAACAAGGCTTTTCAAGCTTGCTCTTTCTTTGGGAAGATTTGCTTATACATACACAACATGTACACAACACGGCTGTTCCGCCCTTGGCATGCACCAGAGTGTACCCATGGCGCCACGCTGGCTGTTTGCGTTGCGAGTGCCGCTCTCGCCATATCCTTTCACCTGCTCCATGCTGTGAGTACAAGACTGCAAAGTTTACGGTGATGCGCATACACGGTGATGCGCAGTGTCCAGGATCACATGTTACGTATCATGGTGGTGCTGCAGCGCAGGGTGCATGTGCGCCTGGCCAGCCTACATGCACTGCCCGTTGAAGGCCGTGGATCGGAGGCCCTGTGTGGAAGCAGGCCACCAACACAAAGTCAGAGCGCGCAGGCGAAAGAGAAGGAAGCCGAGCGCAAGCGGCGCGAGTCGGGCGGCATGCCCTACTCGCCGCCCTACTCGCCGGGGCGCGCGTCCATCTCTGCGCGCCGCGTCTCCCTCTCCGACACGCCGCTCGGCGGTGCGCGCTCGGTGGCCGTGAGCGGCATGCTGGGCTGAGGGCTGAGGCGGACTGCCCCGCATGTTCAGTTTACATCTTGGCGGGCGGACCTTGTTAAGGCCTCTGATAAGTAACGAGGGTGTGGTTGTGATGGAATTAAGGCCACATGCCTGCTTTACGGGCTTCACTTTCTCTGCTCACCATGCGCTGCCACGCAACGGACGATCTGACACGATGTCATGAGAGGTCCAGGAGCAGCACTACACCGTGGCTTGAGGCGCGGCCGGGGTGTGCCTGTGCAGGCGACAGCGTGATCGGCGTGTACGAGCGCGCAATGGCGCAGGTGTGGATGCGCCTGGAGGCGCTCGCGCAACAGCACGGCGTCATGGACCAGCTGCAGGTGTTCGTGTCGGTGCGCGCCCGCGCCCCGTGGCAGCCGCAGCGGTGTGACATCACTGGTTCGGGGGAGAACCAGCGTTTGCTGAGGGACTTAGCAACGCTACTGATGTATATTTGTCGTGTGCACATCAGCCATCGGAAAATGGGGGCTGCAGCTTTCCTAGGTATGAAATTTCACTGGGGGGGTCATGGAGACGCTGCACTGCGAGGCGGGAGCGGGCGGCGCCTACTTGTCATGCATGTGAGGCGCAGGAGAGAAGGGCGCCGCAAGTGCTGCGCAGGGCGCGCCCAGCCGCGCGGGCGGCACCATAGTGCCATTTGCCTGGCAAGCGTTTGAGCTTCAGTCAGCTAGAGGTGATGCCCGAGGCGGGCGCGCAGGGCGGG
>JAABUR0100010481.1_pt1 | contig 10149 bp, 8 predicted proteins | sample 5560091 | NCBI WGS metagenome assembly JAABUR01 (sample SAMN10711879, study PRJNA513375) | rock metagenome | isolation source: Antarctica rocks | place: Antarctica: Victoria Land, University Valley sud
CCGACGCGCAGGAGCAAGATCGAGTCCGAGCGGCTGGGCTGGCCGACCTTGTTGGCGCCCTGCTCGAGTGAACCGCTGGAGCGGGCGTCCGAGCCGAGCACCAGGACGGTCGATCCCGACAAGACGACGTTCCCGCCGCCGTCGAGCGCGTTGCGGGCGGCGCTGGAGACGTCGTCGCGGCGAATCTCCGCGCTGACCAGGAATAGCACGAGCGAGAGGCCGAGCCAGAAGATCACGGCGACGACTGCGGTGATGACCAGCTGGCGCCAGTCGACCCGGCGTGGGCCCCGGCGGCCCGGCTCGCGCCGGAGGTCGTCGAGTCCCTCGAGCTCTCTCCCGCGGCGGCCGCGCACCCGGTCCAGGAGCCCGCGCTTGGAGCGGTAGAGGGTGTAGCCGCCGGCTACGTCGGGCGCGCCGCGTCCGCCTCCCGGCACCGAGCGCCCCTCTCCCCGCACCCCCCGACCCTCTCGTGGGCCGGCGCCCCCCAGGTCCGGCGCTCCGCGACCCTCTTGCGGCCCCGGGTCCCCCAAGTCCGGCGCTCCGCGACCCTCTTGCGGCCTCGGGCCCCCCACGTCCGGCGCTCCGCGACCCTCTTGCGGCTCCGCGCCCCCCAGGTCCGGCGCTCCGCGATCGTCTTCGGGAGCGCGCCGCTCGCTCGGAGGCGGCTTCGCGCGCCGCCCCTGGCGCTTCGGGCCGACGCGGCGACCGCCGCGGTAGAGCGTGTAGTCCGGGCGCTCCTCGCCCTCCGGAGGGCGCCGTGGAGGCTCGGGTGTGTCCGGCATCGGCCGCGTATAGTGGCTCACATGGCGGTCGGCTGCGTCGTCGGCGTCGACCTCGGCGGCACGAAGCTGCTGGCCGGATCGGTGGACCCCGACCTCAACGTGCACCATCGCGCCCGGCGCGTGGCCCAGGGGGTCAGCCAGCCGGCGCTCATCGAGCTCGTGCGCGACGCCGTCGAGGAGGTCATCGCGGCGACGCCGCACGAGGTGACCGGGGTGGGCTTTGGCATTCCGTGCCTGATCGACCAGCGAACGGGCACGGCGGTGATGGCCGTCAACCTCGCGATCAACGACCTGCCCTTCGGCGGCGTGATGGCCGAGCGACTGGGACTTCCGGTCTTCGTCGACAACGACGCCAACTGCGCGGCGCTCGCCGAGCATCGCCACGGCGCCGCGCGAGGCGCCGAGCACGTCGTGCTGCTGACGATCGGGACGGGGGTCGGCGGCGGCCTCGTCCTCGGCGGCGAGGTCTATCGCGGTGCGGTCGGCGCGGGAGCCGAGCTCGGCCACTGCGTGGTGGAGATCGACGGCCCGCGCTGCCAGGGCCAGTGCCCGAACCGCGGATGCCTCGAGGCGGTCGCCTCGGGGACCGCGCTCGCGCGCGAGGCGCGCCGCCTGGCCGAGGAGCAGCCGGGCTCGGCGCTCGGGCGCGCGCTCGCGTCCGGAACCGCGATCACCGGCATCCTGGCGACCGCGCTCGCACACGACGGCGACCCCGCCGCACGGGAGGCGGTGGCGCTCATCGGTCGCCGGCTCGGGGTGGGCATCGCGAACTACGTCAACGTGTTCAACCCGGAGGTCGTCGTCATCGGCGGCGGAGTGATGGCCGCCGGCGAGATGCTCCTCGCGCCCGCGCGCGAGGAGGTGGCCGCGCGCGCGCTGCCCCCCTCGCGCGACATCGTCTCCATCCGGGCCGCGCACTTCGGCGCCGAGGCCGGCATGGTGGGCGCCGCGACGCTCGCCGCGGAGGGGGTCGCCGCGCGGGGCCGGACCGCGGCATGAGCGGTGGCGGGCCGGGCTGGAGGGGTTGCCTTCGGGACGGCGGCGGCGTGAGCGGCGGTGGGCGGGGGTGAACGGGTTGCCTTCGGGGCCGGGCGGCGGCGTGACCGGCGGCCGACTCGTGGTCTGCCCGACCCCGATCGGAAACCTCGAGGACGTGACCCTGCGGGTCCTCTCGGCGCTGCGCGACGCCGACCTCGTCGCCTGTGAGGACACGCGGCGCACGCGCGTGCTGCTCGACCGCTACGGGGTGCGCGCAGAGCTGCTCAGTTACCACGAGCACAACGAGCGCGAGCGTGCGGCGCAGCTCGTCGAGCGCATGCGCGGCGGGGCGGTCGTCGCGCTGGTCTCCGACGCCGGTATGCCGCTCGTGTCGGATCCCGGCTTCGTTCTCGTCCAGGGTTGCGTCGCGGCCGGTCTCGCCGTGGAGGTGCTCCCGGGTCCCTCGGCCGCCATCGCCGCGCTCGTGGCCAGCGCGCTTCCCGCCGATCGCTGGCGCTTCGCCGGGTTCCTCCCGCGCAAGCGCGCAGAGCTCCAGTCGCTCTTCGCCTCACCGGAGACGCTCGTGGCCTTCGAGTCCCCACGCCGGATCGCCGCTTCGCTTGGCCTCCTGGCCGAGCTCGACCCCGGTCGCTCCGTCGCCGTCTGCCGCGAGCTGACCAAGCTCCACGAGGAGGTGGTGCGAGGCACGGCGGCCGAGACGGCGCGCCGATACGAAGGTCAGCCGCCGAAGGGCGAGGTCGTCCTCGTGGTGGGTCCGGCGACCGACCCGCCGAGCGAGGTCGAGCCTGCGCTCGCGGCGCTGCGCCGTCTGGTCGAGGCGGGCGCCAAGCCACGGCCGGCGGCATCGGTCGTGAGCGAGCTCACCGGCGTCTCGGCCAACGACCTCTACAGAGCGCTCACGTCTTCGTAAAGAAACACGCATGGCCGCTGTGGGCGGTCCGCTGTGCGACGTAGCGTGAAGGCGTGCCCCGCCTCGCGCTCCTCCTCGCCCTCGCCCTCCCGGCCGCCGTCCTGGCCCGCGACGCGGTTTCAACCGCGAACGCCGCCGCGTCCGGCGCCGCGGAGTGGCGATGGCCCGTCGAAGGCCCGATCCTCTCAACGTTCCGCTACGGGCCTGACCCGTTCGCCCGCGGGCAGCGGCGAGGGATCCGCATCGGCGCGCCGGTCGGGACGGCCGTGCGCTCCGCGTGCGCCGGCAGGGTGCGCTTCGCCGGCACGGCGGGGATGTCGGGCCGAGTCGTGAGCGTCGTCTGCGGTCGCTGGACGGCGACCTACCTCCATCTCGCGGGTCTTTCGGTCCGCCGCGGGGACGCGGTGGAGCGCGGGCAGCGAGTCGGTGCGGTCGGGCGCAGCGGACGACCACGGCTCCGGGACTCGCACCTCGCGTTCGGCGTGCGCCGGTCCGGCCGCCGTTGGGACTACGTCGACCCGCTCGCCCTCCTGCCCGAACTTCCGGGAGCTCCACCTCCGGCGCTGGTGCCGCCGGCCCGGCGCAACCCACCCCGCCTTCCGCCTACGCTCGGCCCGACGCCCGCCCCCGAGCCGACGCCGAGCCCCGCGCCCTTCGCGGTCCCCGCGCGAGCCGGGGCGCGACAGCCCGCACCGCTAAAGGTCGCGGGGGGCGCCGTCCCGGGCGAGGAGGGATCGGCTCCACCGATGCCCTTGGCGGCCTGGATCGGACTGACCGCGCTCGCCGTCGGGCTCATCGCGGGGCCGGTCCGGGGTCGTCGGCGCCGGCGCCGCAGGGCGAGGGGGCTAACGGTCACGGCGACGCAAGCTCGCCGAGTCTGAGAGCCGGATCGCGCTGCGACATTCCTAGCCGGAGGAGGGGCGGCCGGGTAGGTGGCGGGCTCGGGGCGGCTGCAGGGAGGGCACTATCGTCCTGGCCCGTGTCCTACTACGTCACGACGCCGATCTACTACGTCAACGCTGCCCCGCACCTGGGGCACGTCTATACGACGGTCGGCGCCGACATCCTCGCGCGCCACATGCGCCAGCGGGGCGAAGACGTCTTCTTCCTGACCGGGACGGACGAGCACGGCGAGCCGGTCGTGCAGGCGGCCGAGCGAGAGGGAATCACTCCGCGCGAGCTCGGCGACCGAAACGCCCCTCGCTTCCGCGATGCGATGGCGCGGGCGGGGGCCTCGAACGACTTCTTCATCCGCACCACCGACCCCGAGCACGAGGCACGGGTCGCCGAGATCCTCCAGCGCGTGCACGACAACGGCCACGTCTACGCCGGCAAGTACGAGGGCTGGTACTGCCCGCGCTGCGCGGACTTCAAGACTGATTCGGAGATCGCCGAGGGCAACACCTGCCCGATCCACGGGATCGCGCTGGACTGGCAGGAGGAGGACAACTGGTTCTTTCGCCTGTCTGCCTTCCAGGAGCGGCTCGAGCGCCTCTACGAGGAGCGCCCCGATTTCGTCCTCCCACGCACGCGGCGGAACGAGGCCAGCGCGTTCGTCGCGCAGGGACTGCGGGACGTCTCGCTCTCGCGGGCGAGCATCTCGTGGGGAGTGCCCGTCCCCTGGGATCCCGAGCAGGTCTTCTACGTCTGGTTCGACGCCCTGCTCAACTACGTCACCGCGCTGGGCTACGCGCGGCCGGGCGAGAATCTCACCGAGCGCTTCTGGCCCGCGAGCTTCCAACTCATCGGAAAGGACATCCTCAAGTTCCACGCGGTCTACTGGCCCGCGCTGCTCATGGCCGCCGACCTCGAGCCGCCGCGCCACCTCTTCGTCCACGGCTTCCTCCTCTCGCCGACCGGCGGCGAGGAGGGCGGGGACGGGAGCGGCGGCACGCTGGAGAAGATGTCCAAGTCGCGCGGAAACGTGATCGACCCCTTCGCGGTGATCGACGCCTTCGGCGCCGACGCGCTTCGCTTCTACTGCTTTCGCGACGTCTCCTTCGGGCAGGACGGCCCCGTCTCTGAGGCCGCATTCGCGACCCGCTACGAGACCGAGCTTGCCAACGAGTACGGGAATCTGGCCAACCGGACGCTGGCGATGATCGACCGCTACCGCGACGGGGCGACGCCCGAGGTCGACGTCGATCCCGCTCTGGCGCCCGACTTCGACGGCCTGCGCGAATCCGTCGAAGGGCTCCTCGACCGCGCGGAGGTCACCGCCGCGCTGGAGGAGATCTGGGAGCGCGTGCGCCGCCTGAACCGCTACGTGGAGGAGCAGGCGCCGTGGAAGCTGGCCAAGGAGGAGGCGGGCGCGGGCGACCTCGACCGCGCTCTGCGCTCGCTCGCCGAGGGGCTGCGCGTGGTGACCGTGCTCCTGCACCCCTACATGCCCGAGAGCACGGAGAAGCTCCTGGCGGCGCTCGGCCAGGTGGGGCTCTCACTCGACGGAGCCGGCTACGGCGCCGCGCCCGGCGGGGCGCATATCGGCGCGCTCGAGCCCCTCTTCCCCAAGCGTTGACGGCGAGAGGCAGTCTGCGGTGATCGACACCCACGCCCATCTCGACCAGCTGGACCGGCCGACGTCGGAGGTCGTGGCCGATGCGGAGGCCGCCGGGGTCCGCCGCATCCTGGCGATCGGGATGGACTCCGCGTCGTGCCGCGCCGCGCTCGCCGCAGCGGAGAGCTTTCCTCAGGTGCTCGCGTGCGTCGGTCGCCACCCGAACCTCGCGACCGGCTTCGACGACGCCGACCTCTCAGAGCTCCACGCGCTCGCGGCGCACGAGCGCTGCGCCGCGGTGGGCGAGACCGGCCTCGACTTCCACCGGGACCGCGCGCCGCGCGCCGACCAGGCGCGCGCCTTCCACGCACAGATCGACCTCGCGCGCGACACCGGGAAGCCGCTGGTCATCCACACCCGCGCCGCCGCGGAGGACACCATCGCCATCCTGCGCGAGCGCGCCGCCGGCCTGCGGGTCATCCTGCACTGCTTCTCGATGCCCGAACGCCTGGACGAGTGCCTCGAGCTGGGCTGGTGGATCTCCTTCGCCGGCACGGTGACCTACCCGAGCGCGCCCGACCTGCGCGAGGCGGCGGCGCGGGTGCCGGAGGATCGCCTGCTCGTCGAGACCGATGCGCCCTATCTCGCACCCCAGCCCGTGCGGGGAAAGCCCAACGAGCCGCGCCACGTCGTGCACACTGCCCGGACGGTCGCCGAGCAGCGGGGGCTGACCTACGACGAGCTCGAAGCGCTCGTGGAGCGCAACGCCGCGGAGGTTCTGGGGTGGTGATCGCGCCCCCACCGCGCGAGCCGACCCAGCCGAGCCTGCGGCGCCTGCGCCGCTTCGACGTTCGCCCCAACCGCTCACTCGGTCAGAACTTCCTCGTCGACTCGAACCTCCTCGAGGTCATCTCCCGCGCCGCCGAGCTCGATGCCGACGACGTCGCCCTGGAGATCGGCGGCGGGCTGGGCGTGCTCTCCGAGCACCTCGCTCCGCGCTGCGCCCATGTCCACGTCGTCGAGGTCGACCGCCTGCTCGAGCCCGCGCTGCACGATGCGCTCGACCCTTTCGACAACGTCTCGCTGCATCTCGAAGACGCCATGGCGCTCGACGTACGCGCGCTGAGGCCCGAGCCGACCCGGGTCATCGCCAACCTGCCCTACGGCATCGCCGCCGGCGCGCTGCTCAAGACGGTGGAGGAGCTTCCTACGGTCACCCGCTGGGTGGCCATGGTCCAGCGCGAAGTCGGGGAGCGGCTTGCTGCTCGGCCGGCGACGGGCGCCTATGGCGTGCCCTCCGTGCTCGCACAGCTCGCCTGCGAGGTCCGTGTCCTGCGGCCGGTGTCGCGGACCGTGTTCTTCCCCGTACCCAACGTGGACTCGGTCCTCGTCGTTCTGAGCAGGAGGGCCGGCGCCCCCTCCGTGGGCATGCGCCGCCTGGTGCGGGCCGGCTTCGCACATCGTCGCAAGGCCCTGGCCCGCTCGCTCGCGCTCGCCGGCGGGGCGGACCGCGAGCGCACCCGCTCGGCGCTCGAGGCGCTCGGGCACCCGGCCGACGTCCGCGCCGAGCGCCTCTCGCCCGACCACTGGCGCGCGCTGCACGAGGAGCTCGCACGATGACGATGACGACCCCACTTCGCGAGCGGGCGCCGGCGAAGGTCAACCTGTGCCTCTTCCTCGGTCCGACGCGTGCGGACGGCCTGCACGAGATCGTCACGGTGGTCGAGCCGCTCTCGCTGGGCGACGAGCTCGAGCTCGCACTCGACCCGTCGGCGCGGGCCGACACGGTCCACTGCCCCGGCGTGCCCGAGCCCAACCTGGCCGGTAGCGCCCTGGCCGCCTTCCGCGCGGCGGCCGCCTGGAACGGCGCGCCGGTCCGCGTGACCATCGACAAGCGGATCCCCATCGCCGCCGGCATGGGCGGCGGATCGAGCGACGCGGCCGCCACCCTGCGCCTCGCCGCGCGTGCGGCGGGCCGGGGCGGCGACCTGCTCGCCGAGATCGCGCCGCGCGTGGGCTCCGACGTGCCCGTGCTGCTGGGAAACGAGCCGGCCCTGGTATCGGGAGCCGGCGAGCTCGTGCATCCGATCGGGCCGCTGCGGCCGCATGGGATCGCGGTGCTTCCCTCCGACTACCAGGTCTCGGCCGGCGAGGTCTACGCAGAGGCCGACCGGCTCGGCCTCGCGCGCAGCGACGACGACCTGGCTCAGCGTCGGGAAGACGTCGAGCGCGCGCTCGCAAGAGGAGAGCTTCCGCCGCTCGTCAACGACCTCGAGCCGGCCGCGCGCTCGCTGTGCCCCTCGATCGAGCGCGGGCTCGCCGCATTGCGCGAGGCGGGAACCGAGCACGCGATGGTGACGGGCTCGGGTCCGACCGTGTTCGGGATCTTTTCCACGCCCGGCGCCGCCCGCGAGGCGGCTGCGCGCATAGACGGCGCCATCGAAGTGGTGCCCCTGTGAAGCCGCTTCCCCTCGTCGGCGCGGCGCTGCTGCTCGCATGGCTCGTCTGGCGCTGGCGCCGGCGCTCCAACGGTGAGCGCGCCGCCGGCATCCTCGTGGTCGCGGCACTGTTGGCCTACGGCACCGGGCTCGTCGCGCTGCCCAACATCGAGAAGCTCATCGAGGATGCGGGCGGGACGCTCGGGAGCTGGACCTATCTGCTGGTGGGCGTGATGACCTTCCTCGAGACGGGCGCCTTCCTGAGCTTCGTCGCGCCCGGAGAGTTAACGATCCTCTTCGGCGGACTGGTCGCCGGGCAGGGCGAGATCAACGTCATCGTGCTCATCGGGATCGTGTGGTTCTGCGCGGTGGCGGGCGATACGACGAGCTTCTACATCGGCCGCAGGCTGGGCCGCGAATGGCTCATCAAGCACGGCGAGCGCGTGAAGATCACCGACGAGCGCCTCGCCCAGGTCGAGCGCTTCTACGACAAGCACGGCGGGGTGACGGTGTTCATCGGGCGCTTCGTGGGCCTGCTCCGCGCGCTGGGGCCGTTCATCGCGGGCGCGTCGAAGATGCCCTACCGGCGCTTCCTGCCCTACGACGTGCTCGGCGGCGGCTTATGGGGAACCGGCCTCGTGCTGCTGGGCTTCGTCTTCTGGCGCAGCTTCGACAAGCTCAAGACGATCGTCGGCCAGGGCTTCATCGCGCTGGGCGTCGCGATCGGCGTCGTGGTCGGGGTCGTCTGGGCGATCCGCTTCTTCCGGGTGCGCGAGAACCGCGCCAAGGCGAGCGCGTGGCTCGACGAGCAGGAGCGAAAGCCGGTCTTCCGGCCCTTCGTGCGAACGGGTCGCCGGCTGCTGGGAGGCGTGATCGTGCCGCTGGGGCGCCGGGTGGGCCCCCCGCTGCGCTTCCTCTACGGGCGGATCACCCCGGGCAACCTAGGGCTGGAGCTCACCACGCTGCTCGCCGTCGCGGCGGTTGGGAGCTTTGGCTACTTCGGCCTCGGAGCGCTGGTGACCGACGAGCCGCTCCGTGACCTCGACCTCACCGCGCTCGCCCGCGCCAACGACCTGCGCGTGAGCGCGGGGCTCGACGCCGCGAAGGTGGTGAGCGCCGCGGGCTCGCTCCCGGCCGTCGTCGCCGCGGTCCTTGCGGCCGCGATCTACCTGTTCGTCCGCAGGCGCCTGATCGAGGCGCTCACCCTCGTGACCGGGATGGCCTTCACCTACGCCGGTGTGCACCTCGGCAAGGCCGCCGTCGACCGGCCGCGGCCGCTGAGCCCGCTCGTCGAGACGATGGGCTCGAGCTTTCCCTCGGGCCACTCGGCCTATGCAGTCGCCTACGTCGCGATCGCCGTCGCGATCCTGCGGGCCGTGCCGGGCATCGTGCGCCGCACGCTGCTCATGGTCCTCGCGCTCGTCCTGACGGTTGCGGTCGGACTCTCGCGCGTGTACCTGCGGGCGCACTTCGTCACCGACGTGGCCGGCGGGTGGGGCCTCGCCGCGCTGTGCTTCTCCGTCTGCGCGATCGTCGCACTGGTCGTCGGCTTCATGCGCAACAATGCGCGCGAGCAGGCCCGTCCGCCCTCGTATCCCACTGCCCGCGCCGCGTCATGAGCAACACCTCGATCACCTACCTGGTCATCTCGTGCGCCGCCGTCGTCGCGCTGTGCGCCTTCGTCTGGCTCATCGTCCTGCCCGCATGGCAGAGCTACGGCAAGGTGTGGGAGCGCATCGCGGCGAGCTTCATGTCGCTCTACGTCCTCGCCACGTTCGCCGGCCTCGGCATCCTCATCGGGGCGGCGGTGTTCTTCTACTCGGACAACTTGTAGGACGCCCCTTCCGCCCATCCTGCTGCCGCCGAGGGCCGACCGCGCCTAGAATTCCTGCGTGCCGTCGAACGTCTCGCACCTTCCGGTCTCGCCCGGCCCCGGCCCCGGCCCCGGCGGCGGGAAGGGCTCAGGCGACGCCACCGCGCTCGAGCCGGTGTGCGCGATCATCGAATCGGGCGGCGGGCTGCTCGAGCTCGTACCCACTGCGGCTCGGGCGCTCGACGCGAGCCTCGTGCTCATCGACCGAGCACGGGCAGTGCTCGCGGTGGCCGCACGCTCGCCGGCGGAGGAGCAGGCACTCGTCAAGGGCGGCGCCGGAGTGGAGACCGTCGAGCTGCGGGTCAGCGACGAGGTGGTCGGCCAGCTGCGCGTCCGTCCCCGTGGGGCGCCTGTGCCCGCGCCGCTCCTGCGGACGGTGGCGGCGCTGGTCGCCCTCGAGGTGGAGCGAACGGGCGGGCCCGACCGCGCCTCGCGCCAGGTCACCGGGGACTTCGTCGCTGCGCTGCTCTCTCGCGAGCTGACCGGCCGAGAGGAGATCGTCGCCGCCGGCAACGAGCTCGGTATCGACCTCACCCGGGGCGGCTTCGTCGTCGTGGTCCGCGCCCACCAGATCGCCCCTGCCGACCACGACTGGCGTGCCCGCCTTCTCGCGGTGGCCGAGCGCGGTGCTCGGTCCACGGCGCCGGGGA
>JAABUR0100010485.1_pt1 | contig 10146 bp, 9 predicted proteins | sample 5560091 | NCBI WGS metagenome assembly JAABUR01 (sample SAMN10711879, study PRJNA513375) | rock metagenome | isolation source: Antarctica rocks | place: Antarctica: Victoria Land, University Valley sud
CACCTGCAAAGCATCGCCCAGCACGGACGCGCGGCTTGGCAGAAAGCGTCCGGCTACACGAGGCGGGCTCGGGCCGAGGCGGCCATCGGCAGGTTCAAGCAGGTGATCGGCGACGGGCTGCGCTCGCGCACTGACCGGCGCCGGGCGACCGAGGTGGACGTCGCCGTCCATGCGCTCAACCGTATGCTGGAGCTGGGATGCCCGATCTCCGTCCGTGTCGCCTGAACCACAGCCGGGGCTGGGGCAACTGAGCCCACTCCCTGGTCCGTGCAACACGGTTACACCCGCATGACCTTTCCACGTCTAAGGACGGGAGATCATGCGCAAGACCGTTCGAACGAGCAGGCTCAGCCAGAGACCATTCAACGAGGCTTCGTGAACGTCTGTGCTGCAGTGCAACATGGCAGATTTCATCGGCCATTGTAAGGGTTAATCGAAAAAAGGTCTGGAGACTGCGCTGCGACCGTTGGGGTGCCACATCGCGAGCTGGCGAAGTCGCAGCACGCATTGGAGTGTGCCCCTGGCGGCGGACAGGGTCAGGCCGCTGTTTTGACCGTCTGCCGGGAGAGTTGATCCTCGAACTGTGAGGGGCTGAGATAGCCGAGGGAGGAGTGGATCGCAAACACCCCTGCTTGGCCGGCCATAAACCCCATAGCGGGTGCTTCGGACGGGCGGTGCGGCCAACCGGCGCGCGGTTTCCTTCCCCGGAGGCTTTCAGACACCGGCCGTGATCCCGGTCGCACCCGCGTCGACGGCGGGCATCTGAAACCCTTCACAACTGTCGCCGGAGCGGCCACGTCGGCTTCGGCCCAACGCTGCTCGAAAGCTGCCCTTCCGCCTTCCACCCGCATCGGCCTGCTCATCATGGCCGAGCCAACGTTCTCGTCGATTAGGTTGGTTGGAACGAGGAGATCAGGCTGAGCGTGAGGCGGACTGCGCAGCCTCGACGTAAGTCCCACCGGGCTGCGCAGTTTCAGATCTCCGTCCGCTCCGCGAGCGTCAGGGCGTCTTCGACGTCAACGCCGAGATAGCGAACCGTGCTCTCGATTTTCGTGTGCCCGAGCAGGATCTGCACGGCGCGCAGGTTGCCCGTTTGCTTGTAGATCATGGCGGCCTTGGTTCGACGCAGCGAGTGCGTGCCGTAGTCCTCACGCCGGAGGCCGACCCCTTTGACCCACTCCTCCACAAGCCGGGCGTATTGGCGCGTGCTGATGTGCTTGGCGTGATCGATCCGGCTCGGGAACACGTAGTCGGTCACGGCGCCTCCGCGGCGCTCCAGCCATGCGCGCAGGCTCCCCTGGGCATGGTCGAGCATCTCGAATTGCACCGGCCGCTTCGTCTTCTGCTGGACCACGATGGCACGGGAGCGAACGCGCTCGCCGAGCACGAGGCCGCCGATCCTGATCTTGACGACGTCACAGCCGCGCAGCTTGCTATCGATTGCGAGATCGAACATGGCGCGGTCGCGCATGCGCCCCTTGCTGTCGAGCCAGAACCGGATGGCCCAGACCTGCTGCGGTTTGAGCGCCCGCTTGGCTCCGAGCTTCCGGCCGGCGTTCCACGCGCGCTTCCCCTTCGCGCCCGGATCGTGTTCTGCTTGTCCCATGGTGCCGTCCTCCTTTGGCCATGTCGGCCTTTGGGAGAACGGGACGAACTCACGACGAGTAGGTGCGAAGCGATGTCTTCCGCCAGACTTGGGACGCGCCGCTGTCGACCCAACTAAGTCGTTCTTCCGATTTTCAGGGGTGCTCCGAAGCAGACGCTCGGCGCGGCGCCATGAACGTGGACATTGGGTGAGTCAGTGGGCTGCCTTCCAGTCTCCGGCGTTTTCGATGGCGAGCCAGAGAACGCTCGTCACCCTCGCGGCGGCTCCTGACAGGATTTTCAACAATCAGGCGACGACCTGCTGAGGCAGGCGCGACACGCCCGGATCGACGCGTGAGGAGAGGAAGTGCGGCACCCGTGAACCAGCCATAGGCTCCGCGTAATGATAACCCTGAGCGTAGTCGCAGCCGAGGGTCGCAAGAAGGATCGCCTGATCTTGGGTTTCGATCGAGAAGGATCGAGGCTTCCCTCAAAGTAGGCCCTTCTCCTTCAGATAGGCCGTGGCCACCGACTCAACCGACTTCTTGTCGACGTCGACCGCACCGTTGAGCCGCTGCATCGTCTCATCGTCGAGTCTGGAGGCCAGAGCTTCGAGCGGTTCCTTGAGATCTGGGTGCGCGTCGAGCGTCTGCTTTCGCACAACCGGGACGATGGCGTAGTCGGGGAAGAAGTGCTTGTCGTCCTTGAGGATGACGAGCTTCATCGCGGCAATGCGGCCATCGGTGGCCCCCGCCACGGCAACGTCGGCGCTGCCGCCGGCGACGGCCGGGTAGACGAGCCCGATCTCCATCGGCTTGACGTTGGCCCGGCCGGCCTTGAAGTCATAGGTCTTCTCGAGCCCGAGCAGACCGTCCTCGCGCTTCGGGAATTCGGCCGTCGTTGCCATCAGCACCGCTTTGCCGGCCTTGTAGGCGGCGGCCAGATCCGAGATCGTCGTCATGCCGTTGGTGTTTGGATTGTCGTGGCGGATCACCAGCGCGTAGGTGTCGTTCGAGTGCGACGGCGCGAGCCAGACGAGGCCCTTGGCGGCGTCGAGATCCCTCACCCTGTTGTAGGTGTCTTCCGGCGACAGCTTCTCGGTCACCTTGTTGAAGGTGACGAGGGATGTCCCCGTATATTCCCAATAGAGATCGACTTCGCCGTTCTCGAGCGCGGCGCGCACGATGCTCGTGCCCATGCCGTCCTTCTTGCTGACCGTGTAGCCCTTGGCTTCGAGCAACTGCTTGGTCATCTCGGCCAGGATGAACTGTTCAGTGAAGTCCTTGCCCCCGACGGTCAGCGTGCCGGCCGCCTGGGCCGCGCCGCCGAGCATCACAACCGACAAGGCTGACAGCATCAGCTGTTTCAAGGTCGAACCGGTCTTCATCGATGTCCCTCCTTCTGCCCTCGCTGCCTAGCGCAGCGGATTGATTCCCCGTGGCACGGCGAAATTCTGGAGCTGGCCGACCAGGAAGTCGGTCAGGACCGCCAGCAGGGCGGTGGAAATCGCGCCGGCCAGCGTCATCGGTAGCTCGTTCAGCGCGATGCCGGTGAAGATGAGTTCGCCCAAGCCTCCGCCGCCGATCAGGAAGGCGAGCGGCGCCGTGCCGACGCAGATCGCAAGCGCAGTCCTGAGGCCACCGAAGATCACGAAGAGGGCGTTCGGGAACTCGACCCGGATGAAGATCTGCCACGGCGTCATGCCCATGCCGCGCGCGGCCTCGATCAGGGTCGGCTGCACGCTGCGCAGGCCCGTGTAGGTGTTGCGCACGATGGGCAGCAGGGTCGCAGCCCAGAGCCCGAAGATCGAAGGCGTGGTGCCGATGCCAAGCACCGTCATGCTCAGGGCCAGGATGGCGAGGGTTGGGATCGTCGTGCCGAGGTTGAAAACCTGCAGGATCAGTTCCGCCGAGCGCTGGAACGCGGGGCGCGACAGGATGGCGCCGACAGGGATGCCGGTGAGGACCGCAAGCCCGCCGGACCAGACCACCAGCAGGATGTGCTGCCAGCCGAGGAACACGATGTCCTCGTGATAACCGGCGATCTCGGCCGGTATGGTGCTCGTCGCGATCCAGATCGCGCAGGCGAAGGCAATCACGAGCCATGGGAGCACTTGGCCGATCAGGGCCGTGTGGCCAGCCCGCGTCGGCCGCCAGCCGCGAACCGCGGCGGGTTTCGCGCCGACGACGCTCACGCCGCCACGCCCGGCGTCGACAGGCTTCGGACGATCGAGCGGTAGGTCAGGGCCCCGCGCAGCCGGCCCTCCTCGTCGAGGCAGGGCAGCGTCGTCACGCCATGCGAGAACATGAGCGTGATGGCGCTTCGCAGGTCGGCCTTCCCCTGAACACCGTGCGGCAACGGCTCCGCGTGCTCGCCGCAAGTGCCGCCGCCGCTCCGGATATCCGAAACCACGCCCAGCACCCGGCTCTCGGCGTCAAGGACGAGCACGGCGGCATGGCGGTCGGCGGCGAGAAGCGCCTGCGCGCGCGCGACCGGCTCGTCGCGGCGAACCGTCGGCACGTCGATCGCCAGTGCGTCGATCGCCTGCATCCGGCGCAGCCGCTTCAGCACGCGATCGGAGCCGAGGAAGGTCTCTATAAAGGGATTGGCGGGCCGGGCGAGGAGCTGGTCCGGGCTCGCGAACTGCTCAAGGCGCCCGGCCCGGAAGATCGCGATCTTGTCGGCCATCTTCACGGCCTCGTCGAGGTCGTGCGACACGAAGATCACGGTCTTCCGCAGCTTGTCCTGCATGCGCAGGAATTCGTCCTGGATCACCTCGCGGTTGATCGGGTCGATGGCCCCGAATGGCTCGTCCATCAGCATCACGGGCGGGTCGGCCGCGAGCGCGCGAAGCACCCCGATGCGCTGCTGCTGACCGCCGGAGAGCTGCCGCGGGTAGCGGTCGAGGAACAGGGCGGGATCCATGCCGACGAGTTCGAGAAGCTCCGCCGCGCGGGCCCGGGACTTCTTCTTGTTCCAGCCGAGCAGGTCGGGCACGACGCAGATGTTGTCGGACACCGTCTGGTTCGGAAACAGTCCGATCTGCTGGATCACATAGCCGATCGAGCGGCGCAGCTGAATCGGATCGATGGTGTCCGTGTCCTTGCCGTCGATGAAGATCTTGCCCCGCGTTGGCACGATCAGGCGGTTGATCATCTTCATCGTGGTGGTCTTGCCGCAGCCTGACGGGCCGAGTAGGACGCAGATCTCGCCGTTGGGCAGGTCGAAACTGACGTCGTCGACCGCCGTCACCGGCCCGTGCGGCGTCTCGAAGGTCTTGGTCAGGCTGTCGAGGCGGATCATCGCGCCTCCACGGTGCCAAGGCCGGGCGAGGTGAGGAGCTTCTGGACGAGGGCGAGGACCAGATCCACCGTGATGGCGAGCAGCGACACCGCGACGGCGCCCGTCACGAGCTGGCGTGGGTCGGACTGGCTGATGCCGCGCGCGATGAACGTCCCGAGACCGCCGGCCCCGATATAGGCCGCGATGGCCGTGACCCCGATGTTCATCACGACAGCGGTACGGACCCCCGCCATGATCATCGGTACGGCCAGCGGAATCTCGACGCGGCGCAGGCGCTGCAACGAGTTCATGCCCATGCCGATGCCCGCCTCGCGCAGGGCCGGGTCGACATCCGTGATCGCCGTGTAGGTGTTCCGGATGATCGGGAGCTGCGAATAGAGCACCACCGCGATGACGGCCGGCACGTAGCCGATGCCATGCCCGATGCGGGACAAGAGCGGAATCATCAGGCCGAACAGCGCGATCGACGGCACCGTGATCATCATCGAGGCAAGGTAGAGCACGATATCGGCGGCGCGGCGCGACGTGGTAATGGCGAGCCCGATCGGCACTGCTGTGACGATCGCGATCGAGACCGCGACGGCCACGATCGACAGATGTTCGAGCGTGCGGGTGCCAAGAAGGCCGAGGTTGGCGAAGGCGTAGGTCAGGATTTCCATCAGGCCGCCCTCCCACCCATGCTCGCCGCCTCACAATTGCGCGTAGAGATCAGCCGCGTTGTCGTAGGTGAACCGGTAGGGCACCGACCCCTCGATCATCCAGGCCACCACGATATCGCCCGCCATGAGGCGGCACGCCTTGCTCGTGTCCAGCACCGCACCGCCATAAAGGCGGTTGGCGAGATTGAGGATGCCGGTCTCATGCATGGCCACGCTGCCGCTCCCGCAGGCATCCTTGACCAGGAGCACGCGGTAGCCCCGGTCTACGGCGTGCTTCACAGTCGCATCTATGCAAGCTTCGGTCCAGACGCCGGCCACGAACAGCCATTCGGTCCCGCGTGCCTCGAGAATGCGGTCGAGCGTGCCGCCGCCGAAGGCGCTCGCCTCGGACTTGATGACGACATCCTCGTCGTTGATCGGGCCGACTTCCGGGCAAAGCGCCGACAGCGGTTCGCCCTTGTTGCTGAAGGCCGAGGTGCCGTCCGTCATCACGGGATGGTGGCGACGCATCGCCTTCGGGTCGACCACATAGGCCGAGTGGATCAGCCGCACGCCGTTCTGCCGGGCTGCGGCCTGTAGGTCCTGTATGTTGGCCAGCATGAGGTCGAAGCCGGCGATCACGTAGCGTGGATCGCGGCGCTGCTCCTCCTGAAGGTCGACGAAGAGGGCGGCGGCCGAACCGGGCTCGATCGCGAGCGGCCTTCTCATGCAGGACCGTCCAGGAACTCGTCCTCGTAGGGAAAGCGCGACAGGAGCTCGGTACCGGTTTCTGTGATGAGGATCTCGTCCTCGAGCTTCACGCCTTCCCGGCCCCCCTTTTCGCCGATGTAGCTCTCGACGCTGACCACCATCCCGGGCACCAGCACGCCGTCCCGTCCGTAGGTCTCGTAGTCGAGCGAATGGGCGATGAACGGTGTTTCGCCATGCATGCCGACCCCATGCATCACCGAGGTGTAGCGCTGGTCGACGAAGCGGGCCGGGATCTTCCAGGCTCGCTCCGCCACTTCGCGGAACGCCATGCCGGGCTTCACGATACCGATGTTGTGCTGCACCTGGTCAAAGGCCATGCGGTAGAGCGACTTCTGGTACGATGTCGGCCGGCCGGGTCCGCAGCGGAAGGTGCGGGAGAAGTCTGAGTAGTAGCCGTAGCAGCCGATCGTGTCGGTATCCAGCGCCACCAACTCGCCCGGCCTGATCTTTCGGCCGCTCGCCTCGTTGAACCACGGATTGGTGCGCTGGCCTGAGGTGAGAAGCCGCGTCTCGATGAACTCGCCGCCCTGGCGGATCACCTCGCCATACATGATAGCGAAGAGATCGTTCTCCGACACGCCCGGCTTGATGGCCTCGCGCACCGCCGCGACGGCCGCCTCGGCGCCGGCCATCGAGACCTGCAGGCACTTCACCTCGTCGGGCGTCTTGATGGCACGCACTGCGAGTATCTCGCCCTGGCAATCCTTGACGATGCAGCCGCGCGTCTCGAGCGCGATGGCGTGGAGATGATTGCAGCGATCAAGCCCGATCTTCATCGAGCCGCCGCCGTGCGTTTTCAGGAGATCGGCGATCTCGTCCGCGAAGGCCCCGGCCGTCTCGTCGTCCCGGTTCGAGACCGACGACCAGACGAGCTTCGAGGGCCGCGCCTCGTCGACCGTGTCGAGCACCATTGAGACGTGGTAGCTCTGCGGATATTCGAAGAGCACGATCGGGCCTTCAGCCGGCACGAAGAAGTACCGGGTCGAATTGCGCAGGAAATACCCGAACATGTTGCGCGAGCCGGTGGCGTAGCGCTGATTGTACGGGTCGAACAACACCACGGCGCCGTAGCCGGTCTCGACCATCCATGCGCGCAGCTTGGCAAGGCGTCCCTGCCGCAGCGCATCAGCATCGACGAAGGATGGTTCGGTGTCGGAGAGCCACATGCCGCCGGCCGGGTCGGCAGCCGCGGGGTGACGCATCCGATCCCTAAAGTCGACATCCTCAACCTGGTCCGGATCGAATACAACAATGCCCATTCAGGTTCTCCCGGAGACAGAATGCCGCAAGCATCGTATGCTTTCTGTGCGCAACTCCGCCAGAACAGGGCGGCACTCCGCAGTGCGGGCCGGATTAGGCGACTCGCGCCCTGCGCGGCGAGTGGCCTGTCACCTCCTTGAAGGCTCGTGCGAAGCTCGACATGTCCGCGTAGCCGCAAGCGAGAGCCACATCCCGGATCGGCATCCTCGAATGTTTCAGGAGATCGCTCGCCTGGCGAAGGCGCAGCTTTCGATAGTAGGTGCTGGGCGGGTCCCCGGTGGCGGCCTGAAAGGCACGCTCCAGCTTGTCCGCCGAGACCCGCAGGCGCGCCGCGAGATCCACCATCCGCAGACGGTTCTCGAGCTTGTCCTCCATCACGGCGATAGCGGAGAGCACGAGGCGGTCCTCGATACCGGTTCGCAATCGCAAGGGCATCAGCTTGCGGTCGACGCTCGAGCGGAGCGGACTGTGCACGAACCATTCGGCGACCCCAGCCGCGAGCTCGGCGCCGCAGTCCCGGCCGATGATGTCGAGCATCATGTCGAGGCTACCGACGCCGCCCGCCGAGGTGAAGCGCCGCCGGTCGATCACATAGACATCCCGGCGCAGCTCGATTTCGGGGAAGCGCTCCCGGAAGGCGGGTTGGCTCGTCCAGTGCAGCGTGCAGGCGTGACCGTCGAGCAGGCCGGCCCGCGCAAGAAAGAATGCTCCGTCGGACACGGCGCCGATGTCGGCACCGGCGCGGAGGCTCTTCCGCACCCAGGTCACGGCTTCGTCGGCCACCAGCGTGTCGGCATCCCCACCGGAACAGACCACGACGCATTGCGTCAGCGGGGCGGTCCGCACAGGGTGGTCCGGCTCGATCGCGACGCCGTTCGAGGCGGTGACCTTCGCCTCGGTCGGGCCGACGGTGATCCACCGGTAGCAGGTGCGCTGGGCCAGCACATTGGCGGCCCGCAAGGGCTCGATGACCGAGCTGAACGCCATCATGGGAAAGCCCGGAAATACCAGGACCGCAAAGGAGATCGCTGCTGTCGCGACCTCTTTGGTCGGCTGTCGGGGCGCGGGCGTGGCCATGGGCGTTACCGAACCAGTTGATATCGCGATGCTGCGCCGATATGCGTCGAACCGGGCCGGGTCAAGCCGTGAGGCTGGCGCCGCGGTCCGACCGTTCTAGGGGTTTCGATGAGCGTGTCCTGGGCGCATTCGCCACCCGGGCTTCTGCGCGAGCACCATGCGCGGGACGCCGCGGCTCTCGCGGGAGACCTGCCAGGGGATGTGAGCGAGGCCGGGCTGTCCGTCGAGACCCCATTCCAGGGCGGGATCCTGTTCACGCCGCAGGAGCCGACCGGCGAAGCGATAGTGGTCTATTTCCACGGTGGAGGCTTCTTGGCCGGCAGCCCGGTGACGCACCGCGCCGTGACCGCCTGGCTCGCCCATGCCACCGGACTTCGCATCTTGTCGGCCCGCTATCGGCTCACGCCCGAGGATCCCTATCCGGCGCAGCAGGACGATGCCCTCGCCGCGATCCGCCACGCGGTTGGCATGGCTGGCCCGGCCGGCGTCATCCTGGCCGGCGACAGTGCGGGCGCCTGCGTCGCGCTCTGGGGCTATCACGGTTTGCCGGCCGCCGAGCGATCGGCGGTCCGCGGACTTGTGCTCTTCTACGGTGGCTTCGGTCTCGTCGAGAGCGACAGCATCACGCGCTACGGGTCGGTCGAGAACGGTCTCAACCGGGAAGCGCTCGCCAACATGTACGCGCAACTCGCCCCGCCACCCGCGCCGGCCCCGCCCTGGCCGCACGAATTCGCGAGCACCGTCACGGCGCCGGTCCTCATCGTCGCCGCCGGCCTGGATGCCGTGCTCGACGATTCGCTTCGGCTGGCTCGGACCCTGGGCCCCCATCCGCGACATCGCCTCGACGTGGCCCAACAACAGGACCACGGCTTTCTGAAGCGCGCCGGGACAGGTGAAGCCGTCGCGAAGCTGATCGATGGTGCAGCGAACTGGATGCGCGAATGCGTCGGGCAGGAGTTCACGCCCGGGGCTTAGGTCATGCCACGCGCGGTTTAATGATCCATGGTGCGGCCGAGGATCCCTGCCAAGACCGCGACCAGCCTGTTTCGACACCTGGGTCTGTGTTAAAGCGCGAGGCGACACAGCGGTCTGGACGAAGGAGCAGACAGCCTTCTTCGGCGATTTCGCGATGGCCCACGCCCCCCTGGGAGACCTGGCGCGCTCGTCGTGTCAGGCGGTATCGGCGAGCATGATGCGCCCGTGCGCGCCACGGCCCATCCAAATGACGGCGTTCCCTCCTCCCCCTAGGATCAGACCTTTCAAAAAGAGCAAGGTCCGTTTTCCCCGTTTAGCGCTCGGACGCTGCCATTCCGCTTGCGGCCAGGACTCGCCGTAGCGCGAAGGTCCGCTTCGTCGTGTACAGTCCCATAAGCGGTCAGACCGCTGTCTGAAGGGTTTCAGATGCCGGCCGTCGGCAAGGGTTTGACCGGGTTCACGGCCGGCGTCTGAAAGCCTTGGGAGGAGGAAACCGCGAGCTGGTGATCCCGCCCGGCCCCGGTGCGCCGAGCGTCCT
>JAABUR0100010486.1_pt1 | contig 10146 bp, 5 predicted proteins | sample 5560091 | NCBI WGS metagenome assembly JAABUR01 (sample SAMN10711879, study PRJNA513375) | rock metagenome | isolation source: Antarctica rocks | place: Antarctica: Victoria Land, University Valley sud
CCGGATCTGGGACAGCTTCTGACGGTGCCCGATCCGCTTGTGGTAGCCGGTCTTGTTCTTGTATTTGTGAATCTTGATCTTGGGGCCCTTGACCTGGGCGACGAGCTCACCCGTGACGGACACGGCGGCGAGGTCGGTGGCGTCGGTCGTGACGTTCTCGCCGTCTACGAGGAGGATCGCGGGGAGAGCAATGCTGCCGCCAGCGGCCACGTCCAGCTTCTCAACCGTCACGACGTCACCGACAGCGACCTTGTATTGCTTGCCGCCGGTTTTGACGATGGCGTACATCGGAAATCCACTCCTGTCGAACAGCTATCGAGATCATGGTCTGCGTCTGCGCCCGCTGGCGGCTGCAGTCAGGCACCAGAACGACGTCACGCGAGAACGGCCCACCGTAGAGCAGTGGGCCGTTGTTCAGATTACGGCACGTCCTGCCCCACAGGCAAAGCGGCTACCTCTCAGCCGCCGTCACGCCCGCCGGTGGGCCGGCCGGGCGGCTTGCGGCGCGCCTGCGCCGGGGGCGCGGAGGGACCGTCGCAGGCACCGTGGCGGTCCCGGTGACCAGCTCTGGAGCTGGCTCAGCCGCCAGCTGGCTGCTCACCGGGTCACTGGCTGCCGGCTCCCTGCTTGCCGAGTCACTGGCCGGCTGGCTGGCGGCCGGTTCGCTGACCAGTACAGCGGAAGCCTCCGCCGCCGCATCGCCACTGGGCTGGTCCGTGGCCTCGTCGGCCGCCCGCACAGCGCCACGACTGGTGGCACGCCTACGTCCGGATCGCCTGCCATTGACGGCAGCGCCGCTCGTCGCGTCACTGCTGCCGACGGCATTGCTGCTGACCGCACTGCTGATCTCGTCGCTGCTGAGTGCGTCACCGCTGACGGCATCACCGCTGGCCGCGTCGCTGTCCACCCGATCGGCGCTGTTTTCGTCGGACACGGCCACAACCGCCTCGTGGCCGTTCGTCGCCGCCACGATCGCCGCGATGGCATTGGCTGCGCTGCGCCGCTTCTCTTCCTCAGCGGCCAACGAGGCCTGGTCCGGCTGCTCCGGCAGGCTGGTCTGCTCCGACCGGGCCTTGCGGTTCCGCCGGCCTCGACCGATCCGCTCCTCGCCGGCGCTCACCGCGGCAGGAGCAGCGGACGTGCCGCCGTTCTGCTGGTTCTTCTCGACCGGGTCGAGGTGCAGGATGACGCCACGACCCTTGCAGTGCTCACACGGCTCGCTGAACGCTTCCAGCAGGCCCTCGCCGACCCGCTTGCGCGTCATCTGCACCAGGCCGAGCGAGGTGACCTCAGCCACCTGGTGCTTGGTGCGGTCGCGGCCGAGGCACTCGGTGAGCCGGCGCAGGACCAGGTCCCGGTTGCTTTCCAGCACCATGTCGATGAAGTCGATCACCACGATGCCGCCGATGTCGCGCAGCCGGAGCTGACGGACGATCTCTTCGGCCGCCTCGAGGTTGTTGCGGGTGACCGTCTGCTCGAGGTTGCCGCCGGAACCGGTGTACTTGCCGGTGTTGACGTCCACCACCGTCATGGCCTCGGTGCGGTCGATGACGAGCGAGCCGCCGGAGGGCAGCCAGACCTTGCGGTCCAAGGCCTTGGCGAGTTGCTCGTCCACCCGCAGGTTGCGGAACAGATCCGACTCGCCGGTATGCAGGGCGATCCTGTTGGCCAGCTCCGGCGCGATGTCGGAGACGTAGTCGGTCAGCGTCCGGTGAATGTCGGACCCGGAGACCACCAGCTTCTTGAAGTCGTCATTGAAGATGTCGCGGACGACACGGATGGCCAGGTCCGGCTCACCGTGCACGATGAGCGGCCCGTCACCGGACTGCTTCGTCTTCTCCGCCTTCTTGCTGATCGCTTCCCACTCGGTCTTCAATCGCTCGACGTCGCTGACCAGGTCCTCTTCGGTGGCGCCCTCGGCCGCGGTACGTACGATTACGCCCGCCTCGTCCGGAACGACCTTCTTCAGGATGGCCTTGAGCCGGCTACGCTCCACGTCCGGCAGCTTGCGGCTGATGCCGGTCATGCCACCGCCCGGGACGTACACGACGAAGCGGCCGGGCAGCGAGATCTGGCTCGTCAGCCGGGCGCCCTTGTGCCCGATCGGGTCCTTGGTGACCTGCACCAGAACGGTGTCGCCCGGATTGAGCGCGTTCTCGATGGAGCGCGCCTTGCCCTCGAGACCGGCGACGTCCCAGTTGACCTCGCCGGCGTAGAGGACGCCGTTGCGGCCACGGCCGATGTCGATGAAGGCAGCCTCCATGGAGGGCAACACGTTCTGCACCCGGCCGAGGTAGACGTTGCCCACCGCGCTGCTCGCGCTGGCCCGAGTGACGTAGTGCTCGACCAGGATGTCGTCTTCGAGGACCGCGATCTGGGTACGGTCGCCGGCCTGCCGAACCGCCATCACCCGGTCGACGGCCTCACGGCGGGCCAGGAACTCGGCCTCGGTGAGGATCGGGGCTCGACCCCGTCCGGAGTCACGGTTGTCACGGCGGCGCTGGCGCTTGGCCTCGAGCCGGGTCGAGCCCTTGACACCACGTACGCCGTCGTCATCGGCGGCGCTGCCGCGGCTGCTGCCCCGGCCTTCACGGCTGTCGCGGACGTGCACGACGGTGTTGGGCGGGTCGTCCTCGGAGACGGCCTCGGCCCCGTCCGCGCCGGTGGAACGGCGGCGACGACGGCGGCGACGGGCACTGGCCGACATCGCGGCCTCCGCCACAGCGTCCGCGTGGTCCTCCTCCTCGTCCTCGTCGACGGCGTCCTCGGCCAGCACGGCCAGCTCGGCCGGCTCAGTGGGCTCGGTGTCGGAAACCTCGGTCGAGTCGGTCGCGTCCTCGGTGGAGCGGTTGCCGCGACCTCGCCGGCCGCGACGGCGGCGGCGGCGGCCACCGGTCTCGCTACTGTCCTCTGCGTCCGTATCGGACTCTGCGTCCGTATCGGACTCTGCCTCGGCATCCGACTCTGCATCAGCGTCGGTGTCCGCATCGGCGTCGATATCTGACTCGACGACCGCCTCGGTTCCGAGCTCCTCCGCCGGGACGAGGTCGTCCACGGCGAGGTCGCCGGTTCCGTCCGTATCGGCGGCCGACGTCGGCTCGTCAGCGGGTGGGGCAACCGGTTCGGGAGCCGGCGCCTTGGCCGAGCCACGACGGCGGCGCGAGGGCGCCTTGGCTTCGGCCGGGGGCTGGAACAGCACCGACGGAGCCGTCAGCGTCGGCTGGCCCGCTGCCGAGGTGAGCGGCTCGGTGGTCTCGGCGGTGGTGCTGTCAACAGGCGTGGATGCGGTGTCCACTGTTGGTGCGTCAGGTACTGCTGAATCGGTGGCCGCCGGGTCGGTGGCTGGGACGGCAGCGGCCGCTGCCTTGCTGGTGCGCTTGCGGGGCGTGCGCTTGGCCGGGGCCTTGCGCGCGGGGGCCTCAGCCTGCGACACGTCATCGGTAGCCGCGTTATCGGCATCGGTGTCGCCTACCGTCGGCGTGCTGTCGGCCCGAGCGTCAGTAGCTGCCGGCGCGTCAGTTGCTGTCGCCGGAACCTCGACCTGAGCAGCTTCCGAAGCGGCTGCCTTCTTGGCCGGCGCCTTGCGCGCACGGGGCGCTCGCTTCGGCTTGGCGTCCGTGGCCGGTGCCTCCGCGACGGGTGTGTCCGGTGCTTCTGGAGCTGGTGCGTCGGCAGCAGAGGCGCCTGCGGCCGGTGCGTTCTCGGCAGCGGCGGGCTCGGCAGCCTTCTGAGCCGCGGTCTTGCGGGGGGCACGCTTGGCTGGTGCCTTGCGAGTGGCCTTCTTCGCGGGAACGGGGGCTCCGGAATCCGGCGCCGACCCTGTGTTGCCGGCTTCCCCAGTGTTGCCAGCGTTCCCAGTGTTGTCCGTGTGGTCGATGGGTTCGTTATCGAGCATGGCTCGTGGTGCTCCTGTCTCACCACCGGGGCCGTTTGCATCGGCTTACCTCGCCGGCATGCGGCCGCGCAGTGGCGGTATGGCGTCCCACCCGCGAGCGGGACGCAAAGTCTTCTCAGCCTGTCAGCGGGTGCCGACAGGCGGTTCAGTGCTCAGTAGCGTCTCGGTGGCCGACAGCTTGGTGGCCGAGAGCTTGGTGGTGCACAACGGATCTGCCACCGTGCCTGTCTCATCGACCGGTCCCTGCGCCAGCCGCGTGGCCCGTGGGGGCTGCGACGGGGCGAAACCGGCGACTGACTGAAGCGCGGTAAGCACATCGTCCGGCCGAACCGTCGGGGTTACCTGACGGACGACCATGGTCAGTATCGCACGCCCCTCTTGATCCGGGTGGTCCGACACCTCAGCCGACACGATGGGGGTCCGGGCGTCGAGGCTGCGCCGGCCGTCCTTGGTGAGGCGCTCGACGAGCACCGATTCAGCCGCGAGCAGGGCAAGCACTGCCTCACGCAGCAACTGCGGATCAGCAACCAGTTCGAGCTGCCACACCGATGCCTGCATCACCTCGGCCAGCGACCCGGGCGGGCAGTCCGCGGCGTCGACGGCGCGGATCATGTCGAGCCCGTCTGGAAGAACGGAATCGATGGCGGCGCGCACCTGTTCCGGCTCGCAGTGCCGCGCCATCGCCAGTTCGAGGTACTCCGCCTCGGAACCGACGCCGGTGGGCGCTGCCCCGACGTAACTGATCTTGGGGTGCGGATGGAAGCCCGCCGAATACGCCATCGGGATATCGGCGCGACGCAGCGATCGCTCGAAGGCCCGGGCGAAGTCGCGGTGTGAGGAAAACCTCAGCCGGCCCCGCTTGGCGTACTGCAGCCGGATCCGCTGGACGGGCGGTACGTGCGCCGGCCCCTCCGGCAAGCGCCGGGCCATCAGCGCTGGACCGAGGTGCTGACCGGCCACGGAACCTTGGCCGAGCCGGTGGCCACCAGCGGCAGCAACGTCTTGCCGGTCGGCCCGACCTGGATGTCGGTGCCCATCGTCGGGCACACCCCGCAGTCGAAGCAGGGCGTCCACCGGCAGTCGTCCTGCTCGTAGCCGGTCAGCGCGTCCTGCCAGTCGTCCCACAGCCACTGCTTGTCCAGGCCCGAGTCCAGGTGGTCCCAGGGCAGCACCTCGTCGGCGTCGCGCTCACGGGTGGTGAAGAACTCGATCGACACGCCTAGCGGCGGCAGGACCTTGTCAGCCGCGGCTATCCAGCGGGCGTAGGAGAAGTGCTCGCTCCAGCCGTCGAACCGGGCGCCGTCGCGCCACGCCTGCTCGATGACCGCGCCCACCCGGCGGTCGCCACGCGAGAGCAGCCCCTCGATCAGGGACGGCTGCCCGTCGTGGTAGCGCATGCCGATGGCCCGGCCCAGCGACTTGTCGGCGCTGATCGCGGCCCGGAGCTTGCGCAGCCGGTCGTCGACCACCTCGGGCGAGGCCTGGGCGGCCCACTGGAACGGCGTGTGCGGCTTGGGCACGAACCCGCCGATCGAGACGGTGGCCCGGACGTCGCGTGACCCGGTGGCCTGCCGTCCGGCCCGGATGACGTCCTGCGCCATCTTGGCGATCTCGAGAACGTCGGAGTCCGTCTCGGTGGGCAGGCCGCACATGAAGTACAGCTTCACCTGGCGCCAGCCCTGGGAGTACGCCGCCGTCACGGTGTTGATGAGGTCCTGGTGGGTGACCATCTTGTTGATGACCCGGCGCAACCGCTCGGACCCGCCCTCGGGGGCGAACGTCAGGCCGGAGCGCCGGCCGTTGCGGGAGAACTCGTTCGCCAGGTCGATGTTGAACGCGTCCACCCGGGTCGAGGGCAGTGACAGCGACACCCGCGACTCCTCGTACCGGTCGGCGAGCTGCTTGGCCAGCGGCGCGATCTCGGAGTGGTCAGCACTCGACAGCGACAACAGGCCGACCTCTTCGAAGCCGGTGGCGTTCAGCCCGGCCTCGACCATCTTGCCGATGCCCTCGATGGAGCGCTCACGCACCGGGCGGGTGATCATGCCGGCCTGGCAGAACCGGCACCCACGGGTGCAGCCGCGGAAGATCTCGACCGACATCCGCTCGTGCACCGACTCGGCCAGCGGCACCAGCGGGGTCTTGGGATAGGGCCAGGCGTCCAGGTCCATCACGGTGTGCTTGCTGACCCGCGCCGGAACGCGGTCTCGGTTCGGCGTGATGGCGGCCAGCTGACCGGCGGACGGGCCGTCACCGGCGGGAACGAAGCTGACGTCGTAGAAGCGCGGGATGTACACCCCGCCGGTCTCGGCGAGCCGGGTCAGCAACTCGTCCCGTCCGCCCGGTGAGCCCTCGGCCTTGAACGCCCCGATCACGTCGGTGATGGCGCCGACGATCTGCTCACCGTCACCGAGCACCGCCGCGTCGATGAAATCGGCCACCGGCTCGGGATTGAAGGCCGCGTGACCGCCCCCCAGCACGATCGGATGGCTGTCGTCGCGGTCGGACGCGTGCAGCGGGATCCCTGCCAGGTCGAGCGCGGTGAGCATGTTGGTGTAACCGAGCTCGGTGGAGAACGAGATGCCCAGGACGTCGAAGGCTCCGACCGGACGGTGGCCGTCCACGGTGAACTGCGGCACGTCGTGCTCGCGCAGCAACTTCTCCAGATCCGGCCAGACCGCGTACGTCCGCTCGGCGAGCGCGTCGGGGCGCTCGTTCAGAACCTCGTACAGGATCTGCACGCCCTGGTTGGGCAGGCCCACCTCGTAGGCGTCGGGGTACATCAGTGCCCAGCGGACGCTGACGGAGTTCCAGTCCTTCGTCCGCGCGTTCAATTCGCCGCCGACGTACTGGATCGGCTTGCTCACCTGGGTCAGCAGCGGTTCGAGTGTGTCGAAGAGAGAATCGGGGCTGGTGTTCACGGGCTCCAATGCTACGGGCTGCGCGCTAACCGGCGCGGGCGACGCCGAGCGGGCTGAACCCCAGTCCCGGAAACAGCGTGTCGACGCGGCCCACTCCGAGCCGCTTCTGGGCCAGTTCACCGAAGACGTCGAAGGCGCTGTTGAGGCCGGGCACGTCTCCGGAATCGAGCGTCGAGGCCGACAGCGGTGTCCAGGCGCCGTATACGGCTGCCTTGGACAGCCCGCCGCCGAGCATCCACAGCACGCTGCCGTGACCGTGGTCGGTCCCGCCGCTGGCGTTGACCTGAACCCGGCGCCCGAACTCCGTCACGACCGCGATGGTGACCCGGGTGCGCCGCTGCGGCCCGAGGTCGGTGAGGAAGGCGTCCAGGGTCTTGGCCGCCGAGGCGAGGTTGCGGTCGAGGTCCCCGGCCTCGTCGGTGTGGGTGTCCCAGCCGCCGACGTCGACGGTGGCCACCTGCATGCCTACTTCCGCCCGGAGCAGGGTCGCGAGATCCGCCATGGCGGTGGAGAAGTTGCCGGACGGGTAGCTGGCCCCGTTGCGCGGGCCGGCCTTGGTCTGCGCGGTTCCGGCCGTGGCAAGGGCGGCCAGCGTGGTCGGCACGTCCTCGCCCAGCGGGCCGGCCAGGCCGCGGTACAGCGTCCGGATGGCGGTCTCGCTCCGCGGCGCGACGCCGTCCCAGCCGGGAAAGGAGAAGGACTTGAGCGAGTTCATCACCAGCTTGGCCTGCTCGCCGGTGAACGACGCGGGTGCGGCGGAGCCCTGGGCGACCGCACGGAAGGTGGTGCCCGGGCCCAACTGGGACAGCGCGCGATCGAGCCAGCCGGTCGTCGCGGTGTCCGAACCGCGCTCCAGGTACTGCTGTGCCTGGAAGTGGCTACGCGAGATGCCCCTGGACGACACCGCAGGGACGAAGGCCAGCTCGCCGGTGGACCAGTACGGCAGCAACGGGCTGAGCGACTTGTTGAGCCCCCACCCGGCCGAGCCCGCCAGCGGTAGCAGGTCCGCCTCGGCCGGCACCAGGTTGGCACGAACCGAGCGCAGGTAGTTACCGCCCAGCTCGGGCCCGGCGGGCACCAGGATCCGCAGGCCGTCCGCGGCTCCGCGCAGGAAGATGGTGATCAGGGTGTTGCCGTTGCCGGTGGTGGTTGCGCCGTACGCCGCGCGCGTCGACACCAGCTGGCTGCCCAGCGCCGCCACGCCGACCATCCCGGCACCCGCCAGGAACGTGCGGCGGGTCCAGCCGGAGCTCCAACAGGCGCCCTGCGCCGCGAGCTCGGCGCTGACCTGCTCGGCGCGTGCGGTTAGCAGCGGCTGGGCCGCCGTCTGATCAGTTCCGGAGGTGTCGATCATCGGTTCCTTCTCTCGTGCGTGTTCCTGAAACGGCCGGCTCGTCGGCTCATGGGGTGGGCGGCTCAGCGCAACGCGTGGTGCGGGCCGTCGAGGATGACCGGGATCAGGTGCTCCAGATACCAGCGCAGCTGCGACTGCCCGATCGGAGTGCTGGCGGGCTCACCGAGAAAGGCCTGCAGCGCCTGCCGGTGCCCGGTCGAGAAGGTCATTCCGGTCAGCCTGCGGGTGAGCACGTCGATGGCCTCGCCGCTCGTCCGGGGCTTTGCCGTGCCGTACAGGGACGTCGCGGTGAACTTGGCGAAGCCCTCGTACCAGTTCTGGGTCAGGCCGCGGTGATAGGCCCACAGGTTGAGCAGTGAGCCGGACGAGCGCCAGGCGGCGGCCACGTCGGGATAGCCGTTGGGCGCGGACCAGTCCAGCGGTACATTGCCGACCGCGGACGTCATCCAGTGCAGGCTGTTCAGCGACTTGCCGACGTCGCCGAGCCGGATGCCGAGCACCCGCAGTGTGGCGATGAGGTTCTCGGCGGGGCGGCGAACCTTCGCGCCGCGGCTGGACCAGAACTCCGTCGAACGCAGGATTACCGCCAGCATCGGGATGACCCGGGTGCCGTTCTGCAGGTACGCCGTCGCCACCGCCGCGATCAGGGTCGGCGTCGGGTTGTCCGAGACATAGCGCTGGCAGAGTTTGGTGGCCAGCCGCTTGGCGGTGCTCGGATGCCGGGCGAGGTAGCGAAGGTAGGCATCCCCGGCCGCCTCTCCCCCGTCCGCGGTCTCGTTGGCGTAGTTGAAACCGAGAATCGTCACGGGCCCGGTCCAGTGCCGGTTGGGCCGGTAGACGTAGTTGAAGTCGCCGTCCAGGGTCCGGCCGGTGAGGATGCGCGCCGAGTTCTGGACGTCGGCCTCGGTGTAGCGGGCGTCCAGGCCCACCGTGTGCAGTTCCAGCAGCTCGCGGCCGTAGTTCTCGTTGACCGCCGTCTTGTTGGAATCGGCCAGGTTCAGGTACTGCAACATCGCCGGGTTGCGGGCCGAGGCCAGCAGCATGTCGGTGTACGAGCCCAGCGCGTGCCTGCGAATGACGTCACGGTCCATGGTGTGCCGGGTGGACCAGACGTCACCGTTGTGGTTGGCGACATTGAGGTGGTTGGCGAAGAAGTCCACCACCGTCTCGTACAGCTGGCCATGGCTCCAGGTCTGCAGTCCGAGCGTCACCTTGGTGAGCTGGTCCATCGCATCCCAGCCGTACTCGTTGCCGTTGGCCTTGAGCCAGGCCCGCACAGCTGCCGGGCTCTGCCGCAGCAGCGGGCCCTGCGCGGCGATCGCCGGATAGGCGCCGTAGCCGGCCCCCGCGCCGCTACCGAACGCCACCTGCTCGCGCCACCAGGCGTCCGGTCCGACTTTCGCCAGCTGGGCGCGGCTGGGAACGTCGGGGCCGAAGGCGAACCAGGACAGCAGCAGCGAGTCGGGGTCCCAGGCCAGCGGGGCCCGGGCCGAACGCGCGGCATTCGAGCGCGCCGCAGTGATGGACGGCCAGATCGTTGTCGGCACCGCTCTCTCACTCTCCGTCAGCAATATATTACTAAGAGCATACATAAGTGAAGTGCGTGTTAGAAGAGGTAGCCAAACATGCGGCGGCTACGGCTGATCGGGTCCTAAGCTCAGCTGGCGACCGCGGCTGACCGAGCGAACCGGAGCCTGTCGCCACGAGGCTGGAAGGACACCCAACAGCCGATGGCAACCGAGTCCGAGATCGAGTTCTTCAGCGTCACACCGCTGGACGATGGTGCTGACGGTGGCGGTGCGGCTGGCGCTGGTGACAGGCCGGCGGCGACCGCGACCACACGCCCGCTGAAGGCATCACTCATGCACGCCGCCGCCTGGGTGGTGGCAGCGGCGCTGGCAGTCGGGGCGAGCTTCGCGCCGCTGTACCGGATCCACGGTCAGCTCCCGGATCAGGCGCAGCTGTCCGGGAACTCG
>JAABUR0100010490.1_pt1 | contig 10145 bp, 12 predicted proteins | sample 5560091 | NCBI WGS metagenome assembly JAABUR01 (sample SAMN10711879, study PRJNA513375) | rock metagenome | isolation source: Antarctica rocks | place: Antarctica: Victoria Land, University Valley sud
CTGGGCTCTGGTTTATTTAGCTCCGATTCGCGCAGGCACGGCATTGCAGGCCCATGTGATGGGCGTGTGATGGGTTATTGACAGAGTTTGCACGTGTGCACTTGCAGCTGCAACTGCGCTCGAGTGCATTGCGCCAATGAGCACATGTTCTGCCCGCATCGCCTGCCTGAGCGGAGTTGAGACTTTGAACAAACGCCTGCAGGTGGCCGCCCCGCCTGGTGGCTGCACTGGAGCGCTTCCTGCGCCTGGAGTAGCCCGCCTGCTGCCCGCGCTCGCGGCTTTGCTGCGCGCCTGCTGCGCGCGCGTCGCTGGCCGCGCTGACGCCTTGCCCATGCATGCTCTGCTGGGCGGTGCTCGCACTCGGCACATGTGCACGGCGCTGCGGCTGTTACACCGTGTTGCTGTTGCACCGTGTTCCACGCTGCCTACGCCGGCGTCCTGTCCGGCGCATCCAGTGTCCGCTCCGCCTCGTCCAGCTCGTTAAACAGGCGGACCAGCTGGGCGAGGTCCAGCGCCTGCGCGCGCACGCCGGCCGGCAGGCCCAGGCGCGCGAGCGCGGCCGCCGCGCGCTCGCCGCCCCAGCCCGCCTTTAGGTTGTTCGCCAGTGTCTTGCGGCGCATCAGGAAGCAGGCGTCCAAGAACCGGATGAACGCGGCCTCCGAGCGCACGGCGGGCCGGCCCGCGGCGGGCGTCAGCACGAAGGCCGCGAGCGCGGCGTCCACGCCGGGCGGCGGCAGGAAGTGGCGCCGGTCGACGGTGAAGCAGTACGCGGGCGCCGAGTAGAACGCGACGAACAGCGAGATGGCGCGGTACGCCGCGTCGCCGGCGGCCGTGGACGTCAGCCGCGCCGCCGCCTCGGCCTGCGCGGCGCCCCGGCGTCAGGGTTAGGTTTATAATGTAGGGTAGGGTAGAGCGGCCGTGGACGTCAGACGCGCCGCCGCCTCGGCCTGCGCGGCGCGCCATCGTTCGCAGGCCGAATTGTGCGTGAGCGCCGCAGGCGCCCTCTTCTGCACACCTGCTGCTGCATTGCGTGCACGCTGCAGCCGCACAGGCCGGCCTACATGAGAGCAGTCCTGGCACGGGAAGGTTCAGGCGGCGGGCGCGCGCGCCTGGAGCAGCAGGTGCACGGAGGCCACGTTGGGCAGCGGCAGCAGGAGCTTCAGCAGGTCTGCGGGCGCACGCCGAGCACCTCAGCACGGCGCCTGTGTCCCAGCGACAGGCTCGCAGCGCCGGGCCAGGCCGGGCGCGTCACCGGTCGTGATGTTGAACGGCACGTTGGCGACAACCTTGGCCGGCCGCGGCAGCAGCGCCGTGAGCTCGCGCAGGTTCGCGCGCAGCGCGTCCGCGTGGACGACCCTGACGCGTGCGTCCTGCAGCCCGCGGCAGGCGAACCCTCGCACGCCGGCCAGCCGGGCACCCAGGAGGTGTCCTGAACGCCAGCACAGCCGGCACTGCCGGCGCGCCGGGCGCGCCTGCGCGAGGTCCCGCCCCAAGTCGGCGGCGAGCGCGTCATCCTTCTCCACGGCGACCAGCAGCGCCGGCCGGCGGCTGAGGAGGTGCCGCGTCAGGTTGCCCGTGCCTGGAACCGCAGCGCCCCCGCTCGAGCGCCGGTCTTGCATGCACCGCTTCAGGTACCAGGCCCGGACCCGGAGCGCGCCTGGACCGATCTCCAGCACATAGTCGCCCGCCTGTATCCCGGCCGCGCCGACGATAGCCTCCAAAACGGGTTCCGAGACGCAGAAGTTCTGGCCCAAGGCCCTCTTTGGCCGCGCGGAGAGCTGGTTTAGCTTGCTGGCCGTGTGACTGCGCGAACTGCTGTGACTGCCGGCGGTGACGCAGCGAGCTCTTCGCGCGTAGCTGGTGCAGCGCTGGCCTTGGAGCGGTTTGTGCAGCTGCCCCGCGCACGCCAGCCCCTTGCTGTGCAACAGATAGTGCCTGCTAAGGCAAGGCTGGCCAGGCATCCGCAGTGTCCTTGAGTGGCAAAGCAGGCTGGAGGAGCTCGACTCCTCGACTACGTTGAGTCATAGAGCCGTTGGGACTTGCTCAGCTGTTGCTTGGCAACTGTAGTCTGCCTATGCTTACAAATAACGAGGAGCTGGGCCTTACTGTGCGCAAGGACTTGCGCAGGTCAGCATTGGACCGCAAAGGTCGAGCGGGGAAGCGTGCATGCTCGGGCGCGCGCGCCGCGTGTCGGGCGTGCTGCAGGCACGCGCTCCGCACTTGCCAACACGACCTCGTGCTGCAGCGAGCCTGCCGCTGTGTGAGCGGGAGGCAGCATGCTCTGTCAGCCGGGCGGCGCTCCTCGGCTGGCGCGGAGCGGCTGCGGAGCGGGCGCTAGCGACAGGGGATGCGCTCGCCGCGGACGGTGGACCCACTGCGGCAGAGCTGCTGGTGAGGCTCCTTGTACAGCAGCTCCGAGCGCGCTGCAGCAGCTGCTGCTGCCGCGCTGGGCGGCGTGCCGGCTGTACGAGAGCTGCTTGTGGGTCCCGTCCTGGCCGCAGACGTGCCAAGCAGTGTGTCCGGGGAGCGCAACGTTGGTAGCATTGCTCTGGCTGCGCAGAAAGAGCTGGACTGGCTGCTGGATGACGCCGTGGGAGCGTGCAACCCGCGGGGCGCGCCGCCGTGCCGCGGCTGGCGCGAGGTGCAGCGCTGCGCGCGCGGCGCGGCCGCACCCTGCGCAGTGGCCCTGCGCCTGGACCTCCACGGCCTGGAGGACCTGTGGCGCCGGCGCCTGGAGCAGAGGCACGCGTCACGTGAGCTGCGTGCTCTGGCGGGCGCATCGAGCAGAGGCAGCCCAGCGGGCTGACTTAAGTGCTGCAGCCGTGGGCAGCCACACAGCTGCTCATGTCTGCGGGGCGTGCCTGCAGAAGTGTGCGTCACACTGGTGTTGGTGAGGGCGCCTGCTCATCAGGGTTCCTACTCATGGGAGTCTGATCAACACAGCCTCTGGCAAGTCATCCAGCCTGCCATACAGCAGCCAAGGACGCAGGACGTGAGGATGCGCCTTTGCTGAGCGCGCTGGGGCCGCCAGGGAGCCGCTGCAGTACCTGTGCAACCTGGCACACTGGCGGGACGTCACGCTGGCCGTCGGCCCCGGCGTACTCATCCCGCGCCCGGAGACGGAGCTCCTGGTCGACTTTGCTGAAGCGGTGCGCACGTGCAATTGACGCGGGTGAGGCCTGCGCGCATGCACTCTGTCCAGGCCGGGCTGCTGCAGAGCCGCCGCAAGCGGGAGGCTGCAGAAGCGAGCGCAGCCGCCAACGGGCATCACACGACAAGCAACACAAGTTGGAGGCTCACACCCCGAGTCCTGAGACAGTCAGGAGCGACGGAGGAGCGCGTGTTCGCCGAAACTGTCTCGCCCGCTCTGGCGAGAGCCCTGCAGCGCTCGTGCAGGCGTTGGCGCGTCGCCCGGAGCTGCGCGGCGGCGCGTGGGCGGACCTGGGCACGGGCAGCGGCGCGCTCGCCGTTGGGCTCGCGCGGCTGCTGCAGCCGGGCGCGCGCGTGCTGGCGGTGGAGTGCAGCGCCTGCGCGCGCGCCTGGGCGGAGCTGAACGTGCGGCGGCTGGGCCTGCAGGCGGCAGTTGAGGTGCGGGGGCGGCCCAGAGCAGCAGGCTCTGGGCTTGAAGCCATGCATGCGCGGTGCCGTGTGTCCGGCTGACGTCCCGGTCTGCAGGTGGTCGCCGGCGAGTGGTATGCGCCGCTGCAGGCCTGGGAGGGGCAGCTGTGCGGCGTGCTGAGCAACCCGCCGTACATCGATGACGCCGAGCTGCCCGGCCTGCAGGCGCCGCCCTCTCCCTGTCGCTTGCTGGCGCCCATGTCGCCCGTGTCGGCCCTGCACCTGTACCAGTGCGGCCAGGCTGCGGCGCCCTTCCTAGGCTGTTCGCAACAGCCGAACGGCCACGCCCTGACGTGCGCTGAGCCTTCCGGACCTGCACAGGCAGAGGTGCGGCTGCACGAGCCCAGCCTGGCGCTGGACGGCGGCGGCGAGCAGGGCCTGAGCTGCCTGCTGAATGTGTGCAGCGGCGCGGTGCGCATGCTGCGGCCGGCCGGCTTCCTGGGCGTCGAGACCGCCGGCGCGCGGCCCCACACGTCCTCCACCAGGAGCACACTCCACGCGTTGATATTTTCGTGCCTTGCGCAGCCTTCGGCGTGAGCACCAAGGCCGCGCTATGGCTGGCCGCTCACGCTCAGGGCGCCTGGGCGCAGGCGGGAGCCAGGCGGAGAGAGTAGCGGACGTGCTGAAGGCGCTCCGCGACGACCGCCAGGAGCCGGCGTTCTGTGACGTTGTGGTCAGGGAGGACCTGTTTGGCGTGCAGCGCTTTGTAACAGCCCACAGGCGGTACTTGCGCCGGACCGCTCCCGTGTGTTGCTCGACAGACAAGGACACGGACACCTCTGGAACACGACACTTGACATACACGTATAGCCTGCCCCACCCGTCACCCGGGTCACTTTTTCTTCTTCCCGCTGCGCTTGCCCTGGCCCTTCTTCGGCGGCCCCTTGCCGCGCCGGTGCAACCTGTCAAGCTTGTCGAGCCGCCTGCGCCCGACCAGCACCCCCTGCGTCAGTGACTGGGCCGCTTGTTTTGGAAAGCCTGGCAGCTTGCGCGGGCCGCACCTCTGGTTCAGCGGGTCCTCAAACATTGGGTCCGCCGCTTCAATGGGCTCCGGGTAATAGGCCGCAATCTTGTCGCCAATCAGCTTCTTGCGCAGCACCTTCCGGCCTGAGCGCAAGCCGTTTCCAATGTGGTTGCCAAAGATGCGCGCGCGAATCTCCTCTATGGTTTCGTCGCCGTGTGCAAAGCGCGTTGCAGCTGTGCACAGGCTTGCACATGCTGCAGTGCGGCCGCTGCTGCTGGCTTGTGCGCCCAGCAGCGCTGCGCCCACGGCGCCCACGGCGCGCCGCAGCATGTAATCGTCGAGTGCTTTGGCCGCAGCACGCCCGGCCAAGGCTTTCACTCCAAGAGCGCAGTAAAAAACAGAGACTCTGCTTCTTTGCGTGTGCGCGGGAGTTGCTCGAGCTGCTGGCCCAGCTTTCCTGCCTTGCTGTGGCTGACCGTCCGTACAGGTACCGCATTATCCGTCTGTAACGGGGCCCGGCCAAGGCCCTCCTTCCCGCGCAGCTCGGGCAGGAGAGGCAATTACCAGCTGCAATTGCTGGCGCGCGGTATTACCAGGCCTGAAACAGCGGGTCCTGTGGTTTGTGCGCCCGGCAGTCTTGGGCCGGGTGCACCGGCTAGGGCGGTACCTGACCAGGCTCAGCTGCACTGTGGTTCACAATTACCGACATATGTAAAGCAACACAGCACAATGCGCTGGCTGCTCCCCGTCCTTATTGGCGCGGCCATCTTGCTATATGCTTCAGTGCTGCCGAGTTGGGGCGGCCACGGCAGCAACGATGCTGCAGCTGCACTTATCACCTGGATCCGCACCAGCGGCGGAGTGGTTCGGGTCCCGCTCCAAAGTTTGTGACATCTTCTCCGTTATGCATGCTGCTAGTTGGCCCCTTGCTTTATACACACAGCTGCACTGCTGTCCTGACCGCACACTCCTGCGCACAGGCAGAAGTGGACGTGGGGCCTGTAAACGCTGCCGGGCTGCGGGGCACGCTGGCCGCGCGAGACTTTGCGCCCGGCGACACAATCATCGCCGTGCCGTTCAACCTGACAGTGGCCGTCGGCGGACACAACACGGTCGCGTCGGTGCGCACCCCGCCGCTTTGTGCCGGGAACTGCTGCCGTAGCACTTGTTTCTTCGCTTGCTGTGCAAGGAAGGCGGGCTGCCTGGCTGTACAGCGCAGCCTCTGGCCAGCGCGCTGGGCGAGCCCTCCCTCTCACGGCCTCGGCCCCGCGTGCTGGGGCAGGAGCTGGCGGTGGCGCTGCTGCGGCAGCGCCTGCAGCAGCCGGGCCGCTGGGCCGACCTGGCGCCCTACTGGCGCAGCCTGCCGCCGGGCGCCACGCTGTACTGCAAGGAGCTGGCGCTGCCGCTCCACGCCGCCGAGCTGCAGGACGCCGCGCTGGCGCGCCCGCCGCCCGCGCTCGGCGAGCGGGGCTGCGTGCTGTCCTGGCCAGCAGATCTGCCTGGGTGCTCATGCATGCGTCTCTGATCGCTGGTGCTGCCCTGCAATTATGACCGTGAGGTCGCAACGTGTAGGGTAGGGTAGGGTAAGGAGATGCACACACTGGGGTGTCTCACATGCAGTGTGCTGGTGCTGCCCACCTCGCCAGGCTCGCCAGACTCGGCCACGCTCCAGGGTACTGCAGGTCCGGGGGAAGCGGCGGGTGCGGGGCCCATGCGACCCTGCACCACGCAGCGCGCCGTGCGCGGCCGTTGACACGCGCCGGCGCCGCGCAGGAGTTCGAGTTCACCAACAACGCGGCGGCGACCGAGGCGGTGTACCAGGGCACCGCGGAGGACATCGCGCCCGGGCGCCAGTTCCCGAGCCTGGCGGCGCTGCCGGGCGGCGCGGGCCTCAGCCGCGCGGACTTCCGCGAGGCTGTCGCCTGGGTGCGCCTCGCCCCCTGCCCGCCTGAAATGCGTTGCATTGCTCTCTGCTGGTGCTTTATATATTTTGAGGGAGTGCGGGTCGGGTGGCACAGCTGTGCTCGCTGCAGTGACATGAGTGACATAGAAGCTTTTTGGAAGTATTGCGGGCCCATCGTTCTCTGCTGGTGCGCCAGCAAGCAACCAAGTGTACGGACTTCGAAGATGACACGCTGGCAGCCGCGTGTGCATACAACGTGATATCGCGTGACCCGCGCACCGCTGCGGCGCGCGCGCAGGTGGCGCTGTACAGCTTCGCGTTCGAGGACGACGCGGGCGAGCTGACGCGCTACCTGCTCCCGCTCCTCGACCTGGTCAACCACCGCGGCGGCGCGAACGCATACGTCGAGCGGCACGCGCCGAGCCGGACATTCCGCCTGCTGGCGCTAGTCGACATCCGGTGCGGCGGGCCCCGCCAGGGTGGGGCGTTGATGCTGCCGTCGAAGGAGGGCGGATGCATGTATGGGTTGGGGCGAATGCGCATGCTGCTAATGCGCCGCCTTGCTAGAGGCTACGCAGAGTGTCGGAACAGATGTGCTCAGGCTTCTATTAGACATGTGTGTGCCATCAAGGCCACTGTTCCACGGTCTGTCGAGCACCCGAGGTACAAAGCTGTCCGCCTTATGTAAGGCGGTGTGCCAATGCACCATGCGCCTGCATACGCATGAGGCCCGCGTCAGGTCCCCTGCATGCATGTATTTGCAGTGCCTGCACGCCGACGGCAGCCGCTACCCTGCCACAGTGCCACCCTGTGCCCGCCGCCGTGCGCCCCGGCGCCGCCGCGGCCCACGCGCGCATCAGCAACCCTACCCTACACGCGGCGTCAGGCGCGGCGAGGAGGTCGCGCACTGCTACGACGAGCGGTATGAGCGGCCGGACTTTGCGCTCATCAACTCCTTCTTTCTGCCCGGCCGCGAAGACCGGCTGGCCGCGGTCGACCTGCCGGGCGGCGCGCTCAGCCGCGGCGCCGACGCCGCCGACGACATGGAGCTCTTCCCGGCGTTCGCGCTGGAAAGTGAGGAGGCGCGCCTGGCCGCGCGCCTGGCCGCGTTCCCGACGAGCGAGGCCGAGGACGCCGCGCTGCTGCGCGCGGCGCGGCGCGGCTGGGGCGGCGGGCTGGGGGGCGGCTTAGGGTTAGGGCGGCCGCCCCTGGACGCGGTGACGGCGCGGATAGTCGAGTTCCGCGCGCGCCGCAAGGCCGCGCTGGCGCGCATGCTGCGCGCGCTGCGCGAGCGGCGGGACAGGATACGGCGCACGCTGGCGGCGGCCGGGAGCGCCGCGCGGGGCCGCGAGCTGCTGCGCTGACGGCACTTCCAGTGTTCTGTTGGCCACCCCTGCTCGCATGTTGCCGATTGGACTTGAAGACCTAGTCTGCAGAGTGCTGTTGAGCACGGTGGTGATGTGTCTGTGCATGGCTGTGTGCACAGCCGTGCGGCATGTGTTTGTGCTGGAGCAGACTATGCATTGATTTCAAGGAGCTAGCCCCTAGATTAACTGGGTGAGTAAAAGTCCCGTTACACAGCGGCAGGAAACTTCTCTGTTCAATAAGCCGAAGCGGCGCACAGCTCTGACACTGCTGCAGGCAAGGCCATGAAGCACGGCGCAGAGCGCACGCCAGCAGACCGAACAGCCTCAGTGAAGCGGCGCCGACTGTCATCTACCAAGCACAGCCTGGAGCCCGGGCGCGTGCCAGTCCTGGCCGACCTGCCAGAAACTGTGCTGCTGCAGGTCTTTAAGCGGCTGGGCCTCGACCGGCTCACTGCGCAGCAGGGTGCGCGGCGCGCGCCGGCCACTTCTGCACTCCAGAGTGCCTGCCACAAACAAACCCGATCCCACGAGCGCCCTCAGAGGTGCTGCGTGTGCTGCCGGTCCTGCCCTCAGCTGCGTGCGCAGCCACGCTGTCTACCTCAGTGCTCGTCCCTGGCCAGCACGCTTACGAGTTGTGAGGCGGTGTGGACGCTGGCCGCCAGTGTGCCGGCGCTGGCGGCTGGTTGCGGAAGCGCCATGCTTCACGCACAAGGTCAAGCTCGGGCACGGGCGCGGCGCCATCATGGCAGCCGTCGACCGCGCCAAGCCCGGCGACACGGTCACCATTGCCCCGGGCTTCTACATGGTGCGCGCCGCCAGCCTGGCCTGCATGAGTACGCTGCCCTGCTGCAGCGCCTGTGTGCCTGGCCTAGCGCCAGGCGCTCTGTGCCGGTCAAGGTCTGTGCTGTCTCGAGGCGCTCAGCGCTCGCACGTCCTCGCTGCGCACATGAGACGCGAGGGGCGAGCGCCACAGGCAGGGCAGCGTCCGCGCTCGCACGCCCGCTTTGCAGCCGCGCCGTGCTGGCCGCACCCGCCGAGGGCGTCAACGCGCCGGGGGCGCGCGGCGCAGGAGACGCTGCTGATAGACAAGCCGCTGCGGCTGGTGGGCCTGCCGGCGCAGGACCTGTGGGGCCGCGCGCGCCGCGGCGTTGTGCTGCAGACGGGGCGGCCGCTGGCCGTGATGTGCAATGCGCGGTGCGCCGGCGCCCCCCGCCCTGCTGCCCGCGCGCGCCTGCGCGCCTGGCGACCCGCGGGGGGTTGCTCTGCGCGCCAGCGTCCTGGGCAGCCTGGTTGCCAGGCACGGCGCGGCTGACCGCCGTCCAGCTCGGAGCCTCCTGCACCGGGCGCGAGCCGCGCAGCGCCGCTGGCAGCCCGGGGCCCGGCGCCCGGCCCGCGCGGCCGACGCTTCGGCGCCGCGCGGCCGCGCGCCAGGCTGTCACTTCGTAGACACGCTGAAGCACCACGCGCATGGTGGGATGGCGCTCAGGGTGTGCCTAGAGGGCCTGACGGCTGACGCCTGGAGAGCGTGGCGGCTGACGTGCGGCGGCGTACGCAGGGTGTGCCTGGAGGGCCTGACGCTGCGCACGGTGCAGTCGACCGGCGACCGCAGCGTGGTCAGCTTCGGGCCGGCCTGCAACTACATCCGGCTGGAGCGCTGCGAGATTGGCGGCTTCTGTGGCCTCATCCTGCCGCTGACCAAGCAGGCGCGCGCGCCGGCTGCCCGACCCGCCCCCTGGCCGGCCCCGGCGGCCGCGGCAGCGGCGGCCGTGCAGCGGGCCCGCCGACGCAGCCCTGGCCCTCGTGGTTCTCTGGGAAGGTCTTGTCTCCCGGACCCTGGGTCCGGGAGACCTCTGTAAGGCGCTTGGCTGCCTCCCGGCGGCCGCCGCCGCTGCCCTCGGCGCCGCAGCCGTCCGCGCCCTACCCGGCGCAGCCACTGCGGCGCGGCGCGGCGCGGCGCGGCGCGGCGCGCTTAGCCCCGACCCAGGGTTCCGTCCCCCGCGAGGGCGGCTGGGCGGATGCCAGAGCCGCGCGGGCTGATGCGGGGCTGTCCGGCCACCCGCGCAGAAGGATGACGCAAAGCTGGTGCTGCTCGGCTGCGAGGTGCACGGCATCCAGGACGAGTCGGCCGTCATCATCGAGACCGGGCGCCTGCGCATGGAGGGCATGCCCCCGGCGGCCCACTCGCACGTTTGGAGTGATACTGTGGGTCACCGTCGCGCTCGCACGGGATCAGGCACGGCTGCCGTGCGCTTGCACGCTAGGCGCGGGCTGCTCGGCTGGCGGCGTCGGGTGT
>JAABUR0100010492.1_pt1 | contig 10143 bp, 10 predicted proteins | sample 5560091 | NCBI WGS metagenome assembly JAABUR01 (sample SAMN10711879, study PRJNA513375) | rock metagenome | isolation source: Antarctica rocks | place: Antarctica: Victoria Land, University Valley sud
TGATTGTCCCGCCGGGGTCTGACAGTGGTCGTCGCCGCGTCGGTGGTGCCGTGACCCTGTTTGTCACCCGTACTGCTCGTCGTCGGTGCTGCTGCGTTGTCGGTGCTGCTGCGGATATGCCGTGTGCTGCCGTCTTGGGCACGGCCGCGTCGGTCGCGGCGCGGCATACCCGGTGTTGCGGTCAGGTCTTGCTGCGGGGCTCCACTCCGGTCGCCTCGCGCTCCGCGCGGAGCAGGGCGATGGCCGACTCGAAGTCCTCGAGGTCGTCAAAGGCCTGGTAGACCGAGGCGAAGCGAAGGTAGGCGACCTCGTCCAGCTCGCGCAGCGGTCCGAGGACAGCCAGCCCGACCTCATGCGCCTCGACCTCTGCACTGCCCTGCGACCGGATCTGCTCTTCGACCCGCTGAGCCAAGAGAGCGAGATCGTCCTCGCTGACCGGCCGGCCCCGGCATGCCTTGCGAACACCGTCGACGATCTTGCCCCGGCTGAACGGCTCGTTGGCACCGGAGCGCTTCACGACCGCCAGACTCGCGGACTCCAAGGTCGTGAAGCGTCTGCTGCACTCCGGGCACTGGCGGCGCCGCCGGATCGCGGTGCCGTCGTCGGCCGTGCGGCTGTCGATGACGCGGCTGTCCGTGTGCCGGCAGAAGGGGCAGTGCATGAGCGGTGCCTCTCTTCTGGTCGCGCTGTTGCGACGCGCTGTTGCGACGCGATCGGCGCTGTCCTGTGGATCGGCCGGTGCACGTCCTGTGGATGACTTGGGCGTAACGCGAGTTCGCGTGGGGACTACATGTGGATATCTTACACCCGTGTAACTACTACATCTAGGGATGCTAGCTCCCTCCCGGCGTAACAGACAAGACCTGACGGCGGGCAGACGCAGGGCTGGGAGTTGTCGCAGGTCAACGTGCCCGCAAGGCAGGTGTCCCGGCGTGTTGTCCGGTCAGGCGCCGGGCGTGTCGCGGTCTCGGGCACCACTCGACCGCCTCTGTGACCGCCGTTCGCCGGCAGCCACCGTGGCCAGGGAACTGCTGTGAGTTGGCTGCAGGGTCGCCCCATATCGGGCATACTGCACAGGTCGTCACCGTCCCACGCGGCCACTCGTCCACAGGGCTGGGGAACGCGCCCAGGGGTGAGCGGCGCGCTCACTACCTTGGGGGCCATGGTGAACAGACACCACGCGTCGGCCGCATTCGCTGCTGCCACGCTGCTTCTGGCCGGATGCAGCGACTCGGCGAGCGGCGGCGCCGCACCATCGACCAGCTCAACGTCCGCGTCGACGACCGCGACCTCGTCAACCACGCCAGCTGCTCCACCGACGTCGTCGGCTCACCCACCGACCGCTTCGTCGACGTCCACCGCAGTAGGCGACACCAACGTCCCCCTCGCCGCGCGGGCTCACACCAAAGCCGGCGCCGAAGCCTTCGTTAGAAATTACGTCCAGCTAATCAATGACTCCGGAATCAAGCCCGTATCTAGACCTCTTAGGAATTTGAGCTTGGCGCCCTGCAAAACCTGCAGCAATTTCGATGCATCATTTTCGACACTTAACAGACAAAGCCACCGTCTATCCGGACCCGTCTTCACCGTGCTGGGCACTAAGACAAAGTTCAATAGTGACAAACAACCCGAGGTTGCCGTCCAACTGAGGCAGCATGCCGTAAGCGTGCTTGGCGAAAAGGGCGAGGTCATTTCCTTCGCCAGGGGTTACAAACTTGCCATGGAGTTTGACTTGCAATGGAGTAGAGACCGCTGGCGCGTGTACAAGATCTACACTCTCACACCGATCCCATAAAATGGTCTCGAGAAAGAATATGCTGAGGCTATCGATGTGGCTGCTCGCCGTGTCAGCGGCGATTGCCCTACCGCCGGACCTGCCTCATGCTAGTGCGGAAGCCGATGTATGCATCGGTGGTTCATGCGGAGGTCTTACCGGCGATGGCGCGAAGGCGCTGAGTCGATCTCAGACTATCGCCGCCCTGCGTGATGAGCACAGTAAGATACAAGAAGATCGAACGATTTCGCTTCGTTACACCTCCATAGTGCATTGCCCAGGAAATTCTCCCTCAGCGGGCCAAGATGCGTATTGCCGTGGAGCTGTGGAATACTGTGAACTTTATTGGCCGGGGTCGGTTGGGCCCTTGGTGGAAATATGGCAACGCCAAGAATACTCCGACGGTCGACCACCTAGCGGCTGGAGCACGATAGGCCTCACCTGCTACACGGACTTAGTGCCGTCTAAGCCGGTGCTGTCGCTGGCGCAGATCAAAGATGCTTTTCACCACACCGACTTTTCTCGGCCGCGGCTCAGTCTCCAGCCGAGGGGCAATCTGACACTGGTGACGCTACCGGCGTACTACGAGGTCCGTTGGCCGGTCACCGGCTTCGAGCCGGGAGAGATCGACACCATTGACAGGGCGCGGATGTTGGGCAACGCCGTGCGAATCCGGCCGACGCTGGTCAGCTACCGCTACGACTTCGGGGACGGGACCGGTCGGGGTCCGACAACGTCGCCGGGAGGCGTCTATCCCACGGGCGACGTCACGCACGCATACGACAACGCTGGGATCTATCGGACGCGCGTCGACATCGTGTACAGCGCCGACTTCAGCATCAACGGGTCGGGGTGGATCCCCATCCGGGACACGGTCACGATCGCCGGAGCGCCGCAGAACCTCACTGTCACCACCGCCGTCAACCGTCTCTACAACAACTGAACCGTGCCAAGAAGCGAGCCGTGACAAGCGGCCGGCCCGCCCGGGGGAAGCCGAGCAGCTGTGGGACGGCCATTCAGGGGGTGGAGGGGATCGCCAGCACCTGGCCGGCATGCACCTGAAGGCTGTCGAGATGGTTGGCCACCTGAATCTGGACGATTCCGTGATCGGTCGGCAGCCCCGGCAGCTGCTGCGCTGCCACCTCGGACAGGGTCTGCCCCCCGCGGACCGACGTCACGTGGTCAATCCGCAGCGACAGCGCGGCTGAGGCGCTGAGAGCCACTGCTGCCGCCGCGAGGGCCGCGGCGATGAGGAGGGAAAGGGTGAGACGTCCTCGTCGAGTCAGGCGGGAGCCGGCGCCTCGCCGTCTCCCGACGTCTGCTCCGGTCGGGACCAGGCGCAGGTGTCGCCCCGGGAGAGGAGCGCTCTCGGGCGTGAGCGACTCAGCCGGCACGGGCGCCAGCTGCCAGGCGCTGGATGCACTCATCTGGTCCTCCATGGTCTGCTGCTCGGGTGGTGCCGCGGTGCGGCGTGTCGCACGCCTGTTCGATAGAACGTCTGTACGATTTGTAGCACGTACACAGGTTGAGGTCGAGTCACAGATCGAACACATGTTTGAAGGGCGCCTCTGTGCGGCATACGCTGCGTTCATCACGTCAGCCAAACAGGGAGCACTGACAGGGCCCGGTGCCGCAGCACCAAGACGAGGAAGAGGACATGGCTGACATCCACGAGATGCCCGAGCGTGGGGCCGGCGACGGGTTGACGACCCGGCAGCGGCGTGTGCTCGAAGTGATCCGCAACTCTGTGGACCGCCGGGGCTACCCTCCTAGCCTGCGGGAGATCGGTGAGGCGGTGGGACTGACCAGTCCGAGCTCGGTCTCCCACCAGCTCACAGCGCTGGAGCGCAAGGGCTACCTGCGCAAGGACCCACATCGGCCGCGGGCGATCGAGGTCGTCTCGCCCGACGTCGACATCGATGCCAGGGGCTACCGGGGGGGCGGGTCTCCCTCAGAGCCTCGGCCTGACGCCTCGTCTGCGCGAGGTCACCAGTACGACGAGACGGACGCAGGCGATACCCGGCCCGCACCGGAGTACGTGCCGGTCGTGGGCCGGATAGCGGCTGGTGGTCCGATCCTTGCTGAGGAGCTGGTCGAGGACGTCTTCCCGCTGCCGCGACAGCTGGTCGGCGAAGGACGTCTGTTCCTGCTCAAGGTGGTCGGGGACTCGATGGTCGAGGCCGCCATCTGTGACGGCGACTGGGTGGTGGTGCGGCAGCAGCCGACAGCCGACAACGGCGACATCGTCGCCGCCCTCCTCGACAACGAGGCCACCGTCAAGACCTTCAAGCGTCGTGACGGGCACGTCTGGCTGATGCCGCACAACGGCGCCTACTCCCCCATCGACGGGGACGACGCGACCATCCTTGGCAAGGTGACAGCGGTCCTGCGTCGCATCTGAGGACCGTAGGGTGGCGTACCGGTCAGCCCGGTGCGGCTGTGCCCGCGGTACCGACGCGCTCGACGCGCTCCACCAGCGCGGACAGGGTCGGCCCCAACGGCGCATCGACCCGGATGGTGGCCTCCGCCTCACCCCGGGTCGGGCCCAGCGTCACGATGGCCACCGGCAGGCCCAGGCCGGCCGCGCGCCGCACGAATCTGTAGCCGGACATCACCTGCAGTGACGAGCCGAGGACCATTAGCCCCGTCGAGCGCTGCACTGTCTCGAAGCACTGCGACACCAGCGCCTTCGGGACCGACTCGCCGAAGAGGGTCACATCCGGCTTCAGCAGGTCTGAGCGGCACACGACGCACGGCACCAGATGGAAGCTGTCGACGGCCGCCTCGTCGAGGTCGACGTCGCCGTCGGGGCGAAGCGGTCCCGTGGCCGCCTCGAACGCGGGGTTCGCCTCGCGCAGGCGCTGGTCCAGCGCGACCCGACTCGTGAGGTCCCCGCAGCGCAGGCAGGTTACCCGGCCCAAGGTGCCGTGCAGCTCCAGCACGTTCACCGAGCCCGCCGCCTGGTGCAGCCCGTCGACGTTCTGGGTGATGACCGCCCCGACGAAACCGCCTCGCTGCAGAGCCGCGACAGCGCGATGTCCCTCGTTCGGACCAGCGAGGGCAAACCGCCTCCACCCGACGAAGCTCCGAGCCCAGTAGCGGCGTCGCGCCTGGTTGCTGCCAACGAACTCGGCATAGGTCATCGGGGTGATCCTGCGTCGGCCGTCGGGTCCGCGGTAGTCGGGGATGCCGGACTCGGTGGAGATGCCGGCCCCGCTCAGCACCGTCACACCACCGGCGCGCAGCAGTCGCGCGAGGGTGGCAAGCCCGTCGGGGGTCTCGACCACGGGACCATCAGGCAGGATCCGCTCCACCAGCCGCACGGCCCCACCCCCTCGTGGCTGCGGTCGTCACGGACGCCAGTATGCGGCAAGGGCGGCCGGGCACCGGGGCCGCGGCTCGCGGCCAGGCCTCGGCCGCCATCACGGCAGGGCCACACCCGTCCAGAAGACGGCACCCGACGCCCACGTACGTAGCGATCCCGCCGGATCACCTCCCGTGGATTCTCCCCCAACCTCGATAACGTGGCGTTATACACTCGAGTGATGATCGACGCAGCCGGGCTACGGGTGATGCGGGCAATAGCCGACGAAGGCAGCTTCACCGGAGCCGCGCTGGCGCTGGGCTACTCCCAACCGGCGATCTCCCAGATGGTCCGCCGCCTGGAGCAGCGGATGGGCACGGTCCTGGTCGAGCGGATCGGCCGGCATGTGCGGCTCACCGAGGCCGGCGAGGTCCTCGCTCGACACGCGACGGGTGTGCTGAGCGCGCTGGATGCGGCAGAGGAGGAGGTCGCCGCCATCGCCGGTCTGCGCGCCGGCCGAGTGCGGCTGATGGCCTTCCCGTCATCCTCCGCCACTCTGGTCCCCCGCGCGCTGGCGCTGGTCAAGGCGCGCTACCCCGAGGTGAAGGTCAGCTTCGCAGAGGGCGAACCGCCGGAAGCCGTCGCCGCCCTACGGGCCGGTGAGTGCGACCTTGCCGTGGCGTTCGCCTACGAGGGTCTACCCATGATCGCTGACGAGGACGAGCTCGAGCTGTTGGTGCGACACAAGCTGCTCGACGACGAGGTGCGGCTGGCAGTCCCCCGTCGGCACCCGTTGGCCGAGTCCAAGGTAGGCGAGCTCGCCCAGCTGGCCGGCGACTCCTGGATCGCGGGATGTCCGCGGTGCCGGGGCCACCTGCTGGCGCTGTGCGCCATGGCCGGGTTCGTGCCCAACGTCTCCTACGAGACCGAGGACTACGTCGCCGTGATGGGTCTGGTCGCCGAGGGCCTCGGCGTCGCGCTCGTCCCTGACCTGATCCTGCGCACCGTCAAGCACCCCGATGTCGTCACCATGCCGGTCCGACCGTCCTCACGGCGGTGCATCCACGTAGTCACCACGCCCGACCTGCAGCGGGTCCCGGCGGTGCAGGCGACCCTCGCGGCACTGAGCGAGAGCGCCCTCTCGCCTGCCCGCGTGCTGGTCGGCTTCGCCGTCTGAGCAGCCTTCGCCGTCTGAGCAGCCTCCGCCGTCTCAGCAGCCTCCGCCGTCTCAGCAACCTCCGCGCGAACCTACCGCTCAGCGCCGCGGGTCGAGACCAGGGGCGCCCCGCCGGGTCCTCGACTCACGGCGATGTCACCTCGCTGGTCGGTACGGAAGACGGCAGACCCGGCCGCTCGAAGGAGCGAAAGCGCGGTCTTCGAGGGGTGGCCGTAGGGGTTGTCCTCGCCGACGCTGATCAGAGCCAGGGGCGCATGCACCTCCGCGATGAGCCGGGGATCCTGCAGGGCGGAGCCGTGATGGGCCACCTTGAGCACCGCGAACTGGCGGCCCCCTCCTTCTCGGCGCAACGCCAGCAGCACCTGGTGGGCCGCGCTGGTCTCCACGTCACCGAGCATCAGGATGTCCAGGTCGCCGTCGTCGACGTCGAGCACGATGCTGGCGTTGTTCGGCATCGAGCCCTCATGGATGATGCGCTCCGGCCAGAGCACGGTCGCCGCCAGGGGACCCCAGCGCAGGCGGTCCCCCGCGTACAGCACGCGGACGGGGACACCAGCTGCCCGTGCCCAGCGGTCGACCTCGGTTGCCTGCCAGGGCGGGTCGCGCAGGGGGGACACGAGGATCTGCGTGACCCGGCGGCCGCGCAGGACGCCCGGGACGCCTTCGGCGTGGTCCGCGTGGTAGTGGGTCAGCACCAGCGCATCCACCTCGGTGATGCCCAGCCTGGACAGGCAGCCGTCGATGACCGCGGGGTCGGGACCTGCGTCGACGACCACCGCACGGCCCGGCGCGGTCGCAAGCACGAGCCCGTCCCCCTGCCCGACATCGCATGCCACGAGCCGCCACCCCTTCGGCGGCCACACGAACGGCGTCGTCGGCCACGCAGCCGCCAGCAGCAGGACGGCCAGGCACGCCACGGCATACGGGCGCGACCGAACCTCGGCGGCCAGCCGGTGCCCGCACAACAGGAGCGCGACGGTGAGGACGGTAAGCGTCAGCGCCCCCCCGGCTCCGCCGGGCCAGGGCAGGGAACCCATCGGCACGGCCGCGGCAGCACGGGCGACGTAGGCGATCGCCAACGCCGGCACGGCAGCGACCCACGCCAGCCACCCGGCCAGTGCCGAGGACAGCAACGCGAGCAGGGCCACCGCGACACCGAGGACGGTCGCCGGTGGCACGAACGGCGCCGCGGCCAGGTTTGCGGCGACACCGATGAGCGAGACCGAGCCCTGGAGCAGGACGATGACCGGGCCACACATGACCTGCGCGGCGAGCGGGATCGCGATGGCGGTACCCAGCCAGCTGAGGCGTGCCGGGAGCCAGCGCCCGATCCGCTCGCCCCAGGACCGGGCGAACAGCAGCAGCCCCAGCGTGGCCAGCGTGGAGAGCGCGAAGCCGTAGGAGCGCGCCAGCCAGGGGTCCAGGCAGAGCAGCACCAGGACCGCTGCGGACAGAGCCGGTATGCCGGCGCGTCGCCTCGAGGCGCTCAGCCCCGCCAGGCCGACCACTCCCATCACCGCCGCCCGAAGCACGCTCGGCTCGGGTCTGGCCAGCACGACGAAGCCAGCGAGAACCCCTAACGCGACCGCGGGACGGCAGCGTCGCGGCACCTGGGCCAGCCGGCACAGGCCGAGGGCCGCGGCGAGGACGAAGCTGACGTTGCTGCCGCTCACCGCGCTCAGGTGGGTCAGGCTCGTTGCCCGCATGGCCTCGGTCAGGTCCGCGGGGGTGTTGCCCGTGTCGCCGATCACCAGCGCAGGCAGCAGTCCGCGGGCATCCGCGGGCAGTCTGGCGACCGCAGCCCGGAGACCGCCACGCACCCGCTGTGCTGCGGCGGCGACCCGTCCAGGTGCGGCGATGCGGGTCGGCGCGCGTGTCGAGTTGAACACGGCGACGACGTCATCGCCCGGCCGCGCCAGCTCGAACCGCCCGGTCGCCCGAATGCGCTCGTGCCACTGGACCGTCCGCCAGGACGGGTCAGCGAACACCAGCACCGGGGTGTCCGCGCCGCTGCGCAGACCCCTGCCAACGACCTCGTTGACGCTGACTCGCACCACCACCAGCTGCATCGGCCGGCCTCCGGCCGCGGTCGAGACGATCCGCGGGTCGGACGTGACGACCGCATTGACCGTCGCACTGGCTCGCTGGTCCGCGAGGGCCGGGACCAGACCGGCGCTCCGGACGCTCGACTGGGCAGCCGCGCACAGCAGACACAACGCCGCGCCCAGGCAGCTGAGAGCGATGCCATCGCCGGCGCGGCCCGACGTCGGCCAACCTGCCCTGCGGCGCAGGGCCCAACCCGCTACCGCCGCGACAAGGGCAGACCCTGCCGCCATGAGCAGCCCTGTCGGACTGAGCTCGAGCCCGACAGCCAGGCTGCCCCAGCCGGCGAGCGCCGGCAGCAGTAGCCGCAGGTCCAGCGGAGCGGGTGCAGTTGCGTGCTCAGACCCGGACACGCGGAGTCAGCCGAGCGAGCATCTTGTCCCCGATTCCGCTCACCTCTCCCAGCTCGTCGACCGAAGAGAAGCGGCCGTGCTGAGCGCGCCACTCCAGGATCCGCTGGGTCAGGACCGGCCCGACGCCGGGCAGGGAGTCCAGCGCGCTCGCATCGGCAGAGTTGAGGTCGACAACGGCGCTGGTCGCGCTCGACGCGCCTGAACCGCTCGACGCGCCCGACCCGATGGCGGCTGGGCTCGCAGGCCGTGCCGAGCCGGGGCCGACGGCAGCGCCGACGCCCGCACCGGCGGCGGAGGCTTCCGCGTGTGGAGGCGGCTGCCCGCGCTGGGGTATGAGCACCTGCTCGCCGTCGGCGACGGGTCGCGCCAGGTTGACCGAGCTGGTCTGCGCCGACCGCAGCACCCCTCCTGCTGCGGCGACTGCGTCAAGCACCCGCGCCCCGGGCGACAGGCGCACCACCCCGGGCCGCTTCACCTGTCCGACGACGTCGACCAGCACCGCGGGCGCCGCGCCAACCGGCTCGGCGCGTGGAGGCGGTGCTCCTGAGGCCGCTGGCGTCGATGTGGCGGTAGCAAACGCTGGTGGCAGGGATCGCGACACCAAACCGGGCGAGCCACCGCTCGTCACGGCGTGAGGCGTGGCGGCTGCATGCGCCAGCGCGACTCGGGCACCGAGAACCACGACCGCGAGCAGCAGCACGAGGGCCAGCCCGAACACCGCCCTCGTGGGTGGCCGCGTCAGCGCACCATGCAGCGCGCGGGGGATCGTGAACATCGGGGCTGCCGGTGTCGCGGGTCCCCGGTGCCGCCCGAAGTCCGCTCCGGATCTCGATACGGGTGTCCGCCCCACCTCCGCGATGCCGCCGCCTACTCGGCCGACCGCGGCAGCCGAGGGCGACCGCGGGAAAGCGTGGCGCTGCTCGCCGGTGATGACGAGGCGCTGCGGCACCCAGCCGCGGCCCCGCGTCACGCCGGGACGGAAGCCGGGGGGCTCCGCGTCAACCACCTGCTCGGCCAGCCGGCCCAGCACGGCCAACCGCCGGTCCAGGGCGGGTGTGGCGGACGGAGGATGCGGCATACGGGCGACGGTAGGAGACGGGCACAGGACCACGGCGCGGTCGACAGGGAGCTGTGGACAGTGGGCCGCGGTCCGCAGCCGGTTGTGGACAGCCCTGCTAGCGAAGCCGCGCGGCCAGCCAGCCGCGGATGTTCCGGCGGTGTCGGGCGATGACGAGCGTCGCCAGCGACAGGCCCCAGAGCCGACTGACGCGAGCCGGACAGGGGACCGGCGCGAACGCCGAGAGCAGGGCGAGCGCGACCGCGGCTGCCAGCGACGCCTTCGCCACCCATCGGGTGCTCCAGACGGTGAGCCCGAACACGACGACGATGACCAGGGCGAACCAGGGCAGCACCGCGACCGTGGCTCCCAGTG
>JAABUR0100010495.1_pt1 | contig 10142 bp, 12 predicted proteins | sample 5560091 | NCBI WGS metagenome assembly JAABUR01 (sample SAMN10711879, study PRJNA513375) | rock metagenome | isolation source: Antarctica rocks | place: Antarctica: Victoria Land, University Valley sud
AAGAGTTCATCGAGCATATCCAGGACATCGTCGCCTGGCTCGGCTGGCGGCCCGCCAAGGTGGCGGCCCGTCGCGCCCCCCGCTCGCCGGCGGCCCACACGCGTCGGACATGGAGGGGCCGGGGTTGCTTGCGCCGGCAGAGCTGCAAGGGCGCCCACGACGCTCAGCCTGGCCTTGTGTGAGGTGCCTCTGCTTGCAGCGGTGGCTGTAACTAGTGGAATAATACCTTCAACATGTGACGCTCCCTTCCTTGGTGAGATTGCCCTAAACATTCGCTTCAGGTGGTGGTGCAGGGAGGTGGTTGGGGCCACCAGCGGCGCGGACGGCGCAGGTGACATACTCGTCGGACTACTTTGCGGCGCTGCATGAGCTGGCGATGCAGCTCATCCGCGGCGGCCACGCGTACGTGGACCACCAGACACCCGACGAAGTGAAGGCCAGCCGGTGCGCCAGCCGATGCTGACGGCGGCCAGCCCGCGCCCAGGGCGGCGCTGGCTGGCAGAGGCGCTGCTGCTGCGCCCGGTGGCCAGCGAGCACACAATGCGGGGCAAGAGCTTGCTTAGGGTCACGGATGAACGTGTGCTCATCACATCACCGGGTCACTGAAGAAGCAGTTTTCGCATGCGAATGCGCATGCAAACTTGCCAAACAGGGTGGTTGCTCAACCGCCGTGCGTGAATGCGATGCAGGGAAGCGCGGGAACCCAGCCCCTGGCGGGATCGGCCGGCGGAGGTGTCGCTGCGCCTGTTCAGCGACATGCGGCGCGGCCTGCTCGACGAGGGCTCTGCCACGCTGCGGTGCGCTGATCTGCGCGTTGGGCGCCCGTCCGCAAGCCTGAAGAAAGTATGCATGCGCTGCCAGCGATTTGTGGTATGCGTCTCTGGCACATGTAATGATCTGGCAAGCCGATAACCCTGCGCATGGCGCTGCTCCGGGCGGCGAGCGGACGATGCCATGCATGCGGCCAGAGGGTCCTGTGCGGCGATGGCCAACGCGCAGCCTCCCTGCGCCTCCAGCGGGGGCAGTCCAGAGCGGCGAGGCGGGCACGCGCATGGGCGGCAGGATGCGGCAGGACGTGAAGAACGAGAACTACAACATGTTTGACCTGATCGCATACCGGATAAAGTTTGCGCCGCACCCGCACGCGGGCCCCGGGTGGTGCATCTACCCCTCCTACGACTTCACGCACTGCCTGGTGCGCGGCCCCGGCGTCCCTGCCTCGCGCGCGCTCGTGCCCGGCCGACGCGGTAGCCCTGGTCAGGGAGTCAGCTGCATAGCGGGTATGGGCACGTGAGCCTGGTAAGCGTAAGCCGACTGGCACGCTCAAACCCCCTTCTCCTCCCCACACAGAAACAAAAGGGGGGGTAAAGGGGGTTTGAGCGTGCCCACGCCCTAACCCCTTGACCTCATCGGCGGCGGCGCCGGCAGGTGGACTCGCTGGAGAACATCACGCACTCGCTGTGCACGCTGGAGTTTGAGTCGCGCCGCGCGTCGTACTACTGGCTGCTCGAGGCGCGGCGCCCTAAGACAGTCCTGGCACCGGCCCTCTCGGAGCTGGTGCATCTGCTCCACGCCTCCACCGCACCCGCGCCGCGCCGTCGCCCTGGCTGGCCGACAGGCGGGCCGCCAGCGCCAAGCGGCGCGCGCAAAAGCGCTCGGCGTAAAACCCGAACGTGGCGCAGGGCGCTCGGGGTGACCCTATCCTAACCTAGCCTGACAGCGCCGAGCGCCGCGCGCGCGCGCGCAGGTGCTGGACATGTACAAGCCGGTGGTGTGGGAGTACGCGCGGATGGTGGTCGCGCACAACGTGCTGAGCAAGCGTCGCCTGGCGCGCCTGGTGGCCGAGCGCCATGTGGCCGGCTGGGACGACCCGCGCCTGCTCACGCTGGCCGGCCTGCGGCGGCGCGGCGTCGCGCCCTCGGCGCGCCCCGCGCTCAATTTGTTCTCCTTTTGGCTGCTGCAGTGCTGGATGCCCTCAGCGAGCCTGCAGCAGTGCTCTGCCGGCGCCCTGACATCCGTGGCGCGCCTAGCGGGCTGCACGTCAGACATTGCAGCCCTGCAAGGTGGTGAAGCCCAGCAGCATGCCGGATGTGTGAGGCTGCCGGCGCGCTGCCCGCGGCGGCAGGCCATCACAGAGTTCTGCCGCGTGGGCGGCATCTCGCGCAACGCGGCCGAGGCGCACCTGCACAAGCTGGAGCACTTCATCCGCGCGGCGGCGGACGCGGCCGCGCCGCGCGCGCTGGCCGTGCTGCGCCCGCTGCGCCTGGTGCTGACCAATCTGCCGGCCGACCACCGCGAGGAGGTCGCCGCCAAGGCGCGGCCGCCGGCCCGCGCGCCAGCACTGCCCCGGCATCAGGCCCTGGGTGCTGCGTGGGCAGCACGTCGAACACTCATGCTGAACCCCGCGCGGCGGACCCTCAGATGCGAGCGCGCGCCGCTGGCCGGTTATGCCGCTCATCGAAAAGAGCGGCAGGACTCAATTATTTTTGGCAGCCGATGCGCCCGATTCTGGCAGCGCGGCCTGGGGCGGTCCCGCGAGGGTTGCCGGCAAGGCGCAGCACACGCACAAATGCGGCCCTCTGCCTGGACAGCCTCCTGTGTCAGTGGTGCCGAGCGCTGCCTGCCCTGACCCTGCTGCCCACTGAGGTGAGGCACAGGAGTCACATGTGGCCAGACTATCATGGTTGATGCGCCTTTCTTAATCTTGTAAAAGAACAGTGTGGTAGCGCCCGCCACTGCTGAGCAGTCAAGCTACGGGCGCGACCCCATGAGCGCCTCTGCTCGGCGACAAGCTGCGGGGCCGAGCGCCGCATGTGCTGGTGGGGTTTCTGAGCGGCTGCAGGCGGCCGCGCGCAGGTGTTCCCCGGGCGCAGCGAGGCCACGTACGCGGCGCCGCTGACGCGCGTGGTCTACGTCGAGCGCGACGACTTCCGCGAGGAGGACGCGCGTGGCTACTTCGGCCTCGCGCCCGGCAAGTCCGTCCTGCTGAAGTGCGCCGCCCGCGCCGCAGGCCGCCCGGCCCGTGCTGGCGCCCCCGCGCGCCCCGGAGCTCCCTCCCGCCGGAGCGCGCAGCACCTCCTGCTTGTATCGGTCCGATCAATGCCCCGTCAGCCTGCACGGCATGCCGCCTGCGCCCGCTCGAGCGTGCTCTGTCAAGTGCGCAGCGCTCGGTCCGCGCTGGGCACCAGGGATGCGCCCTGTGCAGGTGCGCCTGCAGCCTGCGGGCGCGCAGTCGCGACAGGCGCGCGCGGGCGCAGGTACGCGGGCACCGCGCGCTGCACGGGCTTCCGGAAGGAAGGCGCCGCGGTGGTGGAGGTGGAGGCCGAGTACGCACCGCTGGCCGAGGGCGCCAAGGCGCCCAAGGCGCGCGGCGCCGCGCGCGGCGCAGCGCGCGGCGCCGCGAGCGGCCCCGGGGGGCCCTGCCCACCCTCACCGCAGGGCCGTGTGGCAGCTGGAGGGAACGCAGGCTCTAAAACTGAGCGTGGCCTGCGGTCTCTCTTGGACCGTCGGTCGTGTCGGCAGGAACCCCGGCCGGCCTTCTGCCAAGGGGCACATGAATGCAGCGTACAGGCGAGGCGGTGCGTGCGCATCAGGACGCAGCAGTGGCAGTGGTGTGAGTCAGCAGGAGGGGCTGTGCGCATGCGTGAAGCAAGCCCTGGCGCGGGGTGCTTTCAACAGGGCCCTGTAAGGCACTGCAAGCGCTCGGAGGAAACCTCTGCACGCTCACTGACACTCTGGCGCAGGGCGTGCTGAACTGGGTGGCAGAGCCGCGGCCCGGCGAGGCGCCGCCGGCGATGGAGGCGCGGCTGTACGGCACACTGTTCCGCTCGCAGTCGCCCGGCGACCTGGGCGACGACTGGCTGGCCGACCTCAACCCGGACTCGCTCACCATCGTGCGCGGCGCGCTGGCTGGGCCCGCGCTCGCAGGCGCGCAGCCCGGCGACTGGTGCGCCCCGCGCCTGCCTATAATCTGCGACTTTGCTGGCAGCCGCGCAGACCATGTCCTTGCGTTGCAAAGTCATCACTCAAGAGGAGAGCGTGTCGAGGCACTGGCTTTGGGGGGTTGCATGGAAGCGAAGATGGCACGTGTGCGGCTGGCTGTGCCACACGGCGCAGGCGCCTGCAGAAATCCACCAGCCAAGCACGGAAAGCTCTGCGCCCAGTGCACATGCTCTGCGCATGCGACTGCCCTGGTGGCCAGCATGCACAGCCCCCGTGTGTTGCACCCTCCGAGCCGCTCGCGCGCGCTGCTGTGTGCGGGCTGTGACCCCCAACCCTAACCTATCCTGCGGCGGCCAGCTTCCAGCTGGAGCGCCTGGGCTTCTTTTGCGTGGACCCCGACTCCGCGCCGGGCGCCCTGGTGCTCAACCGCACCTGCACGCTGCGCGACTCGTTCGCCGCGGAGAAGGCGGCTCAGGGCAAGGGGCCGTGAGGGCGTGTGCTGTTGCTGTTGCTCTGTTTGCGCGCGCCTCCTGGCCGACTGCCGTCGGCATATCGGTGTGTTAGGCTGCTTGCTGCGCTCACTGAGACCAGGAGCTCAGCACATGTTGCACGAAAGGCTTGGGAGGTGTGACAGGCCAATGGAAGGTATGCGCTCGCACTTCTCACAAACTCATGTGTGCCTGTCCTGCATACCAGGGCAGGCACGCTCCATACAGCCGCAGGCCCACAGCCTCAGACTGCTGTGCCTGGTCCCTCGCTTGCTGGCACGTGTCACGGTCGCAGAAGGCGCGCATGCTCAAGCATCGCCCCCCTGGCACGAGCTGGCCATGAACGCATACATGGCCGTCAGCATTGCAGCCTTACGAGCAGGACAAGGCGACAGCATCATGCGCGCTGCGCGCCCTGCGCCCGCTTCCCCAGCAGGCCGCCCGCCAGGTTGGCGCCCGTGTGCGCGGCCATGGGCACCAGCAGATCAGAGGTGGCCACAAACAGCGCGCCGTACAGCACGCCCACCGCGGCCGCCCAGCCCGCAAACGCCCAGTTGCGGCCGCCGCCCTGGTGCACCGCCCCGAACGCCGCGCCCGCCAGCAGTACGCCCCGCCTGGCGACCGCACACGCGTTGGGCAGGACGCCCAATGCCGCAGTGCGGCGACGCCCTGGAGCCTCAGTGTGCGGCTCTGCCTGTCAAGTGCGCTTGTGGGTTATCCTGACCTACCCTGCGCCAGAGCCGGGCGTTCGGCATCGCGAGGCAAGGCGGCGCCGCAGCAGCAGGGACAGCGCAGCGCCTCAGAGGGAGAGAAGTGCCTGGCAGAGGCGTTCGGGTGGCAGGGCGCGCCAGTCCGGGAAGGTGGCCGGGATGAGCGCGCCGCGGAAGAGCAGCTCCTCGCTCACGCCCGCCGCGGCAGCCACCCACAGCACGTCGACCGGGCCGAGGTTGCTTAGCACCTGCGCGCCGTGCCGGCTTGGATGAGACAGACTCCACGAGGGCGACGCCTGGTCAGCGTGTGCATGGAGTCTCGGGAAAAGCTCCGCACTGCAACGCAAATGCGACCAAGTCCCGGCACATGCTCGTGGTGCCGAGCGAGCATGCGTGGGCAACCTGCCCTGCTGACCCGAGCGGGTGGCGCTGGAGCTTTTCTTCTGTGATACCACTCATGTACGGGCGCATGACCCGCGCGCCTGATCGTTGGCGGTCCTCGACGCAGCGGCAAAGTCCGGCCACACGCGCAGCAGGACCTGGCGCGCCCCCGTGACGCCCGCCGCGGCCGCCAGCGCCACCGCCGCATGCGCAGGGTCCACATGATCCGGCACTGGCGCCAGCATGCACCGTGGTTAGGTATGACGTGAGGCGCCTCGTGGCGGGTAATGCCGCGCACGCCTCTGATGAGGCGCATACCTTGCATGCCACCGTGCACGCATAGGTATTGCCTTGTTGCATGCTCTTAGCGCGCTCAGGAGCACTTTGCAAAGCTCACAAACCCGACAATCAACATGCTCTTGCAAGAAGAAGTGTGCCAGCTTTGGCGAGGGACGGCTGAGTGCCAAGCGCGGGTAGAGCGCGCGCCACGGCGCACCGGCCAGCAGCGCCGCGACCGCGGCTGGGTCGCTGTGCAGGGCGGCGACGCCCAGGTCCGGCGCGCGCGCGCGGATGAACCAGGCCACGGCGCCCAGCTGGGCCGCCGTCGTGAGGCACGCCTTCGCGACCTGCCCGCGCGACGCCGCCCGCGCCTGCGCGGCCTGCGGCGCGCCCGCGCCGCCCTCGCAGCCACCGCCGACGCCCGCGCCATTATCCGGGCTGACCTCCTGCAGCACCAGCCCGCCTTCTGTCCGGCTTACCAGCGGCACCGCCACCACTGAAGCCTCGCTCAGCCTTGGTGAGCACAGTGCGAGCGGGGCAGCCCAGCAGCACGCGCGCGCGGCCGCCGTCCTCGATGCTGGCGCGCGTTCAGCCACTGCAAAGGAGCGCCTGCCCTCGTAGTACACTTGCTGAGTAAAGGAACAGCCAGTCTCTGTGTGAGGCAAGCTGGCGCAGCGGGGGGGCGCCCAATCAGCTACAGGGCGCGCCGGTGGGTCGGGCTGCCAGCGCTTGCTGTCGTCGCCTGAAAGAAAGCTCCAGCCCTTTGGCTTGCCTGTGACGGATAGCCTCGGCTCGTCCTCAGCAGGCGGGCTGAGCGGCGGAGCACCGCCTGTGACTGACAGCCTCGGCACGTCCTCGGCGGGCGGGTTGAGAGGCGGAGCACCGTCGCTGCTAGGGCGCTCTGCCTCGGTCTGCCGGCTGCGCTTTGCACGGCTCCGCTGCGCACTTGCAGCAAGCTGGGGGCGCCGCGGCTCCTGCGGGACTGTGCAACCATGCTCAGACACGCCATGCCAGCTGACGGCAAGCTGCCCAGTCAGCCCACCAGCGGCGCAGGCCAATGCACGCACCTGCTTCGCACTCAGCGTGCGCCAGGCAGCGTGTGGGCTGCCAGCAGGCGGCTGCTGCGTTTGCAACAGCATTGCTCCCTGTAGTCCAAGGTTGCCAGCGGCAAGTATCCGCCACCTCGACCTTAGGGACTTTGCACTGGCGCCTCAGCGGCTTGTTATATAGATTGTTATATAGATAGTGCGGCCTTTCCTCTGCACCTACCTGCTTGCTTCTGCAGCAGCCTAGCCGGGCAAGCAGTTGAGAGCCCTCGTGCAGAAGCTCTGGTCAGGAACAGAGGCAAAGGTTCACCGTTGCAGGGAGCTTGGATGACTGGGTCCTACCTGATCTGGCTCCCGGTGTTGCAAGAAGTTTTTTACTGATTGAGCGTTATTGCAGAGCATGCGCAACAGGGACAAACAGAGCGCACGTTTGCTTGCAGCTGTATTGCAACCATACAAACTCAGACAACCACCAGGTCCAACCTCTGCCGTATGCCAGACCAAATTACTTGGCACGCTATCAATAGTGCTGATGTTTAAAGAGGAGATGGGAGGTAGCAGTCAGTGCTCGCGCATGCAGAGGGCCGGCATGCACAGCGTGAAGCCTGCAGGCTCACGGTGCTGTCGCTGACCGGGTGCACCATTGGTTGAGGGGCAGCTGCAGCCCAGATGGCAGATGCTCCGCAGCAGGAGTCTTTCAGAGGCATGTACATGCGCTTCCGACAGCAGTGGGCGACCGCAAAGCTCAAGGCGCTGCTCGCAGACGGCCTCGGGCGGAGCGAGCGCCGACTGGCAAGGGCGACGCAGGCCGCCTACAACAGGGCCCTGGTGCAGGCCAGCCGGTGCGCCAGCCTTCCAGCTCGCCTTGCTGCCCGTGTAGCCAGAACAGTCCCCTGCTGACCGTGCGTGCGCAGCAGGCGCGCGCGGGCGGCCGTCGGCGGGGCCAGGCAGGCGCGCTGCCGGCGGCGCCTGGAGCGGCTGTGGGACATGGGCATGCCGGTCCTGCCGCAGGCGCACTCCAGGCGCAGGCCGCGTCCTGCGCGCCCCGTGCCTGCGCTGGCGGGTAGCCTCGGCGCGGCCGAGCTGCTGCTCCGCAGCGGCAGCGCCGAGCGGCCGCGCTGCGCGGCCTGGGTGGGGCTGGACGAAGGCCGGCTGGGGCGCAGCGAGCAGCTCATAGCGTCGGCGGTGCAGGGCGACCTCGAGCGGATGGGCTACCTGCTGTTGCAGGCGCGCCATCCCCAAGAGCTTTGCAGAAAGAGCACTGTGTGACGCATACTTCCGCACGCACAGCTCTCAAAAGCATGCATTACCGGTATGATGTTTCTCATCCTCGCAAAAGTTCTCAGGCTCTGCCTGCTTGCAACAGATTGCAACGCAGCAGCGGGGGCCGGGGCGGTGTCCGTGAGAGCACTGGGAAGCGCCATTTTCCCATTGTGCAGCAGGGATAATGCATGTTCGCCAGGAAGCGCCTGGCCTTCACTGCAGCAGGGAACAAGCATGTGGCTGCCCTGCTGCATGCAAAGTGCATCGGCAGGCAATATGGCCTGCAATTCGCTTGGCTTGAGCACCGGCGAGGGCAGTAAGGCCGGCATTCAGCCCTTTGGCAATGTCTTACCACAGGAGGGCCGCTGCAGGGCATTGATGTGGATGCACGCAGCGGCGTGGGCGGGGAGACCGCGCTCGCCGCGGCCGCGGGCGCCGGCCAGGCACAGGCCGTGCGCTGGCTGCTGCGGCACGGCGCCAACGCGGCGCTCCAGGACGACCGCCACGTTTCGCCGCTGGACAAGGCGCGTGCGGGCGGGCACGCGGCGTGTGCGCAGGCGCGCGCACGGGCCGAGGCGCAGCGGCTGCTGCACGAGCCTGTGCTCCGTGCAAACAGCTGCGCTGCGACGTCTTGCGACGCCTCCTGGTGTTCATGCGGGGGCTTGGCTGCTATCCCTGCACTCGCCCCTCGTGCGCTGCGAGTGTGCCCTCGCACCTGCCCAGACACGCTTCACATACGGGGGGCTGCACGGGCGCTTGCATGATGCCTGGCATGACGGCCAAGCAGGGGTGAGGTAGAAACCTTATTAACAAGTGTGTGCGTGTGCAGGTTCTGGACGGCCATGCGGGCAGAGTTGTCCGCACGAAAGGGGCGTTCAAAGCAGAAATGACTGGCCACTATGAACTGGGCAGCAGAGCAGCAGCTGTTGTTGTTGGGTAATGGCTGTATAAGTACAAGGAGGCCCTTGCGGGTGGAGCAGCACTACATGCATGTGCGCCCCCACACACACACGTCTGTGCCAGATCAGCATGGGCAAGACCACAGGCAGCATGGGATACACCACTGTGCATCACAGGCTACTGCACAGGACAACCTATGTAGCAACAGGGCATGACGTTGTGCGACATGCAGCCTTGCATGTAAGGACAGCACCCCCGCTCATAAAACAACAACGAAGGTCCTGAGCTTGGACCCTTGTGCGCAGGGCACCAGCCATGGTTATGAAAGAGGGCAGGCCTGCTGGGTGCTGAGCCTTTACAATCAGACTTCGGCTGCATGAAACAGGAAGCCTGGAGGACAGTGCACACATGCTGGGCCTCCGTGAGGGTCTTGGGCAACTGGCTGACTCGCAGTCGCATCTCGGCAACTTGGCAGCCTGCACTGTGGCAGTCTTGCAGGACACATCGCATCACGGGGTGCCTGGTGGCAAGATGTCAGGACTCGCGCCTCGCGGGTTTGCGAGCACAGCCCGGCCTGCCCTCACGGCTGACGAGCGCATGCCAGCACCCTCTGTCCGCCCGTTCACAAACGAGCTGTGGATGGCACAAGAGACAACCGGTAGCAGAGCGCTGACTTTGCATCCAGTAGTGCATGCTGATACCTTGAGAGTGCCCATCAACTCGAGCGCATTATAGTTGGCTGGTCTATCTGATGATGGGTGGCTGCAATCCCGCAAGCGTCTGGTCAGAACGACAGAGTGGATTGCCGTACTGCTCGAGCAACAAAGAAGATCCACACTTGCGTCATTGTCAACTGCAATGCCAGCCTTCACCACGATGCAGCTGAGCAGCAGGGACAGTGCATGCTTTGGGATGAGGCGGCCATTCCAGGCCGCTCTGCGTGGCCCTTGCGCTCTCAGCCGCTCTGCAGTCATAGTCAGGGCAGACAAGGTGCTCATCGCCAACACAAAAGGTGTGGCAGGCCAAGCATTGTGCTATGAAGCATGTGAAGCACATGATAATTTTCAAGTCACGCGCTGCTGCGCGCCACAGGTGGCGGCCATGCCTTCATTGGCCTGCACTTGGCGAACCAG
>JAABUR0100010498.1_pt1 | contig 10140 bp, 8 predicted proteins | sample 5560091 | NCBI WGS metagenome assembly JAABUR01 (sample SAMN10711879, study PRJNA513375) | rock metagenome | isolation source: Antarctica rocks | place: Antarctica: Victoria Land, University Valley sud
TCCAACCGCGTGACCCGCGCGGCGCTCCCCTTCACCGCGCTGCCGGCCGCCGTCTCGCGGGCGTTCAGCCGCAACCTCCCCGGTGCGGGCACCGAGCGGCGCGTGGCCGTGCTGCCCGTGGGGATCTCGCTCGAGCGCTTCCGCCCGATCCCCCGGACCGAGGCCCGCGCGCACCTCGGGCTCGACCCCGCCGGCCCGTACCTGCTCTTCCCGCACGATCCGGCGCGGCCGCTGAAGCGCTTCGACCGGGCGCGCGAGGCGGCGGGCGACGTGCCGCTGCTCACGATGGGGGCGGTGGCGCCCGACGAGGTGCCGTACTGGATCAACGCGGCCAACGCGGTGCTCGTGCCGTCGGAGGACGAGGGGTTCGGGCTCTCGGTGATCGAGGCGCTCGCGTGCGGCGTGCCGGCGCTCGGGACGCCGGTCGGGATCCACCCCGTGGCGCTGCACGGCGTCGAGGGCGCGTTCTGCGCCGACTGGGATCTACGGCGCTGGCGGGCCGCCCTCGAGCCGGTCCTCGCGGCACCCGATCCGCGGGTCGAGGGGCGCGCCCGGGCCGAGCTGTTCTCGGCGGACCGCATGGCCGATCGCGTGGTGGAGGCCTGGCGCGACCTGGCGGCCGAACGCGCCGGGGCGAGAGGGGCCGGCCGGAGACCCGCCTATACTCGGCGTTTCGAGCGCATCGGCGACCGCGCTCCCGACCGACCATGAGCGGACTCCTGCGACGCATCAAGCGCTCGCGCACCGCCGACGCCGGCGAGCCCCTCCCCGAGGGCCAGGCCGCCGCGCCGGAGGGTGCGCCCACCACGGCCGAGACCGCGGCCGTCGCGCCCGCGCCCGCGCCCGTGCTGGTGGTGGACCCGGCCGTCCCGGCGGGGCTGGACCCGGCCGAGACGCCGCTGCGCCCGCCCGCCGGCCGCCGCGGCCGGCTGCGCCGCCGCCTGCGTTACCTCCGCCGGGCCCGCGAGCTGATGCTGCGCGACCTCGGCGGCCTGCTCTACGAGGTCCACCGCACCGCCGCCGGGCGCATCGACGCGCACGTCCCGGTGGTGAACGCCAAGGTCGAGCGGATCGCGGCGCTCGACGCCGAGGCCCACGCGATCGAGGCCGCGCTCTCGGTGCCGCGCGCCGAGGCCGTCGTGTTCCAGCCCGGGATCGGCGGCACGTGCGCCGCGTGCGGCGAGCTGTACGGCAGCTCGGCTCGGTTCTGCTCCAACTGCGCCGCCCCGACGGGCGCGCCGGCGCCCGAGGCGCCCGCTCCGGTCATGCCGCCCGCGCCCGCGATGCCCGCTGCGCCGGGAGCCGAGGCGAAGACCTCGGTCCTGCCCGCCGAGAGGACCTCCACGGCGCCGACGAGCGACATGCCCGCGACGCCCACGGACGAGACCGGCGAACGCCCGGCCCACCCGTCCGGCAAGCCGTACCCCGGCCTGAGCAACGGGCGCGAGGACGACCATACCCCGCCCGGCCTGTCCTCCGGTGACCCGCTGGTGACCAGGGAGTCGCACCCGTGAGCGCCGTCGAGACGCCGCCGCCCGAGCAGCGGCCGACCGGCCGCCAGTGCCCGCGCTGCGGCGCGGCGATGACCGAGCAGCAGGAGTGGTGCCTGCACTGCGGCGCCGCGGTCGGGACGCGCGTCGTCGCCGCCCCCGGCTGGCGCACGCCGATCGCGATCGCCGGCGTGGTCCTCGCGCTCGCGGCGATCGCCGTCGCCGTCGCGATCGTGCAGCTGGCCGACGACACCGACCGGGTCGCCCAGACTCCGCCCGCGGCGGTCAACGCGACCCCCACGCCGGCCGCCGGCGCCCCGGCGCCGACCCCGGACCCCGCCGCCAGCGCCGCGCCGACGCTCCCCGAGGCGAGCGGTCAGGAGACGCCGACGCCGACGCCGGACGCCGGCGCCACGCCGGACGCCGGCGGCACGAGCGGCTCGGGGGGCGACGCCGAGTGGCCGGCCCGCAAGTCCGGCTGGACCGTGGTCCTCTCGTCCGACCGGTCGGAGTCCGAGGCCCGCGACAAGGCAAGGGGATTCGCGGCGGACGGCATCTCGGGCGTCGGCGTCCTCCACTCCGACGACTTCTCCTCGCTCAAGGGCGGCTACTGGGTCGTGTTCGCCGGCCAGTACGACGGCCAGTCCGCGGCCAGCGATGCGCTGGACGGCATCGACGCCCAGGACGCCTACATCCGCCGCATCGTCCCCGACTGAGCCGACCACCAGCGGCCCAGGCGCGCGGTCGCCGCCGCCGCCAGCGGGTGGACCTCGAGCGGCACGGGCGGCGGCGGCTCGGGTGCGCGCAGCACCGGCACCAGCGCGGCCATCGACGCGGCCAGCGCCTCCACCGCGTAGCCGCCCTCCAGCACGAGCCCCAGCGGCGCGCCGACCTCGGCGCACGCCCGGCGCAGCGACCCCGTCATCGCCGCGAAGCCGGCCTCGGTCAGCCGGCAGGTCGCGAGCGGGTCGGCGTGGTGAGCGTCGAACCCCGCCGAGACGAGCACGAGCTGCGGCGCCCAGCCCCGGATCAGCGGCGCCACGACGTGCTCCACCAGCGACCCGTGGACCGCGTCGCCCGACCCGCCGGGCACCGGCAGGTTCACCGTGAACCCCGCACCCGGGCCCGAGCCCACGTCGTCCGCCGGCCCCGTCCCGGGGTACAGCGGCGACTCGTGGATCGAGCAGAACAGGACGGAGGGATCGGCGTGGAAGATGGCGTTGGTCCCGTTGCCGTGGTGCACGTCCCAGTCGAGGATGAGCACCCGCTCGACGCCGAACGCGGCCCGGGCGTGCGCCGCTGCGACCGCGACGTTGTTGAAGAAGCAGAAGCCCATCGCGCGCGCCGCCTCGGCGTGGTGGCCCGGCGGCCGCAGCGCGGACACGCCGCAGGGCGCGCCGGCCCCGAGCAGCGCGTCGACGAGCGCGACGGCGCCGCCCGCGCCGCGCAGCGTCGCCTCGTAGGTCCCCGCGACCGCTGAGGTGTCGAGGTCGATCGCCCCGCCACCGCGCGCCGAGAGCGCCTCGATCAGGTCCACGTGCGCGGCGGGGTGCACGAGCGTGAGCTGCCCGCGCGTCGCCCGCGGCGCCTCCACGCGGTCGAAGCCGAACCAGTCGTGGCGCTCCATCTCGGCCTCGAGCGCGATGATCCGCGCGGGCCGCTCGGGGTGGCCGGGGATGTCGTGGGCGAGCCCGGCGTCGTGTCGGAACCAGGCCGGGCTCTGCCCGGCGACGAAGTCGGTTGCGTGGGCCACGGCCGGTACCGTACCGGCCGTGCAGGAGCCGCCGCCGAGCGATCTCGTCGTGGTCGGCGCGGGGGCGGCTGGGCTCTTCGCCGCGCTGACCGCCGCCCGGCAGGGCGCCCGCGTGACGCTCGTCTCCGCCCGGCCGCTCGCCGAGACGGCCTCCTACTGGGCCCAGGGCGGCCTGGCCGCCGCCCTCGCGGAGGACGACTCCCCCGCACTGCACCTGCAGGACACGGTGACCGCCGGACGCGGCCTCGTGCGGCGCGCCGCCGCCGCAGCGCTGTGCGACGAGGCGCCTGCGCGCTTCGCCGACCTCGAGGCCCTCGGCGTCCGCTTCGACGCCGACCGGGACGGCAACCTGGCGCTCGGGCTGGAGGGCGGCCACGGCGTCCGGCGGATCGTCCACGCCGGCGGCAGCGCGACCGGGCGCCGGATCCTGCGCCAGCTCTCCGCCGACGTCGTCGAGCAGGAGCGGATCGAGGTGCTGGACGGGCGGCGCGTGCGCGCGCTGGTCGGCGACGGGCGCGTCCAGGGCGTCGCGTGCGGCGACGGCCGCGTGCTCACCGCCCGCGCGGTCATCCTCGCCTCCGGCGGCGCCGCGGCGCTGTGGTCGCGCACCACCAACCCGCCCGGCTCCTACGGCTCCGGCCTGCTGCTCGCCCGTGCCGCCGGTGCGGAGCTCGCCGACCTGGAGTTCGTCCAGTTCCACCCCACCGCCGTGGTCGGCATCCCCGGCCGCGAGGGCTTCCTGGTGTCCGAGGCGGTGCGCGGAGAGGGCGCCACGCTGCACGACGCGGCGGGCGAGCGCTTCGTCGACGAGCTGCAGCCGCGCGACGCGGTGGCCCGGGCGATCCATCGGCGGCTGGCCGAGACCGGCGAGCCGTCGGTGTTCCTCGACCTGACGGCGATCGACCCCGCGCGCTTCCCGAACGTCTTCGCGGCCCTGCGCGAGGCGGGCCACGACCCGGCCGCCCAACCCGTCCCCGTCTCCCCCGCGAGCCACTACGTGATGGGAGGGATCGCGAGCGATCTGCACGGCCGCAGCACCGTGCCGGGGCTGTACGCGGTCGGCGAGTGCGCCTGCACCGGGCTGCACGGCGCCAACCGGCTGGCCTCCAACTCGCTGTCGGAGTGCTTCGTGTTCGGCCACCGCGCCGCGCTCGCCGCGCTGGACGAGCCCGCGCCCTGCGACACCGCTCCCGCCGCGCCCGCGATCGACCTCTCCCCTGCGCCGTCACGCGAGACGCGCCGCGCGATGTGGCGCGACGCGGGGCTCGAGCGCTCCGCGGCCGGTCTGCGCCGGCTTCGCGACGACCCGCATCCGCTCGCCCGCCTGGTGGCGGCGTCGGCCCTGGCGCGGGAGGAGAGCCGGGGCGCGCACGCACGGGCGGACTTCCCGGCCACCGACCCGGAGCTGGACGGCTGCCACAGCGTCGTCGCCGCCGCCGCCGCGGCGCCCGCGTTCGTCGAGTGGACGTGACCGTTCGGCGCTTAACCTCAACTCAACATACCTGGCGTTTTGGACTTCACGAGAGCGCGCGAACCTCTGCCGCGGAGGTCGAATGAACCCCGCGGCACACGCGAGGGGGGCGTGGCCGCCTTGGAGCCGAACTCAGGGGGAATGCCATGTACCAGATCAGCCGCTCCATCTTCCGGGAGCTCGAGGCTGAGATCATCGAGGACCGGCAGTGGGGCGAGGGCCCGACCAACCGCGAGCGCGTGTTGCGCGCGTGTGAGGCGGCCGTCCACCGCCTCGCGACCGACCGCCACTACTTCGCCCGCCCGTCGCGCACGCTGTTCAACGACATCCGGGCCTACTTCCCGATGGCGGCGCAGCTCCACGTCTACCGCGTGGTCGACCGCTACCTGAGCTTCGCGGCCGACTACCTCGCGTCGCGGCCGACGGCCGTGCTCGAGCTCACGGGCCAGAAGCTCGACTGCCGCGCCACCACGCGCAAGGGCACGCCGTGCCAGCGCATGCCGCTGCCGCAGAACGGCTACTGCCCCTCCCATCAGCACCTGGCCGAGACCGAAGAGGTCACGCTCGTCGCCGCCTGACCGGAGCCGCTCCATGCTCCTCGGGGTGGACGTCGGCGGCACGTTCACCGACGCCGTCGTGGCCGTCGGCGGGCGGCTGGTGACCGCGAAGGCCCCGACGACGCCGGGCGACCAGTCCGAGGGCGTGCTCGCCGCCGTGCGCGCGGCGCTGGAGCGCGCCGGCGCCTCCGCCACCGATGTGCGCGCGTTCGCCCACGGCACCACGGTGGCGACCAACGCGCTGCTGGAGGGCCGCGGGGCCCGCACCGTGCTCGTCGCCACCGAGGGCTTCGAGGACGTCGTCGAGCTCGGGCGCCAGGCGCGCGCCGACCTCTACCGCCTGTGCGCGGCGCATCCGGCGCCGCTGGTGCCGCCCGAGCGGCGGATCGGCGCGCCCGAGCGAATGACGCCCGACGGCCCGCTGCGCGCGCTCGCGGATCCGGCCGCCGTCGCCGAGGCCGTGGCCGCCCTTGAGCCCGAGGCGGTCGCCGTCTGCCTGCTGCACGCCTACCGGCACCCGGCCCACGAGCAGGCGCTGGGCGAAGCGCTGCGCGCGCGCCTCCCGGACGTCCACGTCTCGCTCTCGCACGAGGTGGTCGGCACGTTCCGCGAGTACGAGCGGGCCGCGACGACCGAGCTCGACGCCGCCCTCTCCCCCCTGCTCGCCGCCTACCTCGCCGCCCTCGCCGACCGGGCCGAGGAGGCCGGCCTGCCGGCGCCCGACGTGATGCAGTCCTCCGGCGGCCTGGCGGCGCTCGAGCAGGCGCGCGCGCACGCGGCGCTCACCGTCCTCTCCGGCCCCGCCGGCGGCGCGGCAGGAGCGGCGTGGGCGGCGCTCGCGTCCGGGGAGCGCGACGCGCTGTGCTTCGACATGGGCGGGACGTCGTGCGACGTCTGCGTGATCGAGGACGGCGGCGCCCGCGAGTCGGGCGGGCGGCCGGTCGGCGGCCGGCCCGTGGCGTTGCCGATGCTCGACCTGCACACGGTCGGGGCCGGCGGCGGCTCGATCGCCTGGCGCGACCCCGGCGGCGCGCTGCGCGTCGGCCCGCGCTCGGCCGGCGCGCGACCCGGGCCGGCCGCCTACGGGCACGGAGGCACCGAGCCGACCGTCACCGACGCCAACGTCGTGCTCGGCCTGCTCGGCACGCGGGCGCCCCTGGCCGGCGCGATCGCGCTCGACGCGGCGGCCGCGGGCGCGGCGGTCGAGCGCCTGGCCGGCGAGCTGGGTCTCGGCGTGCTCGAGTGCGCCGAGGGCATCCGCCGCGTGGCCGGCGCGGAGATGGTGCAGGCGCTGCGCGTGATGACGGTCGAGCGCGGCGTGGACCCGCGCGCCCTGGCGCTGCTCGCGTTCGGTGGCGCCGGGCCGCTGCACGCGGCTGCGATCGCCGCCGAGCTCGGGATCACGCGGATCCTGTGCCCGCGCGCGTCGGGCGTCCTTGCCGCGCTCGGCCTCGTGGTCTCGGATCGCCGGCGCGACGCCCAGCGCAGCGTGCTGCTGTCCGGCGCGTCGCTCACCGCGCAGGCGGTGCGCGACGAGATCGCCGCGCTGGCGGGCCGCGCCGGCGCGGGCGCCCGGCGGGTGACCGCAGAGCTGCGCTACCGCGGCCAGGCGTTCGAGCTCGCGATCGAGTGCGGCGAGGCCCCCGAGCCGGACGCGCTGCGCGAGGCGTTCGCGGCGGCCCACGAGCGCGCCTACGGCTACCGCGACCCCGACGGCGACGTCGAGCTGGTCACGCTCCGGGTGACCGCCACGGAGGCCGGGCCGGAGATCGACCCTGCCGCGGCCGGCGCGGCGAGCGGCGGCGCCGAGCGCTCCAGCCGGCGCGCGTGGTTCGACGGAAGCGAGCACGACGCGACCGTGCTGACGGGCGAGCCCGAGCCCGGCGCCGAGCTGACGGGACCCGCCATCTGCGAGCTGCCGGAGGCGACGCTCGCGGTCCCGCCGGGCTGGGCCGGGCGCGTCGAGCCGTCGGGGACCATCCGGCTGGAGCGCACCTCGCGATGACCGGGCGATCGGGGTCCGGCCCGGCGAGCGCGAGCGGAGCGGCCGTCGACCCGGTGACGCTCCGCGTCGTCTCCGGCGCGCTGCGCGCGGCCTGCGAGGAGATGGGCGCGATGCTCATCCGCGCTGCGCACTCGGCCAACATCAAGGAGCGCCGCGACGCGTCGTGCGCGCTCTTCGACCCCGCCGGCGCCATGGTCATGCAGGCCGAGCACATCCCCGTGCACCTCGGCGCGATGCCGGCGGCGGTCGAGGCGGTGCTCGGCGAGGACCACGCGCCGGACGTCGCCTGGGTGCTCAACGACCCCTATCGCGGCGGCACCCACCTGCCGGACCTCACGGTCATCACGCCGGCGTTCGCCCCCGACGGGACGCTGCTCGGCTTCGCGGCCAACCGCGCCCACCACGCCGACGTCGGCGGCCCCACGCCCGGCTCGATGCCCGCCGACTCGACCACGCTGGCCGACGAGGGCGTCGTGATCGGCCCGCGCCGGCTGGACGCGGCGGCGATCGACGAGCTGGTCGCCCAGATGCGCCAGCCGGCGCAGCGGCGCGCGGACCTGCGCGCACAGCTGGCCGCGAACCGCACGGGCGTCGAGCGGCTCCGGGAGCTGCACGCCCGCGGCGGGCTGCACGCCGCGATGGCCGAGACGATCGACTACGCGGAGCGCCGCATGCGCGCCTGCCTGGCCGCCCTCCCGGACGGCACGCGCCACGCGCAGGACGTGCTCGAGGCCCGCGAGGGCGACCTCGCGCTGCGCCTGGAGGCCACCGTCCGCGGCGACGAGCTGACCCTCGACTTCACCGGCTCGGCCGCCCAGCACGGCGGCAACCTCAACTGCCCGCTGTCGGTCACCCGCTCGGCCTGCTGGTTCGCGGTGCGGGTGCTCACCGACCCCGACATCCCGCCCACCGCCGGCGCCTACCGGCCGGTCCGCGTGATCGCCCCGGAGGGCAGCCTGCTCAACGCGCGGGCGCCGGCCGCGGTGGTCGCGGGCAACGTGGAGACGTCCTCGCGCGTCGCCGACCTCGTGCTCGCCGCGTTCGGCCGGGCACTCGGACAGGGGACGATGAACAACCTCACGCTCGGCTCGGACGCGTTCACCTACTACGAGACGCTCGGCGGCGGCCAGGGCGCGTGCGACGACGCGGACGGCCCCAGCGGCGTGCACGTGGCGATGTCGAACACGCTGAACACGCCGGTCGAGGCGCTCGAGCTCGAGTTCCCCGTGCGGGTCACCCGCTACGCGCTGCGGCGCGGCTCAGGCGGCGCCGGCCGCCATCGCGGCGGCGACGGCGTGATCCGCGAGCTGGAGGCGCAGGCGGAGATGACGTTCTCGCTGCTCTCCGAGCGCCGCCGGCACGCGCCCCCCGGCGCCGCCGGCGGCGCCGACGGCGCGCGCGGGCGCAACCTGCTCGACGGCGAAGCGCTCCCGCCGAAGGCGAGCGGTAGCCTGCGGCCCGGTCAGCGACTGCGGATAGAGACGCCGGGAGGTGGCGGTTATGGGTGAGCCCGTGGGGTTCGTCGGACTGGGGATCATGGGCTCGCGGATGGCGGCGTGCCTGGCGCGCGCCGGGCACCCGGTGACGGTCTACAACCGCACCGCAGGGAAGGCGGAGGCGTGGGTCGCGGAGCACGGCGGCCGGCAGGCGGCGACGCCGCGCGAGGCGGCCGAGGGCGCCGCGGCGGTGATCACGATGGTGGTCGCCGGGCCGCAGGTCGAGCAGGTGCTGCTCGGCGAGGACGGGGCGGTCGAAGGGGCGGCCCCCGGCACGCTGTTCATCGACACCTCGACGATCGCCCCGGCCGACGCGCGCCGCATCGGGGCGACGCTGGCCGAGCGCGACCTGGCCTTCGTGGACGCGCCCGTGTCCGGCTCCTCGCCCAAGGCGGAGGACGGCACGCTGACGATCATGGCCGGCGGCTCGGAGGGTGACTTCTCGCGCGCCAAGCCGTACTTCGACGCGATGGGCGAGACGATCCTGCACGTCGGCGCGCTCGGCCAGGGGCAGACCGTGAAGGTCATCTCCAACGCGGTCGGCGCCACCAACTGCGCGACGCTGGCCCAGGCGCTCGTGGTCGGCAAGGCGACGGGCGTGGATCTCGAGAGCCTCGTCGCCGTCCTCGGCGCCAGCTCGGCCGCGTCGACGATGGTGACGCTCAAGGCCAAGCCGATGCTGGCGCACGATTACACGCCGCTGTTCCGGCTCGAGCACATGCTCAAGGACATGGCGCTCTGCCTGGCGGAGAGCGAGGCCGCCGGCGTGCCGTTCCCGTCGGCCGCGCTGGCGCGCGAGCTGTTCAACGGCGCGATGGGCCGCGGGCTCGCCGACGAGGACTTCGCGTCGGTGCTCGAGGCGGTCGAGGGGATGGCCGGCGTGCGAATCTGACGCCGCGTCGGCCGGGCGGGCTTGTATGTCAGCTTAAGGCTCCGTTTGCAGGGTGATTATGGGATATCCGGGGTTTGTGCATAGTATGTGACGATCCTTCCGGCGATCGCCCGGTCGCCACGGTGGCCAGGCGGGGGGCGCAGGTTTGCGTGCCGGGGATCTGCAGGTGCGAAGTTCCCTCTCTCCCCGACCGAGTTTTCCCCTATGCCGATCGCTTTCAAGGAATGGGCTGTCACGGTGCGCGCGCTCGCCGAGGGCGAGCAGCTCGTGACCCTCCGCAAGGGGGGCATCCGCGAGCCCGACAAGCACTTCTCGCTCGACCACGAGCGCTTCTTCCTCTATCCGACGTTCGACCACCAGCGGCGGGACCTGGTGCGCGAATCGCACCAGCCGGAGCTCCGGCGGGCACTGGAGGAAGGCGTCTGGGCGGACGGCGAGCCACCGCCGCACGCGCTGAGCATGGACGGCGGCATCTC
>JAABUR0100010499.1_pt1 | contig 10140 bp, 9 predicted proteins | sample 5560091 | NCBI WGS metagenome assembly JAABUR01 (sample SAMN10711879, study PRJNA513375) | rock metagenome | isolation source: Antarctica rocks | place: Antarctica: Victoria Land, University Valley sud
TCGAACCGCTTCCCGAAGAACAGCGCCACGTCCTTCTTCCAGTACGCGTCAGGCGGGTTAATCTTCATCGCGCAGCGCCTCCCCCGTCAACTTCACGAACACGTCCTCAAGGCTCGGACGGCGCACCGCCAGGTCCGTGATGTCCCCGCCAGCCTGCACGATGCCTGCCACCACGTCAGCCACGATGCCTGGCCGGTCTTCGCAGTGGACCACGAGATCCCGGCCTTCAGGAACGATCCGGTCCACGCCAGCCACGCCCTCGACTGGCCTGTATTCGACAGGATTACGCAGCGTTGCCACAATACGCCTGACGCCTTTCAGGGAGGAGATCAGGTCTTCCGGTGTTCCTTCGGCGACGATCCTGCCATCGTGCAGGAAAGCTACCCGGTCACAAAGCGACTCCACCTCATCCACCTGATTGCTTGCGAGCACGATTGCGACACTCGATGAGGCGAGGTCACGGATCTTGCGTTGCAGGGCTAGCTGCGAGGTGTAGTCGAGGCCGAGCGACGGTTCGTCGAGGAGGAGCACGTCAGGACCGTGGGCCAGCGCCTCGATGAGCGCGAGCTTCTTGCCCATCCCGTACGAATACGTCTTGACCCTGTCGTCCCGGTACGGCGCCAGATCGAAGTACTCGAACAGTTCCGTAAGCGCGCCCTCCGTTTTCTTCTCCTCCATCCCATACAGGCTGGCGAAAAAGTAGGCATTTGCCCAACCGGAAAGGTCCCCGTAGTGCGTCGGCCTGTCCACCATCAAACCGAGCTTTGTTCGCACTTTCCGTTTCTCCCGCAGCCCATCCGCGCCACCGACCCGGAACTCCCCAGAGTCCGGCTCCACGACCGTAGAGAGAACGCGAAGCAGGGTGCTCTTGCCCGAGCCGTTCGGCCCAACGAGGCCGAATACCTCCCCAGGATTCACCGAGATGTTCAGCCCCTCGATGCCCCGACCGCTGCTCTTATACCTGAGCGTTATGTCCTTCGCCTCGAGCGCGGGTAGCCTCTGCATAGCATCCTTCCACTACCGGGAAAACATCGCGCCCATTCTAGCCGCGCACCCCACTGCCCGTTGTGGGGCGACTCACCCACCCAGGCGATATTAATATAAATAGCAAAAATTGCAAAAAGAGTAATTTGCTATAGAGTTTCTCGTGTGAAGTATCTTCCTGGAGGAGGTTGGATGGGATCACCGGAGATACCGGTTCGCCGTGCGGTACAGGGCGATATGAGGGCCATTGTCGGCCTGAGCGCCGTTTTGTTTCGGGAGGATGCCGGAGGCAGGGACCCTTCCGTGAACCTCGACTGGCCTCGTGAGGAGGGACACGGGCACTTTGCCGATCTGGTGGCTGGTGAGGCCAGCGTGTGTCTTCTGGCCGAGGTTGGTGGTGGGGTAGTGGTATATCTGGCGGCCAGGGTGCGGGAGGGGACGGGCCCGCGACCAGTGAGGGTGGCTGAGTTGGAGAGCATTTGCGTGCGGGAAAACCAGCGGAGCCGTGGGGTTGGGACAAAGCTGGTGGAAGAGTTTATCGGGTGGGCTGGTTCTCGGGGAGCGGCGCGGTTATCTGTCACCGCCTACGCGGCCAACGAGCGTGCGATCCGCTTTTGTGAAAGGTTCGGGTTCCGGCCGAGAAGCGTGTCCCTGGAACGGGGGGTCTGACGAGACAACGTTCTCGGTACCTGAGGACATCCCAGGGTTTACGCACTTCGTGGCGATGGTAGATTGGAAGGATCGCGAGCATAGAAACAGGAGGTCAGGGGATGGCGAAAGGCAACACCGTGGCTTTGCTTGGGACCGGCATCATGGGTGCCGCGATGGCGCGCAACCTCGTCTCGGCTGGCATCGGGGTCAGGGCATGGAACCGCACCCGCGAGAAGGCGGAGCCGCTGGCTGAAGAAGGTGTGGAGGTGGCAGATAGTCCCGCCGAGGCAGCCGGTGCCTCGGCCTTTCTTCTCACCATGCTCCCGGATACCGACACTACGGCGGAGGTTGCCGGAGACGGTGCGCTCGGGGCACTCTCTGAAGGTGGGATCTGGCTTCAGATGGGCACGGTCGGCATCGAGGGCAACGACAGGCTCGCGGCCCTGGCGCGGGAGGCTGGCGTTGCCTACGTGGACGCGCCGGTGCTCGGGACGAAAGAGCCTGCGGAGCAGGGGCAATTGATAGTGCTTGCCTCCGGGCCAGAAGGGGTGCGGGAGCGATGTGAACCAGTTTTCGAGGCCGTCGGCGGCAAGACGTTGTGGCTCGGGCCGGCGGGGGAGGGGAGCCGCCTCAAGCTGGTGACTAACAACTGGATCGCAGGTATCCTCACCGTGCTTGGGGAAACCATAACCTTCGCCGAAGCCCTTGGCGTGGACCCGGAGCGGTTCCTTGAAGTCATAGAGGGTGGACCATTGAACGCCCCATACGCCCAGATCAAAGGCCGCATGATGATCGAAGAAGAATTCCCCCCGAGCTTCTCCCTGAAGCTGGCCCGCAAGGACGTTGGCCTCATGCTCGACGCAGCCAGGGCCGAGGGTCTGCGCCTCGCGCTCACCGACGTGGTGGCCGAACGCTACGACCAGGCGATACAGTCGGGCCACGGGGAAGAGGACATGGCCGCCGTCTACGAGGCGGTCAGCGCAGAACGCGGCAAGGAAAGCGGGTGAAAGACGTGAAAGAAGCTGGCCCCTGACGATACGCTTTAGGCATCACAAAAGTTAGCCGCGCCCCGGAGTGGGTATCCCGGATGGAAGGCGCCAAAGATGTTTCGCGGAGCAAAAATATTCAAGAATCGGGCTGACGCCGGGCGGCGGCTAGCCGGGCGGATGTCCCGCTACGCCAGCGGGAACCCGACGATCCTGGCCCTGCCGCGTGGCGGGGTGCCTGTGGGGTATGAGATCTCACGTTCTTTGCAAGCGCCGCTGGACGTGATAGTGGCCCGCAAGCTCGGGGCGCCGGACCAACCGGAACTCGGCATCGGGGCCGTCGCCCCCGACGGCGTGCGAATCTTGAACACCGCCATCATCAGAGCCCTCAGCATCTCGAAAGATTATCTGGACGAAGTCACCAGGAGGGAGATGGCCGAGGTGGGGCGACGCCTCAAACATTTCAGGGGAGATCGTCCCGAGCCCGAAGTCCGGGGCAGGACAGCCATCCTGGTGGACGATGGACTCGCCACCGGCGTCACCGCCCACGCCGCCATAGCGACCCTGCGCCGCCGCGAACCCAGGCGGCTGGTTCTGGCGGTCCCGGTGTGCGCCGCCCCGACCGCGCAGTGGATAAGGAACGAGGTGGATCACTTCGTCTGCCTGGAGACACCACCCGAACTCGGCGCCATCGGCCTCTGGTACCGCGACTTCGATCAAACCTCAGATGGGGAGGTAGTTCGCCTCCTAGAAGCCGCCCGCCGCACCACAAGTTAGGGCGTCCCGGAGCACGGGGTCGGCTGGGCGCTGTAGTACCATGCCCCACATGTCGGCCATCCTTCGGTCAGTGTTCTCCATCTCCGCGGCCACGGTTCTCTCGCGGGCGACGGGGTACGTGCGGTTGTCGGCGCAGGCGGCGGTGCTTGGTGTTGGCGCCGTTGCTGATGCCTACGGGCTGGCCGTACTCCTGCCGAGCTTGATCTACGAGCTCTTCATGGGCGGCATCCTGTACTCGATCTTCATCCCGGTGCTGGTTGACCGCATGACCACCTACGGCGAAGAAGACGCCCGCCGCCTAACCAACGCCCTTTTCACCATCGTGCTGCCGCTGATGGCAGTGATTGCGCTGATAGGCATAGTCTTCGCGGGTCCGCTCGTCGCGCTAGTAGGCGACTGGGGATCATCCAGCGATCTTTCACCCGAAGAAGTCAGGCGGGCCGAAGAGTACGCCGTGCTTTTCTTCAGGGTCTTCGCGCTCCAGATGCTCTTCTATGGCGTGAGCACCATCGCCACCGGCGTGCTCCAGGCCCACAGGCACTTCTTCCTGCCTACCTTCGCCCCCGTGCTGAACAACCTGATCGTCATAGCCTCCTTCGTCGCCTATTTCTTGATGAAGAACGCCAACCCGTCCCTCGCCCTCTACGTGCTGGCGTTCGGGGTGACGGTTGGGGTTGCCGTGATGGCGCTCGCCCTGGTGCCTACCCTTCTGGCCCTCGGCTACAGGCCGCGCCCCCGCGTTGGTCATCCGGCCCTGATGCCAACAGCCAGGCTCGCCGGGCCGATGGTAGTTTTGGTGGCGGCGTCTGTCGGGTTCCAGCTCCTGGCGGCCCACCTTGCAACCGGCTTCGGGGCTTACGCGGAGCTCACCTACGCCTTCACCATCTTCTCTTTGCCTTATGGCATCTTCGTTGTCGCAATCGTCACGGCCCTGATGCCCGAGCTGTCCGAGAAACATTCGCGTGGTGACGAGGAAGGATATCGGGACACCTTATCCTTCGGGTTGCGGACCATGGTCTTCGTGGTCGTGCCTTCCGCTGTGGGTATGATCACGCTCTCCGAACCCATAGTGGGGCTGCTCTACCAGCGTCTGAACTTCGACGCTGAAGCCACGCAAAGGGTGGCGACGCTGCTCGTCGCCTACTCCGTCGGGTTGCTAGGGTATTCGGCGTACTTCTTCCTGGTGCGGGCGTTCTACTCGCGGCAGAATACGCGAACCCCGGCTGTGCTGAACGTCGCCATCTTCGGGCTCTATGCGGCCCTTGCGTATATTTTCTCCGCGCTGTTTCAGGCGGTTGGCGTGGTGCTGGCGCTCTCGGTTGCATACGCGGTGCTTGCCGCGCTTGGCCTCGTGGCGACGCGGCGGGAGATCAAACGCATAGACGGACGCCGTCTCCTGAATTCACTGGTCCGAATACTCGCAGCCGGGGCCGTGATGTACGCGGTGGCCCTGGCTGGCACGACGCTGCTCGGTACGGGTTCCGGGTTTCTCGAACGGCTCTTCATCCTCATCGTCGCCGGGAGCGTTTCGCTTGCCGCCTACCTCGGGTCGGCGTTTCTGCTGCGGGTCGAGGAGCTCAGGTCCGTCGTCGTCCTTCTGCGCCGCCGCAGAGCCGCGAAGGCGGACGGCTAGCTAGGAGCTGCTCTCCCCGAGATTTCACCAGAGTCGCCCTCCCCGGAAGACTGACAATACTGAGTTTAAGATGTGCTATGTTTACAGGGTAAGTTAATAGTGGTCAGGAAGGTAGAGAGTCCAACGGAACAAGCTGACGTTAGATCCTTTGTTTGGTATCCGGGCGTTCTGGCAGCCAGCCTCGCCGGTGGATTCGTTGGCAACTTGTCCACCACTTTGCTTTTCGCCGTAATCAGTGAGACGCTGTTTTACTTCCTCTCACTGTGCTTCACTGCCCTCCTCGCTGCGGTTTGCGCCGTTTTTGCGGGCAACGCGCTGGCGGGCGACGGTCGCAAGGGGCGTCTCTGGTTGATCGTGGGCATCTCTGAAGTCGCGGGCATTCTGGTGGCGCTCGCTAATTTGGCTTTCATGTACACAGTCGGCAACGGTGGCGGTTTTTCCCAGTTCAGCCTTGGCCAACAGATGACGTTAAGCACGGTCGTGATCGCCTTGGTCTCCGGTATGGCGGCTTGGGGTATCCGCCGTCCGCTCGTCGCCTCAGGTACCGAAGCACCGAAAGATGCAAAAAGCGCCGTGCTCTTGATCGTACTTGCCTTGCTCCTGGTGATATCGGGGTTGATGATTGACGGTTTCTTGTCTCCCATTGCTTGACAGTCTGGCGAGTCGGCTACCCTACTGGTCCGTTTACCAAACTGGCACCAGTATACGATACAACGTGGCTTCGTCGACGGCGATATCGGCATTCTTTCGCAGTTCTTCTTCTGTCTGTTGTAGCGTACGTTCGCGCCGCTCCATCTCCACGACGCCCTCCACGTAAGCCATCAGTTCCTCATCAAGCGTCCTGACCGCTATATCAACCCCGTTCTTGCTGCGGGTCGAGGAGCTGAGGTCCGTCGTCGTTCTGCTGCGGCGGCGCGGGAGCGAAGAGCTAAAGCGGTCTGCGGAAGTATTGACCTTCGCAAACCGCGCATTCAACCATCAGCCGTCAGCTTTCAGCAAGGACGAGAAGCTGATGCCTGAGACCCGGCTTATGGAGGGAGCCCTCCTTGCGCAAGCCGCCGTGAGAGCCGTTACTGATGACGGCTTTTCTCTCCATCCTCTCTGTCAGGCTTCGTTCTAACCTCTGGTTTCGCTTCTTTTCCTTCTTTCAGCATCCTCCTCAACCACTCATAGTTATGACTTGTCTTATCTTCTAGCGCGGCTCGTTCTGAAGTTTGCACAATATACCGTGTCCAGTCGCTCTCGGCGGGTTGGTTGGCGGGTTGTTCGGCGGGTCGGAATCTGATGTCAATCTTGGCACCTATGTTCTTACCGATGAGGTGATCGTAGGGCACAAGTATCAGCATCAACAAAACGGCGAGCGACACGACGGTCAAAATCGCAACGATGCTCGGTGGTATGAGGCCCGGCAACTCATAGTAGAATTGCTGGATCGGCATTACTGCCCAAAGAAGCAACACTACCATCGTCGCAAGCCCTACCACCGTCGTGATAACTGCCTGTATGTGTAGCGCCTCCCTAATCGTCACTCGCACATGCCTGGATTTGAGCACCTGCCTGAAGGTCTCCGTGTGGCAGTGGTAGCTTTTTATGCGCCTGTGACCCTTGAAGGGGTTGAGGAAGTTCGCAACCCTACAATTAAAGAACTTCTGTTCATCCATTAGCTCCTCTAGGTTTACTAGGAACCGGTCCTGGATCTGCTTCGGTTTGCCCGGTACGGGGGGCTCGCTTCTGAATATCTCCTCTATCCTTTCTTCTTCCTTGAGTTGCCTACTGGGTACTAGTTGGACCAAAAAAACCATTGCAAGACCCGCCAGCGCATAGAAGCTAAACAGCATAACCCAGCTTTGCAGCCGAAAAAGATACGGCAGAACTGCCGTATCTTTTTCGGCAAAATCCAGAAAGTTCGTCACTTGCTCAAGAGGAGAGGCTGGTTTCACTACAGCAGTTACTGCAACGTACACGGTACCGAGGTAGTAAACGGCAGAAAGCAAAAAGAAGGCGACATTCATTTGCGCGTCGTACGCAAAGCGCCGATCACTCAGCCAGGATTCCCAGCCCCGTGTCCGAACTAGCAAATTTGGTTCGATGTGCGATTCTATGTAGAGTCCCGTCCGTATGTAGAGTCCCGTCCGGCGTGTGGAGAATAGTTGGGCCTGATACATCGCATAGAAGGCCAGCAACAGCAAGGGCAGCAGCATTTTGATGAGAGGTAACACGTTCTCACCCGCTGCGCCACCAAGGGTCAGGCCAGTAGGAACGACGAGCACGCTCGCGGCGAGTATCTTGAAGGCTCTTTCGGAAGCCTGCTCCTGCTCGGCGCGCAAAGTGATATATTCTTGCTCTAAAAAATTCTGTTCTTTAGTTGGCTCAGTCACGCAGTCACGTCCATTTCCCCATTGTTCTCTTCACTGAGTTTGACGATTGGCGATGAATCCACGATGAATGACCAGGGATGGCGTCGCGTCCCGCCTGTTTCATTCACGACACCGCATCTTTATGCACGTTCCCAAAATGACGTGGTCGCCTGCCGGTACTTCGGGGTACTGTTGGTTGGCGCGGTGAATGGAGCGAGCAAGGAGGAGTTGCTTTTGGGCCGCTTCATCCTCGTTCCCCGATATGGGAAGGAAAGGCCGCTGGCGTCGACGCCCTCTTATCCCTCCGGGGCGACTTCCGGCGCTTCTTCGGCCTGGCCTTCCCAGACGGCGCGGGAGAGATCTTCTATAAGGAGTTCGCCCTCGTTCACATCCTCGGGGCCGTATTTGGTCATGATCGAGACCACGTACCGGCGGCCGTCGGCGTTGACTATGCCCATGTCGTTATAGACCTTGTAGAGCCAGCCGGCTTTGTTGGCCGAATCGACGTCTTGCGGGAGCCCCGCGTCCAGCCACCAGTCCAGTTCGTCTGTGTGCATCAGATCCCTCATGTACCCGCAACTCTTTGGGCTTGCGGCTTTGTTGGTGGCGATCTTCTCGAGCATGAGACCCATGTCGCGGGGTGTGGATCTGTTATCCAGAGAAGGTACGGCGGCGCGCTCGCTGCTGAGTTTCTGGTAGAGGAGGGTGTTCTTCGCGCCTAGCGAGCGGGCAACCTCGTTGATGTGATCCGGACCGCCAACGGTGCGCACCAGGGCGTTGGTCGCAACGTTGTCAGACTGGGTCATCATCAGGACCAGGAGATCCCCAACCGTCTGCTTGGTGCCTGCGTCCTTCCATTGCAGCCACCCCGCTCCCGCCGCCCAGTCTTCGTCTTTGATCTCTACTTCCTGAGAGAACTTCAACTCGCCCTCGTCAACCTTCCGGTAAACGGCGACCATGACCGGGATCTTGATGACTGAAGCCGTAAAGAACGTCTCGTCCGGGCGAACGCCGTAGCTGTAGCCCTCGTCGAGGTCCTGGGCGTAGATGCCCGCGATGCCGCCGTACTCCCCAACCCTCTCGGCAGCCTTCCTGGCCGCGGCCTCGACCTGCCCCCGCTCGGAATCCGGCACCCCTTCCAGGATGGGCTCTGGCTTCGGGAAAAGCGCCGGGCCTGCATCGGGCAGGGCGTCACGGTCTATATCTAGCTGCTTGGGCTCTGGAACCTTGGCGGCGAACACGTTTCGCTCGTACAGGTACTGCAGCAAGTCCTTCGGCGCCTTGCCCTCCAGCGGAACCACCTCGTTGGCGGCATAGTCAGGCTCGTCCGCCCTGATGGACTTCTCAGCTTTCCAGTCCCCGCCGTCTTCGTGGACGAACACCGCGTAGTATGGTTCTTCCCCGGAGGGAATTGAAGATTCGTCAGGCGCCGTGATGTGAACCGAGGCCCAGGATGGATCTATCTTGCTGCGATAGGCGGCCCTGACGCTATCAGGCGTCACACCAGGAAGCTCGGGGGCAACCATCCAGTACGCGGCGCCAGCCGCCGTCTCCTTCGCGGACTCGGGGACTGGCGGCGGTTGTGTGGCAGCCTTCTTGCCCGGCTTTTTATCTGAGGATTCTTTCCTGGAAGAGGCGTCGGCCCGTGCCACTTTTCCTTGCGCGTTCTGCGCCGGTTCTTCGCCTGGAGCCCCGGCGAGCAATTCGTCGCCCAGGATACCGCCCTGTTTCTGGTTCAAGAGATACAGGCCGCCAGCCAGCGCAACCAGGATCAGGGCAATGGGAAACAACCGGCGCCTTCTGCGGCGCTGGCGCTGGGCCGAGTGGGAACCGAAGATTTTTTTGTCCCGGGGCAGGCTAGCGCTCCTCCAGGGGGGCCGGATGCCTCGGTGGCAGGGCTGGTATCACGGGAAAGAAACTACTCTGGGACGTCTGCCCAGCCGGTGGTGTTCCCCGGATCGTTCCAGCCAGAGACCCTTGGGGCGTTGGTCTTGTAGTGGGGGATGCCTTCTGGGACTGGCGGGTTGTAGCTGTAAAGGTAGGTGTGCAGGAAGCCGTTCTGGATCACCTTTCCGTCCCCGTTGGTGACCTTCTTGTAGGTGGTCCACCTGATGCCCCTGACCGTGGACTCGAAGATCTTCTTGGTCTTCATCTCCACCTTCATGCCCGTTGGACGACCGTAGATCTCGGCTCTCAGGTAGCCTTTGTCGTTCACGAACTCCCGGATCAAGATGTATCCGTCTGTGGTGTTCTTGAACTTCATGTCCTGAACGCCGTAGCCGTACTGGTCCCCGAACCACACGGTGGCGTCGAAGCCAGGCTTTATGTATGGAAGCACCGCGTAGTGCGGATGGCGCTCCACGATCTCCAGCCCGGCGTACTGGGCCGCCATGTACAGGGTGGATGACACCTGGCAAAGCCCGCCCCCGTTGGCGAACCCGACGCCGCCGTCGGAGAAGGTCTTGGCCTCTTTGTAGTCAAGCGGCGCGGCACGCTCGTTGAACGAGAAGGTCTCACCTGGCTTGAGGAGGGTGTGGTTTATGGCCCCTGCCGCGAGGCTCATGTTCTCTTTGCGGTTGGGATTGGAGTCCCACCTGAAATCTGTCTGATACTCGCCGATCTTCTCCTTCGGGGCGAGGTTCTGGATCTCCTGCGTGGTGACTTCTGGCTTGGGCGCCGCGCTTTGGGCGACGGGCACCGTGTCGTGCAGGCCGGACAACGACTGGTCGAGGTTGGCGAGCGTCTGTTCCTG
>JAABUR0100010501.1_pt1 | contig 10138 bp, 9 predicted proteins | sample 5560091 | NCBI WGS metagenome assembly JAABUR01 (sample SAMN10711879, study PRJNA513375) | rock metagenome | isolation source: Antarctica rocks | place: Antarctica: Victoria Land, University Valley sud
TGCAGCGGCAGCTAGGGGAGTTTGAGGCGGCCCGCGCCACCCAGCAGCGCGCGCTGGCGATCAATGAGAAGGTCTACGGGTCCGAGCACCACGAGGTCGCGATCACGCTCACAAACCTCGGCAACGTGCAGCAGCAGCTGGGGAAGCGCGTCCAAGCGGAGGCCAGTGTCCGACGCGCGCTCGGCATCTTCGACAGGTCGCTAGGCCAAGATCACTCGTACACCAGACAAGCTCGGCGCTACCTCGCCCAGCTCGTCTCCGCCCGTGGCGAAGTTCTGTTGAACATCCGCGACGATGGCGCAGCCGACACCGATGGCGACACAGACGCTGACGGGTGAGCGCACCGGACAACCCCGGACGCCGAGCAACTGAGTGGTTGCGTTCCCGCGTCAAAAGTTCTCGCGGCGAGTGTCGGCGCAGGTCGAGTGGCCTCCCGCCGTCGGGGCGTGAGCGGGGGCTACCAGCCCCGAGTCGTTGCGTTCCCGCCGTCGAAGTTCTCACGGCGACCCAGGTGTGATGCGACGCGCCCGTGTCAGTAAGTACGACACGCGCTGTCAGCGACGTCGTCGACGCCCGACGTTGTGCCGTAAGCGGATCGTCTTGCGGGGCGGTCCCCGACGACGGAGCGGTCGGATGGCTCAATCACCATTGCTTCCACTGGCTTGCGCCTACCGAGGGCAGGCGCGGGTGTCGGTAGGGTCGATGCGGAGTGTCTTGATGTCCGCGAATCGTTGGGATTGATTGTGGTGGGTGAGCCGGTACCGGTAGTCATTGATGGCGTCCAGTTCTACGTGGAGGTCGCTGATCAACAGGGCGTCGGAACCGTGAGTCTGGACGACGCGCTCTCCTTCGACGGGGTGCGCGACACGGTGGAGGTGATCGCCGCGCAGATGGCGGGCATCTGGGATCGAGTCAAGCCGTCCGAGGCGAGCGTGGAGTTCGGGCTGAAGCTGGTCGCAAAACCGGGCAAGTTGACCGGCTTGCTGGTGGAGGGTGGCGGTGAGGCGACCTTGACCGTGATCTTGACCTGGAAGTCCGCGAGTGGCGAGCCGGCTAGAGGCTGACTCTCGGCATGCGCACGCAGGTGGAGTCCGCGAAGCTGGCGCGTCACGTCGTGCGCATCCACACCACGCACGGCAAGATCCGTGGTACCGGGTTCTTCGCAGCCCCAGGCTGGGTGTTGACCTGCGCGCACGTGGTCAAGGACCTGCAGGATGTAGTGCTGGTGCCGGCGGGCGGCGGTGGGTCGCTGCTCGCGATGGTGGTGGCCCGCTCGCAGGAGCCGCCGCGTGGGTGGATGTCCGCCCTGTGGCCGTTCCCGGATCTTGCGTTGCTCAGTTACTCGGGGGGACTGGACTGGCACTGCGTGCTGCTGGAGGCAACGCTGCCGGGGCAGAACGTGGATTGCCATGCCTGGGGGTATCCGCGGCGCGAGGAGCGGGTGGACCCGGTCGGCGACCCGGCGTCGTTCCGGTTCATCGGTGAGAGCGGCGATGGCTATCTGTCGCTGAAGGCGGACGTGGTGCGGCCGGGGATCAGCGGGGCGCCGCTGGTCTGCCCGGACCGGCGGGCTGTGGTCGCGGTGATGTCGGGGACGCGTGACCCGCGCATGGCCGTGGGTGGGTGGGCCACGCCGATCTCGGCGTTGGTTACCGGGGGGCCGGGGGTGCCGGAGCAGCTGCTCGAGGCGGGGTCCGAGGTACTGGCGCTGAACCGTGCGACGGTGCTCGCCGACCGATCCAGCTGGCAGGCGGTGTTGCCCGTGCCAGGGTCCGATGAGGTGTTGCGCCGGTCGTGGGGCACTTACCGCAAGGGCCGCCGCGCGGACCCGGCCGATCTGTTGTTGGCGGACTTCGGGGTGGTGCCCTACCTGTTTCGGGACGTCGAGCTGGACGCCACCGAGGCGTGGTGCCTGGGCGCTGAGCCGGTATCGGTGGTGGTCGTGCCTGGGCTGGGTGGCTCGGGCAAAACCCGGTTCGCGGTCCAGCTGTGTCAGCGGATGATCGAGCGACACCAGTGGGTGGCGGGCGAGGTCCGTGACCTGGCCCGGGACATGATCACGCTGGCCCGGCTCCCGTTGCCGCGGTTGCTGGTCTTCGACTACGCCGAGTCCGAGTCCCCGGTCGCAGTACGCGAGCTGCTGGATCGGTTGCGGCTGCACGCGACCGACGTGGCTCCCGCGCGGGTGGTGCTGTTGACCCGTGAACGCGCCGGCGTGGTGGGTGTATCGGCGGCGACCGTGGCGGCGGTCCGGGCGGAGGCGACCGCTGCCGTCCGGCACATCCTGGACGACCGTGAGGACGGCCGGCCCGCCACGCTCTCGCTCGACCGGGGCCAACGAGAGCAGCTCTACCGGACGGCGGTGCGTGAGTTCGCACTGGCCTGGAGCACCTCGACACCGAGGTTGGAGCCGGCCCTTGATGGGCCGGATTACGCCCAACCCCTCGGCGTGCTGTTCGAGGCGCTGGACGCGGTCCTGCATCAGGATGGCGGGCCGGGTGGCGGCGGGTGGCGTGAGCCGGACGACCCGTTCTGGGGACCGGACCTGGGACAGCGCGTGCTGGCCCACGAGGAGAAGTACTGGCGCCTGAGTGCGCCGCCTGAAGACCGTGGCCTGCTGCGCGCGTGTGTTGCCCTGGCGACCCTGGCCGGCGCGCGTGACGACGCCGAAGCTGACGCGCTTCTCCGGGTCCTGCCCTCCCTGGCCGGCGACGAGGCGTCCGGCCGCCGCCGCGCACTGGTGACCTGGCTGGCCGAGCTGTACCGGGGACCGGATCGGGTGAATCCGCTGCGACCGGACCGGCTCGGTGAAGCCCTGGTCAACGCGGGCCTGATCACGGGCGTCGGCGCGGCGGGACTGGGCCAGGTCCTACTGGCCAGCAGCGACCGCCAGGCCGCCCGCGGGTTGACCGTGCTCACCCGCTGCGCCTCCCAAAGCCAGGACGCGTTGGCCACGGTTACTGCCACCCTGGCCCAGTCACAGATCAACCTCATCCTGCGGGCCGAGTCCGCGGCCCGCGGAACGATGGACCGGGTCGCGGACACCAGCCTCTCAAACTCCCTCGTCGCGATCTTCACCAGCCCGGCAGGTTGGGCGCTGGCCGCGCGGGAGCCGGAGAACACTGGCTACCAGCGCGACGTGTCGCTCTCCCTCAACAAGCTGGGGGACCTCGCGGTGGCGGTCGGCGACCGGTCGCGGGCCCTGGAGCTGTTCCAGCGGTCGCTGACCCTGGCCGAGGCGCTGGCTGCGCGGGAGCCGGAGAACACTGGCTACCAGCGCGACGTGTCGGTCTCCCTCAACAGGCTGGGGGGCCTCGCGGTGGCGGTCGGCGACCGGTCGCGGGCCCTGGAGCTGTTCCAGCGGTCGCTGACCCTTCGCGAGGCGCTGGCCGCGCGGGAGCCGGAGAACACTGGCTACCAGCGCGACGTGTCGGTCTCCCTCAACAAGCTGGGGGACCTCGCGGTAGCGGTCGGCGACCGGCCGCGGGCCGTCGCGTACCTAGAGTCCGCGGTGGCCCACCGTCGCTCGCTTCGCGATCACGAACCGGAACGCCTCGATCTTGCCGAGGAGCTAGGCACGAGCCTCTACCTGTTCGCTACAGCAATCGATCCTGCCGCGGCCGGGTCCATCCGCGCGGAGGCTCGCGACGCTCTGCGACCGTTCGACGAATCGGGGCTGCTGACGCCCAAGGGGCAGGAAGTTCTCGCGTGGGCGGTCCCGGACCCTGACTCCACCTGATATGCCCGGGGTGCGGCTCAGCGGCTGCCGAACACACCCAACTCTTGCAGCAGCACGCCCGCCGCGCCTCAATGCAAACCGGCCCGCGGTAGCGTTGTGTCGTGCCCCGCAAGAGGAACCCCCACCGGCACACTCAGGCTTCGGCCGGCCCGCGCGTGGCGTCCAGCGGCCACGGGACACGTGGTGTCCCGCAAGACCGGTTCGGTGATTTGTCGCGGTCAGCGGGGGCTCTACGGCATACTCCCGCCGATGCCCGGCCTGAACATCGGCTACGCCCGCGTCTCCACCGACGAGCAGGACCTCACCGCGCAACGCGACGGCCTCAAAGCGCTCGACGTCGCTGCCGAGCGCATCTACGTCGACCACGGCCTCACCGGCACCAACCGCGAGCGCCCCGGCCTGCACCAGGCGCTCGCAGCGTGCCGCGCCGGCGACACGCTGGTCGTCACCAAGCTTGACCGCCTCGCGCGTTCGCTGCCAGACGCCCGGGCGATCGCCGACGAGCTCACACAACGGCAGGTCAAGCTGGAACCTCGGCGGCTCCGTCCACGACCCGACCGACCCGGTCGGACGGCTGCTGTTCAACGTGCTGGCGATGATCGCCGAGTTCGAGTCAGACCTGATCAGGATGCGTACCCGAGAGGGAATGAAGGTCGCGAAGGCTCAAGGCCGCCTGCGTGGCAAGCAGCCCAAGCTCAGCGCGACCCAAGAAGCGCACCTCGTCGAGCTCTACCACGCTGGCGAGCACACCGTCAGCGAGCTCGAAGAGCTCTTCTCCATCACCCGGTCCACGATCTACCGCGCCATCGCACGCGCACCCGCGACGGGCCCGGGACAGCGTTTCGTCGCTTGAGCGCTCCCGTGCGTGCCAGGCCAAATGACCCACGAGACTTTTCGTACCGATGTTCCTCACGGGCCGATACCGCCTGTGGCACACAGCAGCGCGCCTGGCGCGTCACGCCCGCTGCGTGCACCTGCGCCTCGACCGCCACTGGCCCTGGGCCGGCCAACTAGCCGCCGCCTTCGCCCGCCTGCAAGCACTCCCCGCTCGTTGAACCCCGCGGCGCTCGCACGCCGCTCCCGCCGACAACGACCCCCCAGCCACGCTCGGCGTCAGCCTGCCCGCACCCAGCGCCCTCACACCCCGCGAACGCTCCCGACAGCGCTCCCGACCGCCGCCCGACCCCGACCGACAGCCCAAGCCGCCCTCAGGACCACTCCACATACCCGACCAATGGCCCCGGCCCGCCGCCGCCGCGCTACTGCAAGGGACGCGATCCACCGCCTACTGCACGATCGAGGCTAGCTGCGGTGCTTGCAGCCGTGGCCGTTTTTGTCAGCGATTCGCGGTCCGTCGCTGCCCGGGTCTTGCGCATGGTCTCCATGGCTAGGCGCTCCGGCCGGTCTAATCGCGTTGCTGGCGCTGGTCGCTTGCGTACGACTTGCTGGGTGGAGTCGGCAGGCCGCGGAGGTGCCGACGCCGGGTTGATCCTCGGTGGGGCGCTCGTCCTCGGCGTGTTTTGGATCATCGCGTTCTTCGCCACGCTCGCCGCGACTGCCGATTGAGCGTGCCGCCAGCACCCCGCAATGAACGAGATGCGCCACCAGTGGGTTGCGCTGCTCCTAAGGAAGCGTAGATAAATAATCTGCGTGATCAGGGGGATGGCGAGATCGAGTAGTTCCACTCCGGGTGGAACTGGTCGCGGGCCAGGTTGACGGCGGCAAGGTCCGCGTTAGAGACCTCGATCTTCTTTGGGTAGTCGCGCTCATCCAAGCGGGCGTAGACCTTCAGTCCCTTGCTGGTGGTGGTCGCGGCGATCGAGTTGATCACGACCTCGTAGCTGGTCAACGGGCGTCCGCGCCAGTTCTGGGTGATGTGGCAGAACAGCCGGTGCTCGATCTTGTTCCACTTGCTCGTGCCGGGCGGGAAGTGGCAGACGCGGATCTGAAGGCCGGTGGCGTCGGCGAGTCCTTGCAGCTCGAGCTTCCAGAGGCGTGTGCGGTTGCCGTTGGAGCCGCCGCAGTCGGCAGTGATCTGCAGCGCCGTCGCCTGTGGGTAGCGCGCGCGGCCGAGATCCTGCCACCAGGCGCAGATCGAGGCGACGGCAAGCTGCGCGGTCTCGGCGGTGATCCCGACATTGACGTAGCCCTCGTTGGCGGCGATGTCGTAGACCCCGAACGGGATCGCCTTGCCCTTGGCGTCGCTGGGGAAGTCGTGGCTCAGCGTCTTGACGGGCTGGCCCTTGGCGCGCCACTCACGCCCTGCGTTCTTGAACTCGCCGACCAGCTCCTTCTTCTTGGTGTCGATCGAGATCGCCGGCTCGCCGGCCGCGATCGCCGCACCGACGCGCTCGTTGATGTGGCGAAACTGCGCGTCGCGATCGGGATGCTGGCTGCCCTCCAAGGTCTTGCGGTTGGACTGCAGGCTGTAGCCCAGCGAACGCAGCAGCGCCGCAACGGTCGTGTAGTGGACCTCGTGACCGCGCTCGCGCAACTCCCCGGCGAGGTTGCGAACGCTCTTCGACGTCCACAACAGCACCTGCATCGGATCGCCGCGACAGTCCTCGGCGACAAGCGCCTCGAGCACATCGAGCAGTTCCGGATCGGTCTGCGAGATCGGCTTACGTCCCGCGCCCGGGCGCCTGACGCGGCCGCCCTCAAGCCGCTCGTCGGCCTCGATCTCGCCGATCCCCTTGGCGATCGTGTTCGGCGCGATCCCGCTTGCCCGCGCGACCGCAGCGATTCCCCCGCGGCCGATCGCGCGGGCCTCCGACGCCGCCCAGATCCGCCGGCCGCGCTCGGTCAGCTCAGGCGCCAACGCCCGGAACCGCTCACCGATGAGTCGCTCATCGACCACCACCCAGCGATTCCACGACAGGACAACGAATCCTCCAACTTATTTATCTACGCATCCTAAGCTGTAGCAGCGCGAGCAGACCAACGTCCGCGAGACCGTCGCGAAACGAGCCGCGATGGCCGCCCGCCTCGGCGCCCTGGACAACCAACGCGTCCGCGCCCGCGGCCGCCGCCTCGGCCGCCTCGACTGGGGAGGTGACGGTCACCCAGACGGCGATCCCCTCCTGGCGAAGTCGCGCGACCGTGTCCGCCGGGGGACAGCCGAAGGTAAACGAGACCACCGGGACCGGCAGCTCGCGCACGAGCGCAAGCTTGTCCTGCCAGCCATCGTCGTCGTGGCGGGGTTCGCCGAGCGCCACGCCGTAGGCCTCTGCTTCACCGCGCAGCCGCTCGGTATAGCGCGCCACAGACCGCGGGTCAGCCCGCCCGGTTGGCGGAGCAAACACGTTCACGCCAAACGGAGCGGCCGTGCGTTCGCGAACCGCTACCAGTTTGTCACCAAGCGCCTCGGCGGAAAGGTACCCCGCCGCCACGAACCCAAGCGCGCCGGCCTCGCACGCCGCTACCGTCATCGCGACCGTTGACGGCCCTCCAGCCATCGGCGCCTGAACGATCGGATGCGCAAGCCCGTCAAGCGCAAAGCGCGGCATGTTGCTCTCGAACGACACGCTGCTCAGTCTGCCACGCGCCCCCGCCATCACCCTGATCGACGATCCCACAGGCCGATCCCTTGCCGGACGTTCTCTGGGGTCGGCCCGGGCGGCGTCTGTGGATGCGTTCTGCGGATCGCGCGCGGGCGGCTAGCGGCCGTGTTCGTCGCGTTGGAGCATGCCGACGCCCTTCCAGCCCCAGTAGACGCGATGGTGAGCTATCAGTCCGTCGCTGATTTCCATGACCTCGACAATGTCCATCTGCTCGCCGTCGGGGCTCTGGCGCGGGTATTCCCATGTCAGGTGCTGGCCGTCGGTGAGAAACCCGGTGCGAAATCGCCGGCGTTCTGCCGGCTGGTGCTCGAAGACCTTCGCCACGAAGCTCCGCAGCGCGTCGCGCCCGCGTACGACGCCCTCCTCGACGCCGAGGAGGTGACAGACGAGCGGGCTCTCGAGCGTGGCGTCGGGATGGTAGAGCGCCATCGCGGCGTCGAGGTCCTTCGCGCCAAGGGCGTCGTCCCAGGCGATGAAGACGTGCTCGACCGCGGGATCGACGGTCGTGGTGCTGGGCTTGATTGGCTGGTCAGACATGTTGATGCTCCTCACGTTCGTTGACGTGAACGGGACGGTAGGCGCGCACCGCTTTGCCCTGACCTGAACTGTCGACGTGGCACTCTTGGGTCATGCCAAGCGACGAACTCGGCCTGGGTCACGACCGGGACCTCGCACCGATCGGCGCGCTGCTCGGTCATCCCGCCCGCGCCGCGATGCTCACCGCGCTCGCCGACGGCCGGGCACTCCCGGCCGGCGAGCTTGCCCGCCACGCACGGATCGCCCCGGCGACCGCAACCGCGCACCTGCGCCAGCTCGTCGACAGCGGCCTCGTTCGAGTGCGCTCTCAAGGCCGTCATCGCTACCACGAGCTTGCCGGCCCAGATGTCGCCGCGGCGCTGGAGGCGATCGCCCGGATCGCCCCACCGGCCGCGATCCGCTCGTTGCGCCAGGACCAGGCGCAGCAGAGGATCGTCGAGGCACGTTCCTGTTATGGCCATCTCGCCGGGCGCCTGGGCGTCGAGCTGCGCGACCGACTCTTGGCCGACGGCGCGCTTCGCCCGAGCGGTGACCGAGATCACATCATCACCGACCGCGGCCGCGATCGACTCCTCGCGCTCGGTCTCGATCCCGAAGCGCTCGTGCGCTCCCGACGAATCCTGGCCCGCACGTGCATCGACTGGACCCACCGACGACCCCACCTCGCCGGAGCCGTCCCCGCAGCGATCACCGCCCGACTCATCGACCTCGGATGGCTCTCTCACACCACCGGCCGCGGGCTACGACCCGCCCCGGACTACCACCAGCGCCTCGACGCCTGGCTCCCGCCTCAGACCGCCGCCCCACCCTGACTCATGAACCCGGTGCCGGTGCCGGTGGACGATCGGCGTACGAGATTGTCAGAGCGCGGCTCGATCATCAGTGGCTGCCGTAGCCGACACGGAGAGGATCTATTTCACCCGCCTGTGGCGTAAGGTGAGCGCGATGACCCAGTCCTACTGGCGGGACGCGGCCGCGGACGAGGCGATGCAGGACGAGCACGCGTTCATCTGGAGGGCGATGCTCGAGACGATCGACATCGACCTCGCCGGCAGGCGGGTCCTCGACGCCGGCTGCAACCGGGGCGGGTTTCTCCGGCTGCTCGCCGATCGGTGCGCCATCGCCGAGGGATGCGGCTATGACCCGGCCTCTGGGGCGATCGAGGACGCCCGGCGGCTCGCCGGGCAGCGGCCACTCCAGTTCGAGGCCGCCGACACGATGCCCGCCGGGTGGCGTGGCTTTCACGCAGCGTTCAGCCACGAGGTGCTCTACCTGCTCCACGACCTTCCGGCGCACGCCCGCGCGATGTTCGGTGCCCTGGTGCCCGGGGGCGTGTACCACGCGGTCATGGGTGTTCACGCCGCCAGCCCGCTGATGGCGCAGTGGCATCGCGCCAACGTCGAGGATCTGCATCTGCCCGAGCTGTACGACATCGACGAGGTGGTCGCCGTCTTTGAGGCGGCAGGGTTCCACGCAGCGGCCGCCCGGCTCGCGATTGGCTTCGTGCCCACCGCTGGCCACGGGCATCACGGCCGGGGTCGGCTGCTTGACTGGCTCGACTATTACCGAGACCAGAAGCTCCTGCTCCGCTTCAGCCGCACGGCGGGGTCCGGCGCAACCGCAACTCCGTAAAGGCCGCGGATCGTGACGCCCGGACGCCACCTCGGCGTGGCGAGCGACAGGAGCTTGGGAGTTTGCTCGCCGGCCAGCGGCGCTCAGGGGTCGGCTCGCGGCACGTAGTAGGGCATTCAGGATCGCCTGGCGAGCAACTTGGCGATCCGTGCTTGGTCGTCGGGGGTGGGCGCGAAGGTGACGAGCTTCTGGTCGCGATGATCGGCGACTTGGAGTACAACGTGGTGCAGCTCGAGCTCGCCGAGGCTGTAGTTACACCAGCCCCGCCCGTCGTGAGCGTTCGTGCCGGTCAGGGATCCGCTTACGGCACGGCACCCCGTGTCGACGACGTCGCTGACATCGTGTGTCGTCGTCGCTGACACGGAGGCGTCGCATCACACCGCTCCGCCGGCGCCTGGCCCGACGAGCCGCACGGGGAACGTCCGTTCCCATGGTTATCGTCACCCGAGATGACCGGTTTCCCAGATGCGCCGCTCGTCGGGCCCGGCACCGAGCTGCAGCTCACCCTCGACGGCCGCGCCGTCCCGCACGAGGAGGTCGTCGCCGAGGCGCTCCTCGAGCCGGCCGCCGCCGTGGTCGCTACGGCCGAGCTCATCGACGGGCTCGAGGTGGGGGAGGAGGCCGACGCGCTCGAGCTCGACCTGGCCCTCGCGCGCGTCGGCGCCCGCGA
>JAABUR0100010503.1_pt1 | contig 10137 bp, 11 predicted proteins | sample 5560091 | NCBI WGS metagenome assembly JAABUR01 (sample SAMN10711879, study PRJNA513375) | rock metagenome | isolation source: Antarctica rocks | place: Antarctica: Victoria Land, University Valley sud
AGAAACAAGAGAACCGCCAGCTCTCGCGTGAACGCTTCGTGGTCGAGCATGTTATTCGTAGCCTGAAAATCTTCCGCATTCTCTCCGAGCGTTACCGCAACCGTCGGAAGCGTTTTGGCCTGCGCTTCAACTTGATTGCGGCCATTTACAATCATGGACTCGACCACTAACAATTACGCAAGAGGTCTAATGTATCAATCACCATCAATGACGGGGCGCGTAGGGGTAGGCCCCCGTGCCTGCCCTCTTTTGATCCCGTGCCTGCCCTGTCTCCCTCCCCCCGTGCCTGCCCTACAGCATGAGAATTACCCTACAGCATGAGATAACCGTCTTGACAACGCCCGCCGCTTCTGCTAGACTTCGGGCATGGGCGATACCCGCAAATTGCGCTCTGTAGGGCCTGGCTGGAAGAAGCGCGCGAGTCGGCTCGGCAGGCGAAAGAAGAGGCGAAAGAGTTGCGCGCCCTGCTGCATGAGCGGGAGGAAACAATCCGCGAAACGCTGTCACACCTGGACATGCTGCATGAGCAGAGCATCAGGCAGATGAGGGAAGCGCAGGAGCGTGAGCGAGCGCAGTGGGAGCGCGCGGCGGCGGCCAAAGACAGGGAGATCGAGCGGCTGAAGGCGCAACTAGACGGGCGCAGCTAAACAACGGGCGCAGCTAGACGAGAGAGTGGAACAAGCATGGCAACGAGATACAAAGTCAACGTCGCGTTTCAAGGCGTCGCCGTGGTGGAGATTGACGCCGCCTCGCCCGAAGCGGCCCGACTGGCGGCGGCGGATCTGACCCTGGCGGATCTGGCGCGGGAAGGGCATTCGGATGTCCACGCGCTGAAGATCGCCGCCAAAGAGATCACGCCCGCCTCGGCCCTGAGCGGGCAGGACGACGAGGGCGGGGAAGAGAACGCGCCGCGCAAGCCGCGCCCCTCGGGCTGGTATCGGCCCGCGTGACCCTGTGAAAGTGGCCCTGTGAAAGTGGCCCTGTGAAAGTGGCCCGGCACTGGAAGTGCCGGTCTACTCTGAGTGGAAGTCGCTCCGCGACTGAGGACAGGTCCCCGGTGGCTGTTCTTCAGTGCCGGAGGCACTTTCACTGAGGGTAGACCGGCACTTCCAGTGCCGGGCCACTTTCACGGGGTCTTTCCGGGGCATTCTATTCCAGCACCAGGTACAGCGTGTTCGCGGGCAGATGCACCGTCAGCCTGCCGCCCACGCGGGTGACGGGGACGGCGCGGGCGGGATAGCCGGCGGCGTCGAGCAGGGTGGCGCGGGTCAGGGCGGGGTTCGTCACCGTCAGCGTCACCTCGGCGTTGACGATCTGCCAGGGGGCGGTTCCCGTTTTGACGACTTCGTAGCCGTGCAGGGTCGTCTTACCGTCTTCGGAGGGGAAGTCCGACGCCTGCACCTGCCAGCCGGTGGGCCGGGCCGCCGTGCCCACCTGGACCAAAACTTGGTGCGACCGGCGCAGGGGCAGATCGTCCATTGAAACCACGGCGACGGTGGCATACGGGTTGCCCGATTTAATGGCGATGTCGCCCAAAGTGACCGGGCCGGCTTTGCTGAGGAAGCCCGTCACCCCCTGCGCCTTCGGCGCGTTGACCACGCACAGGCCCGTGCCGTAGTTCAGTCGGATCTCGCCGGTCTCGCTCCTGACGGTCTCCTTTTGCGCGTCAATGTAAGGCGTCAGGTCCACGACTTTGGTTTGGGTCGGGTCGCCGCCATAGTTCACTTGGACAGGGCCGACCAGAAAGGCCAGCGGGTCCACGCCTTTGGCAATCCGGGATTGGCCCGCGCCGGTCCCCGCGCGGTTCGGGTCGAAGCTTTTGTCCTCGGCGATCAGCGGCGTCTTGCGCTCCCACAAATCGGCCAGCGGGCGCTCCTCATGGACGACGGGGGCGCCCCGCTTGAGATAGCCCCGGCGGTACATCAGGGCGCAGGCGGGAAACTCGCCCATGATTTCGGGGACGTTGGCCGACCATTTGGTCAGCGGGTGTGAGCCGGCGATGGTCAGGAAGGAAAAGCCCAGGTCGGTCTGGTACTCCGGCGTGCCCGCGCTGAACCAGTAAAACGGCCCGACGCCGGTGAGCGACTGGTAAGCAGCCATGAGAAATGGCCCCTCGGACTGGTAGCCCAGCGGGGAGACCCAGGAGCTTTCCGTGATAATCGTCGGGTGTCCGACGACCTGCTTCAAGTTGGTCGGCAGGTCGCGCGGGTCGGTGAGGGCGGATTGGTTGGAAAAGTGGTGGCCGGGGTCAATCCGCCAGCCGTTGTTGTCGCCTAGATGGACGCCGCCGTTGTAGTATTTGTTGACCGCCACCACGTCCGTGGCCGTGTAGGTGTACCGCTCGACATCGTTGAGCTTGATCGGGTCGGCGGTGAACCAGTTGGAGGCGTTGACGAGCTGCTTGCAGCCCAGCGTCTTCTTGTAGTAATCCGTGATGTCCGCGTAAAACCCGCGCTGGGTGTCGGCGAAGAAGTGGACCTGGTCGGCGACGCGCTTCGCCAGGCCGCCGGTCTGGTCCTGCGTGAGCTGCCAGGTCGGCAGGATGCCCACTTTACCGTTCGTCCAGTCGTCGCCGCCATCACTGCCGGCGGGCGCCCCCGTCCAGGCCGCTTTGGCCGCAGCGAGCGTTCCATACTTCGTCGTCAGCCAGGCGGCGAACTTGCGGCCCAACAGCGCCTGCTGTTCTGGCTTCATCCCCTGCATGGTCCAAAAGAACATGCCGTCCTCGTTCTGGACCTGGATGATGGCGACTGCCGGGTCATTGGCAAGGGGGATGCCCGTGTACGGGTTCGGGCGGGCGTACAGCGCCTTGACCCAGGCTTTGTAGCCGGCCTGCAACTGAGGGTTGAAGAACAGCAGCCCCCACAGGTCGGTCTGCCCCGTGTAGCCGTCAATGCCCCACTGCGATGCCTTTTTGCCGTTCGCCCAGTACGGCGAAATGGTGGTGTAAATGCCCTCTTTCTTCAAGGCCGCGACCATGTGCCAGATGCCGTCTATCTCCTTCTCGTTGACGTTCGTGATCGGGCCGTCCGTGTCCGGCGCGATCTGGGTGTGCAGGCGCACCATGTTGACGCCCAGCCGGGCGAGGAACCGGGCGTGGCGGGCCATGTCTTCGGGCGACGAGCGGTACACGTCCGACCCGCAGGCCCAGAAGCGGACCGGCTTGCCGCTGCCCAGCACGAACGATTGGCCGTCGGCGCTGAGGTGGACAAACCCGGTTTCCCCCGCCGTCTTCTCGTTCAGGGAGCGTAAATCGAGCAGAGCGCCGGGCTTGGCATTGTCGGGGTAGGAGAACGCCCAGGTTCCTAACTCCTGTCCCTCCTGCGCCCGTGCCGGGGTAAGGAAGGAGGTAAGACCGAGCAGGGCGAGGGCCGCAAGGCTGCCGCCGAGAGAGAACCGTCGTGCGAGTGTCATGGTGTCCGTTTCCTGTCTTGCTTGCTGCCTGCATTATACAGGAAACGGGGCGGTTTGGGAAGGGGAAATGTCAGAAAGCAAGACGAAGCCTAACGTATGAGCAGTTGATGCACAAGAATCTGATGCTGTGTAATCCTTATTTAGTCTTCTCGGTTTTGACTGCCTCTTGACATGCAGATGTCTTATAGGTAAAATGAAGATTCAGAGTCAGATCACATCAGTTATTGTGATGGTACTTAAAAGGTCAAGAAATGCCTTCAATCTCTGTTCCTGATGCATATCAATCCGGTGTTGACGCACTGGTTCATATTACTGACGATCAATTTTCCCAATTGCTTTCAGCATTAAAGGCGGCCAAGCCGTCTCTATTTTCGACAGGCTTGGCCTCTCAGGTCGCCCCTAGCATTAACGGACTAAAATCGCGAGAGGTTCGTAGGATAGTTGAGTCGCTGGTCGCGATGTATGCTGTTCGCATAAGATTAGGTATATCCTCTTCTGAGTTCGCTTCGGGTATTAGTGCTGCTATTGACGATTTTGAGGAAGCGTCATTCTCCGAAGAAGATAAACTTCGGTTAGCGGAGCGCCTTACCCAACTCCTCGAAATTGAGAAGTCTCTCGGCATTACATCTAAGGCCAATGACGTTTTAACCGAACATGAACACACTTTCTGTAGTGCGCGTGTGTTGACAGACATACGCCCCATCTTTCAGAGTGATTTAGCTTCACCTCCCTCAGAAGCGGTCGTAGTTCACACCTTGAAGATAGCCTATCATCAAGATAGGGAACACAAGGAGTTTTATGTGGCTCTGGATTCTGACGACATTCAGATGCTTAAATCAGCTATTGAACGCGCTGAACTCAAAGATCGAAGTGCTAAGTCTTTGCTTGACAAGGCAGGTGTTCTATGCCTCGACGCAGAGGAGGAACATTGTAACGATGCGAAATACTAAAGACAGTTTTCATGCTAGAAACAACCTGGGCGTTACACCTCTTCCTCAACTCCGGCGTGGCAATTGTGATGATTGGGGTGTTTTTTCAGACAAAAGTGGCTTTAAGGACTGGCCTGAGTTGCGCCAGACAGCCAAAGACTGCAATGACTGGATAGAGGGAACTTGTCGGGCGGCAGTTGGCCGCCTTCATGAGTTCACGAAACTAGCGAGAGAGTGGCAGCAAGACACGATGTTCATGTCATCCATCACCCAGATGGTAATTCACCCATCCTATCAGCGTATCATAGGCATGGGACAACCCGCCGTTCCTCTTATACTAAAGGAGCTTCAACAAAACCCTTCTTATTGGTTCTGGGCACTTGGGGCTATCACGGGGCAGAATCCCGCTGAAAAGGCAGGCACCTTTGATGAAGTTGTTGAGGCTTGGCTGAAATGGGGTCACGCAAAAGGTTACATACGGTAAATGGAAGAGGCTGTCATCAAAGCCTTTATAGAAGCCAAGTTCCCCAATCTTACGCAAAGTGGCTACGCGATAACTAGCCCGCAGAACCCGCGATATAACTGTATTGCTTGGGCTGCGGATGACACGGCTTATTGGTGGGAGCCAATTAATCAACCTGGTGTTTATTGGCCGCCTGGGGCATCTATGTCTGCTACATTAAACGCCTACATGGAGGCATACGCCCTGCAAGGTTATCAACCTTGTACGACTTACGCTCTAGAGCAAGGTTTCGAGAAAGTAGCCATATTCACAAAATACTCCATTCCCACTCACGCGGCAAAACAATTGGAAACGGGCGCATGGACTAGTAAACTGGGGCAATCTTTTGACATTCAGCATGATTCGCTTTTAGGAGTTGAAGGCGACGAGTATGGCAAAGTAGCCCAGATTATGAGGCGTCCCAAAAGGCGAGAAGCATGATTGGAAGACAGAGGGGGAAGTGACACCTTCTGGTGAAGTTGAAAATCCGGTCTTGATGAAGCCTCCGACCGCAACAGAACTGTGGGGTATCGCCTGCCACGCTGACCTCTGCGAGACGGCAAACCGGGGGCGGAGCAATCTCCGGGGAATGACACCCGGAGGGCTTCAAGGTTGGTAAGCACAAACGAGATGAAGATATTGTAAAGAAAAAGCCTAAACCCGGCGTAGACAAGTGATATTGAAAGGCACATAGAACAAACAGAAAAACCGCTTGCTAGGCGGTTTTTCTGTTGATATAGGGAGCTTTGTGTCAAGTAGATTAGCCCCAATGATCTCCATACGGCGGGGGATGTGGACGCTTTCTTTGAGGATTACGACGGCTCCGAGCCGGAAGACTGCTGCCCCGTCTGCGGGGAGGCGGCTATCACACTAGACCCGGACCTGCACCGGACCTGCAATCGTAGATTGCCCTAAAACCGCCAGTCCAGGTCTTCGGTGGGGAGGCGGCGGTGGGTCCAGTTCAGTTGCCGCTCGGTCAGGCGGCAGTCCACGAACCACCAGGGGTAGGCGACGGGGTCGTGGATGCGGAACGTCCGGCGGTAACTTTGGATGGCGGGGAAGGCGGCGCAGAAGCCGCAGCGGTGCAGGGTCAGGAACAGGGCGAGCAGGCGCACGCGCAGCTTGACGGCGTGGGTGTTCTCCAGTGGAATGGCGAACCGCTCGGACAGCGCGAAGACCTCGCGCTGGGCCAGGTGCAGGCTCACCGTGTCAATGCCCTTCAGGATGCCGATCTTGTCGGGGATTTCGGTCTCCTGCATTCGCGCCGTCAGGGTCAGGACGTATCGCTCCATGCTCTCGGCCCAGCCGTCCTCGACGCGCCGGGCGACGGCGACGACCTCTTCGATCTGCGGCGCCTCGCCCAGATACTCCCGCAGGTGCGTCTCGGCCCACTCCCAGCGCTTGACGGCCTCGCGCGGCAGCCGCCCCATGTCGGGCAGCGGGCACAGCCGGCAGATGCTCCCACGTGTCCCCAGCAGGCGGGAATAGGCGAACTCGATGCCCGCCGCGCTCGCGCGCGGGTCCAGCATCCCCTCCACCAGCTTGGCGTAGCTCTCGACCAGGAACGCGACGGCGTCGTGCGACATCTCGAACGACGCGGCCTGCACCCGCAGCCGCCGTGCCATGTCCGCGCACGGCTCGCGCAGGGAATCGGATTTTTCTCCGGTCATCAGGGTCATCAAAGCGGTGTCTCCCGCTGTCATTGTCGGCAGGCGGCGGGGGCGCGACTCACCGTAGCTTCACGGGGATTGCCGCGCCGGTGGGTATAATAGCCGTCAGACACGGAGGCCGGACGCATGGAACATGACATGGAAGGCGAACTGCGCCGCATCGAGCCGGTCCTGACCGAGATCCTCCGCAGGCCCTCGCGCTGGAGCGGGCGCGTGGAACTGACGTCCGATCCCACAGTTCGGGGCGCGAAGCCCTATCGCTGTGACATTGTCATCAACGAGGACTTGGCAGGGCAGGACGCGCGCTGGCGGACTCTGATTCACGAACTGCTGCATTCCTACTCAGCGGGCTACAACTCGCCGGATTACAACGACCTTCCAGGCTGGGAGGAAGGCGTCGTTGAGCAGCTACAAAGACTCCTACGCCGGGACGTTCTATCGCGACTAGAGGTGGCGCTCGATGAGGCCGTGTTTGAGCCGAACGACAGACGCCACGATTACAACCGCTTCATCGCCGCTTTGGAGGCCCTGCGGCTATCACTCAAGGAGGATGCGGGCAGTTTTTATCGAGATCTACTGGCGACGCCGATGCGTGACAGGCAGGCGTTCGTACTTGGCTCGAGGACTAGATTTACGGGTCAAGCCTACGCCGACTTTATCCAGCTTTTCTCGACCAGCAATGCGATTTTAAAGACCAAAAGGTGATTTCTATGAACACCGCGACTCCGTTTGACTACACTGATCCGGCCCGTGAGCGCCTGCTGGATCAAATCCTCGGTGCCAGGACGCTCGAAGAAATTCAGGAAGCGCGCCTCGCGCTGCGGGCATGGAAGTTGGCGCACCCGGATGACCTCTCTATAGGCGACAGCGGCGAGATGCTTTACATGCTCGAAGACGGCCTTCGTACCCTTGCCGCCGAGGAGGCCGCGATGACCGAGGAGGAGCGGACACGGACGCGGGCGCGGCGGAAGGTCGAGCAGATGGCTCTCAGCCCCTGGTCTCTGGCGGAAGCGGAGGCGGCGCGGGAGGCGCTGTGTGGGTGGCTGCGCGAGCACCCCGACGATGAGGCGATGCGCGGCCTGTTCCCGACGCTGGCGCTCTTCCAGGAGGCGTATGAGGTTCTGGCCGCCGATGACAGGGCCGCCGAGCGGCAGAATGCCGCGCCCGAACTCGCCCGCGCCTAGCGGCTCCTAATCCTGCCGCTCCGGCTTGGAGGGCAGCGCGAAGAAGAGGGCGAGCAGCAGGTTCACGAGGACGGACGCGGGGACGGAGACGAACGCCAGGCCGAAGGCGGCGAGGTAGAGCAGCGGCCCGAAGCGGTACTGCTCGGTGATGCGCCGGACCTGGCGCCGGTCGTGGTCCTCGGACAAGAGGCGGCCCCCGCCGGAGGCGTGACGCCAGAGCAGGTTGAAGCAGACCGCCATGACGACCGAAAAGGCGGAATAAACGGCGGCGGCGATATTCGCGTTCGGGCCGGGGTGCGTGAGGTACTCGGCCAGCAGGGCGGTCGGAAAGGGGAACAGCGTGATCACCATCAGCAGCAGGCCGTTGAGGACCAGCAGCCCGTGGTCCTTGCGCCGGATCTGCTCGAACAGCCGGTCGTGGTTGATCCAGGTGATCAGGATGGTCGCGAAGGAGGTGACGTAGGCCAGCAGCGTCGGCCACAAGGCGAGCAGCGCCGCGCCCAGCCCGCCCGGCGGCAGTTTGTCGAGCGGCGGGACATGGATGTCCAGCACGAGCAGGGTGATGGCGACCGCGAACACGCCGTCGCTGAATGCCGCCACGCGCCCGGTTTCTTTTTCAGCCATCGCCGGCGCGCGCCTCTTCTATTTCCAAAGAATGCTCTTTGGCCCACTCGGAAAGCGCCTGGATTGGGCCACTCAGCGACTCGCCGAGCGGCGTCAGCGAGTATTCCACTTGAGGCGGGACGACGGGGTACTCCGTCCGCCGGACCAGTCCATCCCGCTCCAAGCGGCGCAGCGTCTGGGTGAGCATCTTCTGCGTGATGCCCGTGAGCTTCCGCTTCAGCGCCCCGTGCCGTTTCGCGCCGCCCAGCAGGGCCAGGAGGACGAGCAGGGTCCACTTGTCCGCCACAAGACTGAGCGCCTTCCGCGCGGGGCACTCGGCGTTGAACACGTCCGGCTCGTAGGATTTGGCTGGCATGGCTTCATTATATCTCTTTCCCGTGCTAATCGGGCGGCAGACAGCCCGCTCTTTTGGGTAGGTACGAAAAAGTGCCTGCTTGACGCCTCCATCCGCGCGGGATACAATAGGCCGTATCTTGAGACACGAGGGAGGAGAGTTAACGTGAAGATCATCACCTATGACCGCTTCAAGCCTGGCGTAACGATGGAAACAATCACGCCGCTGCTGCCGGAAGAAGCGGCCCACGCCTGGAAACTGTGGAAGGCGGGCATCATCCGCGAGAACTACGCGATCGCCGACCGGCCCGGCGTGGTCATCGTCTTTGAGTGTGCGGACGTTGCCGAGGCGAAGCGCTACCTCGACGATTTCCCGATGACGAAGGCAGGCTATCTGGAATGGGAATACATCCCAGTGGGCGCCCCGCTCCCCATCGAGAGCCTGTTCCGTGACCAGACCCTCTCGATTAAACCCTCTCGATTAAACCCTCTCGATTAAACCCTCTCGCGGAGGCTTCTCATGCAGCACATCTTCGGTCTGGCTGTTCCGCAGACGCTTGAAGACGCTTGCGATCCGCACACGACGGCGCTCCTGGTGTATGACATGCAGGTGGGGGTATTGGGCCAGCTCCCGAACGCCCCGCAGATCATCCCGCAGGTGGTCTGTGTGCTGGAGGCGGCCCGCGCGGCGGGCCTGCGCGTCTTCTTCACCCGGCACCTGTCGCTGCCGAAGGAGGTCATGGGCGTCATGCAGATGCGGACGGCGATGGCCTGGCAGCAGGCCCCGGCGGCGGAGGTGACGCCTTGGTTCCTGCGCGACGCCCCCGGCTTCGGTCTGGTCCCGGAGGTTGCGCCGCTGCCTCGCGAAGCAGTCGCGGACAAGATCACGATGTCCGCGTTCGAGGGGACCTTCCTGAACATCGCCCTCCGCGACTGCGGCATCAGGACGGTCATCCTCATCGGCGTCGCCCTGGAGGTCGGCATCGAGCCGACCGCGCGCCACGCCGCCGACCTGGGCTACATCCCGGTCGTCGTGGCCGATGCCTGCGGGGGCCGGGACGAGGAGGCGCGGCAGCGCTCGCTCGCGGGGCTGACCTTTGCCGGCGACTCCATCATCACCGAAGTCGCGGCGATCTGCCGGGTGTTGGGCGCCGCCGCTTGACCCGCGCCCAGCCCCGGCACGGCTATGACGGCGGGTTTACCGCCGCTAAACGCCTTCACGCGCCCGGCTTCTTTCTTCTTTATCCCGCTCCTAATCTTCGCGCCCCTCCGTCTTCGCGCTTTCCCGTCTGCTTCTTGTCCCTCTTGTTCCCCAAGAAAGCCGCTTTCTCCTGTCTCGCTGGTATAATGGCGGCGTGACAGCAGTGGAGGCGCAAGACTGATAGACACATCATTGAGAGGTTGCACGTTCTGCATTGGTCGAGTATAATAGGAAGCATGAAAACTCGTTCCCTTTGCCTCACCCAAGCCGAGGCGGACGA
>JAABUR0100010504.1_pt1 | contig 10136 bp, 7 predicted proteins | sample 5560091 | NCBI WGS metagenome assembly JAABUR01 (sample SAMN10711879, study PRJNA513375) | rock metagenome | isolation source: Antarctica rocks | place: Antarctica: Victoria Land, University Valley sud
CTAACCCCCCCCCCCCCCCCCCCCCCAATTTAATCAAAAGCACTCCTCCCCTCGCACCCCATACACCCCCTTTCTTGCACTACGGTCCATCTCTGCCGTCTGCTTCTATATCTGCGTCTATATCTACACCCACCTCCTCTCAACCCCCCCGGTCCAATTTCGCACTCTTTGGAAATGCATCCGTCACGGCTATGTGCATACTCTCTTCATCGTTCTACTGTACATACCTCCAACAGCACCAATCCTTCTTTCCATATTCCTCTCCCTTCAACTTTCAAATCCCCTCCCCTTCCCTTCCACCCACTACCACACCCACCACCCCCAAAAACAACCCCCCTCTCCAAACCTCCCCCACCACCCCAACCCCCTCCCAACCTCTCTCTCCACCACACAGAAACACGACAAACAGCCAGCCAGTCTCCAACCTCATAATCAGTTTTTTTTTTTTTTTTACATATGCGGCTTTAGAGTATATATATATATATACTGTAAATAAGCTTATATACGGTTTTGTATACGGGTTTTGTATATGGGTTTTGTGTACGGGTTTGTATACGGGGTTTGTGTACGGGATGGAAGAGGAAGAGAAAAGAGAAAAGAGAAAAGAAGACAGCTCAGAACAAAATCTGAACAGAACGGTTTAACAAGAAATAAGCCCCCAAAAAATAAAAGATGATCTCGGACAACGTCATTCGTTTGATATTTACATACATATATATATATATATATATATTTCCCCAGCAAAATCGGTGGGCGTTCGTTTTCGTTTCTTCGTTTCAAGACGATTTGTTATTTATTTTCATTACGGAAAACAGTCTAGTCGCCGGTTGAGCTTTCAAAATACATAACTGACTCGCTTTCCACTCGGGCCTTTCACCGAATGCTTTGGTTTCGATCGGGGCATTTTTGGACTGTTTACCTATTCATCTGCTCCCTGCCTAGTTTCGGTACTGTTATCGGATGGTTCAGTAGGGTTTACGGGAGTTGGTGTGTTAGGAGGTTTTAGTGTTTGGAGGCTGGGGGTGCGAGATGGGGTGTGTCTACATATGCTTGGATAGTGTGGGAGGAGATTGAAGTAAGTATACTTGATGCTTGTGGGGATATGGAAGTTCCGGGACGCCTACGCAAATGCCGCTCGACTCCGTGCGAAAAAGAAATCTAAGCTGAAACGCCCGGCCATGCTACCCCCCGAGCCAGATTCAAGATACCGCAGCTTGTACTGTCGATTACCCAAATTCATCCCGCAACTCGTCCTCATCCCTCGAGCCCACAAACGCGCGGCGGATGAAGGTAAACCAGACTTTGTTGGTGCCTTTGTGCTTCTTGTGCTTCTTGTGTTTCTTGTGCTTCTTGTGCTTCTTGTGCTTCTTGTGTTTCTCGTGCTTCTTGTTCTTCGCCGCTTCCACCTCTTCGCCATCCTCCGCTTCCTTTTGGCTCTCTAAGCAGAAATCGAGTTGAGAGCCGCTGGATTTGTACCTCCCGATTCGCGCAGCCAAGTCGATATAACTCCTGACTGTCAAGTCCTTCAAACCGTAGACTTTATCAGTCTTAGTGTCATACTCAACCTCATACTCAAATCTATCATGCTGTCTTTCCTCCTTCCCCTTCTTGGGGTTTTTGCCAGAGTGTTTGCCTTTGTGCCAGCGTTCGGCGTCAACTGTGTCATCCAGCGTGGCTGGGATAAAGTTGGGCGAGGCGGGTAGTGCGTCGGAGACGAAGTCATCGTTTATATAGGTGAGGTTGGCGTAATATTGGGTGTAGGAGAGCAAGGTGAGAGGTTGGGGGGAATAAGCAGGGCCAGGAGGGGAAGACTTGGAGGGGGGTAAGGGGAGAGGCTGTTTGGGTTTTTTGGGCGATGTTTTGCGATTTTTGCCTTCAGTCACTATTTCGTATAGTTCGTGCCCAGGATCAAAAAAGTCAGGCTCCTGGGTGCCGAGCGCTTCAGACTCTGGGAACTCTGGTGATGCCTTTGAAGCTAAGCCAGTGATATTGTATTCAAATACCCGGAGGGTAGGAAAGTAGTTTGGGACAACGCTGGGACCAACAAGGGTGGCGCTGTAGCGTTCGGCCCATTGACCACCAATCTTGTCGAAGAACTTTTCTTGTTTGGATTTCTTGTGCTTTTTGGATTTCTTCCCATTTTTCTTATGCTGCTCGACGATCTTGTCAATACTATCCATTATCGTCGCCACATTCTTCTTTGCTTTGGGCGGGTCTGGAAATTTGGACCACTCTTCACGTAACTCCGTCAAGTAATCGGCTGATGATTGTGTAGTAAAGTCTTCATCGAAGGCCGTCCGGGACAAAGCATCCTCGATCCCATTCAGCACCTTTATGTCAATATCCTTGGAGTCTTGAAGCATAAAGTGATCAACATTCATATGTCCGTACAACCCTCCGACAACAACATCTCGATATTGCTTCATCCACAATGTATATTTCTGCCAACATGTCTCATCCCAGCTAAGCTTGCTGTCGGTCCTTGCAGGGGGTACATGACCGGTCATAATAGCCTTCAACCCCCTTTCACGGAGGAATTGCAGCTGTATCCTGAGCCATTCCATTTGTTCATACCCCGGCTCTGACGGCTTGGCGCATCCATCCACGGCGGTATTGGAATCAAAAAAATACAAAGTGTTGAGGCTGAACACCGCCAGCTTTTTCGGTATAACTTCGACAAAGAACCATCCTCCCCTGCTAAAACCATGCCGTTGCACCTCGGGTATGAATTTCCTCCATATGCTGAGATAATTCTTTGTCCATCTATTGGGACCAGGATCGAGGATGTTATGAGGCAAGATGTCGTTGTTGCCGAAGGTCGGAACAATCGGTATTGTAAAGTCGTTTGTAGGATCTGTGTCGTTGATATCGTCGTTCTTGCCAAAGACCTCGACAAACTTAGTCACCAGCAGCTCGTTCAGTTCTACAATCTGCTGGTCTGTCCTTGGGATTTCCTCGTCATTGTCATGACGTGCTGAATCGCCTGTCCAAACGACAAAATCTATAGTATCCTTCAGGTTCTCGTCGATCCACTTGAAAGTAGCGTTGATCAGGGAGATTGGGGAGTCGCAATCGCTGGTCTCGGCACCCCAAGCGCCAGCCGGCCCTTGACCTCTATGACATGCCGAATCCTGTTCTGTAGACGAATGGTATTTGTAGAAAGGGTCGGGATGCAAATCTATAAAACAATAAGCGACAACCCTGATCAAGAGATTATGTGGTAGTAAAGTACCTGTAATGTGCAAGAACTTCCCCCGCAGTCCCCTGCTTTTGACAGAGCTGTCCAGCAGCTCCGACTTGCCAGTAGCGGCAGATGTCGCAATAAGCGGTTGCTGTTGAGTAGGGAATGCACTGCTATAGCCAAAGAAAGTAAGAAAGAGAAGAACTGCTGACAGATGGCCGTGCATGTTGTCGGGCGCGGCAAAAGCAAGTACCAGGGACTTAGGGAGGTAAGTTTAGATCATGATATAAGGTACAATGGCCTAGACAGCGTAGCGAAGTACTTTCGACAACGTCGCCGCCAACCTGCAGCAGCGACTTGGAATGGTCTCAGATTTGTTTTACTGATGATGCAGCCTGCAGGAACAAAACCCGGGCCGGGATACGCCTGTCGCAATTAGCCTTACAGTACGCTATTCCCTCGATTGGTCCCTTTCTCAGCCCTTACTTTTTCCTAATACTCTTGTCTTCCGAATGATAAAAGAGCAGACAGTTGAGAGCAGATAAATAAAAGGATCAAGACGAACCATGCTTCAAGTCCTGGTGCACGCGACTGTTTTGTCGGATGATGCCTTGTCCAGACATGGTCAGCCAACCCTACGGCCTAGCCAACCAACCTTTGAGGGTGTCATGCCCCCACACCACCGACTTACCGTACAATGTCCAGGCTTTCCAGTTGTATCGATCATGACAACAACTCATGTCATGCGACTCGTCGACGCGGTTAACAGGTAATTTCTCTGATCATACTGTTCAAGCGTACAATTTGCCTTGTGCAACTTATGACGATGTCTCTCGTCCTACATGAGCTTGCGTTTCAACCATTCCTCGCTTGTTCAACCCTTCAACTTTTGAAAGATCACGTCAAAAGAGTTTGTGTTACTGTTTCGGTCTTGTCTTTGCCGCGCTGGATATTCATTTATCTCATTTAGGCTTCCATGGTTTGAAAGAATGGAAGTACACTGTCAGGCTTGCATTTCAGTGACAGTAGCAGATCATCAACTATGCTTCTCTTTTTGAGCGGCTACTCCGTTCTAATCGTTGTTCTAAAGTCAGGTTGAGGAAGGTGCGGCAATTGCGTTTTGCAACACTAAAGGTTATGCCTCATCGTTGTTTTCATCCTGAGTATGCGCAGGAATACTGCTACCTCAGTACAGTAATATACAGATAAAAGCTATACTAGCCTCTTGAATAGCGATCCACTTAGCGTTGAGTGCCATCAAATAGGTACTTGTTTCATCTTTCCTGTGTGCTTTGAGCGGCCTGCAACGTATAACGACAATTTATTCGATATCTAAGGTACCCCTCCACGGTGAGAAGCCCAGTTGGGCATGAGAAATATTCTATAGGGAATTTTCCAGTGCTCGTATAATCATTCCTGGTTAGCCGCACGCGTTTTTATTCTTACATATTATTTATTCTTCGAAAAAGAAAAAATAATTCGTCCAATATAAATCAATGTGGTCTCGCTAATCAAGTAGTACCCTACACCCTTCCGTGCTTGAAAGCACAATCGTCAGCGTCTGTTTCTCTAGCCGTCGCTGGTCGCTCGGGTGCGCATACCCCTTGCCAGGCCGGTCTCAGGCGGCGATGTGGAAGCGCTGTTCTAGCCCCTCCTCCATGGCAGCGGGGACAGTGAGATAGCCATGGCAACGCACCGCGACTTTGCCGTTTAAGCCCGCCTGGATAATCCGCCCAATAGCGCGGCAATCGTTGTGGAACGGATACATGTGGGCGTAGAGGAGGTCGAGAGGAACGAGGCAGATTCCGCTGTTGGGACATGGGGCTAGGTCTTCTGAATCTTTGTAGTATTCGAGTTGCAAGCGTGTTTTCAAGGTCAGTCGGACTTCGAAGGACGGGGATTGATGAGATAGCTAAGGAAAAGCTGACTATCTTGAGTGCGTACGGCTTCGAGGTGATGGAGACTTCGAAGACGTGGGATTGGGCTGTGGTGGCGGGGTCGCTGAGGAGGTGTTTGAAGTCGATGCTTGCAACGCGGTCGTGGAGGGGATCGAGCTTCGACCCTTCGCATTGGGGCAGAGGCTCTTATTGTAGTTTGCATATGGAAACATATGTTGTCCTTGCCATATCGAAGCCAGCTGTAAGGTCTGCAATCCAAGAAGAGGTAGATGACGATATTTTCATCCGTGGTATTGTGAAGCGGTATGTGAACCATAATGCAATCTCCTGTGCAGGCGCTTTTTCTGAAGCTTGTAAGAACCGTTCTTTGGATCTTCATGAAACACACGTAGATCAGAGTTGGAGGAAATCTATGTTCGAGAATAAGGCTGGTATGATCCTCCGTCATGATACGCAAGGAAAGCAGAAAGTAAGAAAGTGTGCAGAAACGAGGGTGATGATGCGGAGTTTCATATCAGCAGCAAATGTCTTGAAACAGAACGAACTGGAGATACACGCACGACGATGAGGAAGTATAAATTGTTGAATAAAGTGCGCAATTGAGTAAGACAGGCATGTCTGGCCGAGTTTTCAGGTTCTGGTATCTTCCAAACCTGAAATCTTAGGCAAGTATAAAGGTCATCGAATATCCGAAGCCTGCTTCGATCCCGCCATGATCCGTTTCGTAGTTATCTCGGTATCTTAATTCTTCATACTTTGCAATGACTCTGTTACCCATATGTAAAAGCGTAAAAGCCCTACTGACCGGCACTAATTCGATTTCCAAGACTTCCTAGATCGATTAGCTCCAGAGATTGGGTGAGGTAAGGGGCACCATTTCTATACGACAAATCCATTGTCCAAGTGATTCCGCTTGTCGGCATTCTCAGAGCGTAATCATCTCCCTCTCTGCTATTGCACTAGATACCTCTCCCCGGGCATATGCCATTTCTCTTAGGCGACGAGCGTAAGCCGGTAGGGGAGATTCAGCGAAAATGAAAGAAGCATAAGGAACGATGCTGGTTTCATTTTTGGGCAGGGGGTTTGTATGGGGTTTAGGGTGAGTGTCCTACCTTCGTCCCAGTCCATCCTACCCAAGGAAACAGCCCATTGTCCACGATATCTTCGTAGACTTCACATCAACTTCCGGTTCGAGGAAAAAGCATATAGGATACAAAGAGGGCGAAAAGGAAATTTCGGAGCGTGTGTCTTTGTGCAGGATGCCACTTGCTGAGTGGTCAATATGGGCACCTGGTCGTTGTTTTCGGGCTTTCGCCTCGACGGAGGAAGAGCTTGATGGTTTGCGAAACCCGTGTGGGTCCACTTGAAGAAAGATGCGTTGGGGAAGAGATGATGAGAGGGACGAACAGGCTAAGTGGATGGTCTCCGTGGTAGTAGGAGGATAATTAGAAAATTAGGCTATGAAATTTCGATCAGCAAAGGCCTAAATCTCGAGGATCAGTTAGCCGTAATGCCGTGCCCATCCGAACGCCACGCTTCCCACACGCAAAGCCCAACCCCCTACCACCCACCAGAAGCCGGCCCAGGCGGTACCCTCTGATAAGCCGCCCCATGCCCTTGTGAAGATAGCGCCATGTCCTGCCTCCTGACCTTAGTACTATTCGCTGCGCTCAACTCCGACCTCGCCTGGCCCGCTGAAGGGTCAGGCGACGGTAGTTCGTAGGATGGCTGTGGCGAGTTTCGGGGTAAGGGTGTTATGGGGGTGTTCTCTAGTTCGCTGACGGAAGGATAGCCGTGCGGATTTGCGGGGGTGGAAGGGGCGGAGGGGTTGTAGGGCGTGTATGCTGGTGTTGGGGTTGGGTAGGGCGAGTCTTTCGGGGGTGTTAATCAGTATACGGAGCGAGTTGGGAAGTGAAGGGATTACCTTGGTAAGAGTCCTGCTTGAATTTATGCGAGACAACCTCGACGCCTTGCGCACCGCTGGAGAAAGGCGATTTGTCAGGGCCTAAATTTTGTTCGCTCTTCTGTTCTCGAGAGATTTTGGTTCTTCGGCGACAGTAAAAGAGTATTAGCCCGATTAGGAGGGCTAGGACGGCGACTCCACCAACTGCACCGCCAGCTATCGCTCCAGTTGATGTGTTATGTGAGGTCACGACTGGCTGAGCTGAATTTGTGGGCGAGGCGCTTGCGGCTGCTGCTGATGATGCTGACGACGCTGCCGATGAGGTAGATGAAGCGGAGGAGCTGGTGGAGGAAGTTGAGCTCTCAGAGGCCGAACTTGGACTAGTAGAGGTAGACGAAGATGCTGAGTCGGTAGCTGATGGAGAAGCGCTCGACGGCAGAAATGAGGCTGCAAGCTTCGGATTTGAAGAAAGAAACCCAGCCGTAACATCTCCTACCGGACATCCAGACGTGCATGGACTGGACTTGCAGCAGCCCATGAATGGCGGCGACGTCGCCCCACAAGTATACCATCGGCTACCAGTCGAACATTGCTGGTCAGGAAACTGGCCAAAGTAAGTAGGATCGAAGCTGGCTGGCGCCAAATCTCCATCGGAGCAACCATTGCTGCAAGGCTCAGAGTTGCAGCATCCTACAAAGTTTGACCCTGATGCGCATGCGTACCAAGTGCCTCCACTCGGGCATGAAGGATTGAAGTTTTGTCTTGCAAAGATGCGGGACATTTTGGAGACTGAGATGTGAGATGCAAGAAACACAATTGAAAAAGCCTCCGGCGAATACACAAACACAATTCACAGGGGGGAGAAGACGGAGGAATGGGATAGGCAAAGAAGGGAATGTTGTCTGTGGCTGAGACTGTTGGGTCTCGATACCGGGAGATGGCATAGATCGACACCAACACCTGGTGGCCTGAGGACGGGGGCAAATGAACATTGCTTCTATGGATAGCGGTCCAACAATACGACCCTTAGGGTGTGTACTCAGCCTCTTCGAATGGAAGATGAACTGCAAGAATTGTTTGCAATGGACTTATTCTAGCAGTAGTGGCTGGCTAGCCTCTGTTGGTTCGCAGACACTATTCGGGACGAAATACGACGGTGTTCACGGTAGTGTGAGGAAAAAGGAGTAGCGCGGTCTAGACGGCCTCCGGCAGGCCTGATGCGCCTGTTTCGGGTCGTACATACAGTATGTACAAGGATGTCGGCTGCCTTTAACAGTAAGAAATCCTTCCGTAAAGGAGAACTGAAAATAGAAACGGATTTAATGTGCTATGATCAAGTAGGAGATTGGATCCAGAATGCCAATTGACGCAAGGCCATGGGCGCAGAGTACTCCGTAGAGTACACTGTATTCCGTACATAGGTTGCTGTCAATAATGTGCCAGATTAGGAAGAGACCTGAGGGCGGCGGAACCAATCCCCTTCCGCTCCGGCTCGCTTACGGTGACCAACGTAGGTATGAACTATGAAGTACTTCCGTATGGAGGTACAGTACTCATTTCCCATCCCAACTTCTAATCTCCCATTCCCGAATGATAACCCAATCTCCGAGGGCGCTCGATCTGAACGTCTCAGCCTCCTCTACCACAACTCTCGATGATCTACTCCCGCTCTGCTGGCGCGTCCAAGACTGCTCTTCCTGTCTTTCCACCCCTCATCCTTGCGGCTGGTGCCCCGTCGTACGTTCTCCCGTTCATACCTGGCATACAGTCAAATAACAAGAGATCGTCCAGTCGGGAATCTGCATACCCAATCAATACCCATTACCCCTTCTATCGCCCATTGTCAATGCGAAGATATGTCCCTTTGCGGCTGAACGATTCGAATTGCGAGCTAAGGGATTCGGCTGCGCGGTCAGTACGATCACGTTCTTGAGCGTGTTTGTTAGTATACTGGGTACTTTGGCTTTGGTGAGTTGGGGATGGGCAATCGCGTTATTCGTGCACTGGGCAAAAGGAAAGAGATTGTGGAAGAGATGGAAAGTGAGGTGTGCGAACATACGGGCCAAGGTCGCGTTCTACAATTGGCGATGGAGGTGGAGCGGCAAGACGGATAATACGGAAGAAGTTCTGCGGTCCGAAAGAATCGTGGATGGAGAGGAACAAAGACTTCTTGGATGAGCAAAAGATCAGCTGGCAAAATTGCAGTGAGCAGGAAGAGACACTTACTTCACACGGGCTTCGTCGATGACATTGCACCATTACCGCAGAGATCTCGTCTCTTTGGTAAGATGCTTCGAACGGCATCTACCCTTGTCGACTTGCTGCAGACTGCTTGTCGAATACACAGCTGCAAGGAGAGCGCAGAGTGTCGCGATTGGAACCTCCAAATATCCCATGCAAATTTTGGAAGTTTCTACGAAGCTCTTCTGTGTACTGGACCAGTCACGCTCTTGAAGACACAATTTCAAACATGAGCCAATACGGTTCGAGAGGGCTGACATAACCATAATGTTTGCGAAAACGCGATATCGACGATTCTTGCTATCCACAACAGCTATACAATTTCCTACAATGATTGGCTACCACGTTCATACGAACCAGACCACAAACTCAGGCCCACTTAATGACTACCTTTGACTACCTTGCTGATCTTGTATTCCACAATAACCGGCTTGCCATGCTCATAGATGAACCTTCCTGCCGCGACGAACGTCCCTGTTTCCAGTGCCTGCAGTTTCTCGTCACCGGTTTCGAAGCGTATCTCGATGACTTGAAATTGGGCATGATGGTCAGCAAGACTAGTGGTAAGAGAAAGAAAGCGGGAGTAGTAAGGTCTAAGGTCAATTTACAAGAGTTCCCAAATTCCGTCGACTTCGCATCCTCGTGTCCCTGAAGAATTGCCCCTAGCTCTGGTGTAATGTCTACAACTCCGGAATAGTTCACATACACCATCGCGCCATTTTCTTTATCTTTAACAACGCCATGGGCATTCAGTCGCATGTGTTTTCCGCTCGGGTCGTTGTGAATGTAATCGTTTCCTGTGCCGACGAATTCGGCGTCCAAAGAGGGAGAGAAACCGGGCTCGGACTTGATGGTGCCGCCGGTCATTGGCTGTGGATTTTGTCAGCTCCTTTGGAGCCCGAGAAAGGAAGAG
>JAABUR0100010505.1_pt1 | contig 10136 bp, 8 predicted proteins | sample 5560091 | NCBI WGS metagenome assembly JAABUR01 (sample SAMN10711879, study PRJNA513375) | rock metagenome | isolation source: Antarctica rocks | place: Antarctica: Victoria Land, University Valley sud
AAAAAGATTACAGAAGGTAAATTTAATGAGCCTTCCTGGGAATTAAATATGGCTCGCAAAGATGCTGGTCTGATGATGAATGCAGCAAAAGAAGCAGGAATCAACTTAGCAATAATACCTGCTATTGCAGCCGTAATGGACCAATGGATAGCTAAAGGGCATGGTAATGACGACTGGAGTGTTATAGCGAAGGATAGTATTTGAAATGTGGTAAAACAACTTTTAACGCCGGTAAATCGATATTTGCCGTAGAAGTTGTGCGGTAGAGTGTACTGGTTTTAAACTATCTAAATAAAGAAATTTCATGTTACCAAAAAGTTCTACAAACCTAAGAAATAGAGTAAATAAGCTTCATCTACCCAGAACTAAGCCATTATTACCGCTATTTGAAATTATAAGTAATTCAATACATGCAATACAAGAAAAACCAAAGGATGCAAATAATAACCATAGGGGTAGAATTGAAATAAAAATAGTCCGAAACGGAAATGAAGAAACATTAAAGGATTTGCCTGATATCGACAATTATCCAATTCAATCTTTTGTAATAAAAGATAATGGAGTTGGCTTTAATTATGATAATTTAATAGCCTTTGCAGAATTTGATACGGAAAGAAAAGCAAAAATCGGTGGTAAAGGAATTGGTCGGCTTGTTTGTTTAAAAGCATTTCAAAAAATTATTGTAGAAAGTGTATATAGTGAAAATTCAAAGTTGAAATTAAGAAAGTTTGATTATACAAAATCAAAAGAAGGATTTGAAAATTATAAGGATGATTTACCTACAAATAAGAAAAACACTGAAACAACAATTGAACTTCACAGATACGAGAATGAGTTTATAAATATTGTTCCTTCTAATATTTTTCAAATTGCCAGAGAAATTATAACTCATTTTCAACTATATTTTATAAAAGGGATTCAGATTGAAATAATCATTAAGAACCAGAATAATGTAGAAGTTAACCTAAAAAACTTATTTGAACTTGAGTTTGCAAAGGATGTGCAGCAAAAACCATTTAAAATAGGAGACGATGAATTTACCGTGATAATTTCAAAATCTTATAAAGCTAAAAGTCATAAAATTCACTACTGTGCTCATGAACGAACAGTTAAAGAAGAGGGAATTTCAAAATACCTTGAAGATTTAAGATTTCAAATTAACTCCAAAGATTTTACTCAAGGTTTTTTTTATGAAGTATTTGTAGTGGGAAAGTATCTAGATGATAACGTAAATAATGAAAGAACAAACTTTATTTTTAAATCAGAGGAAGATGAAAGTGATATGGATTTTAATGAAATATCGTTATCTAAAATTAGAAGGGAAACTATTTTATGTATTGAGGAATTACTTAGCGATTTTTTAAAAGAAACCCGAAAAGAAAAACTTGAAGGATACTATCCCATAATCGAATCTGATTACCCGAATTATTTAGGTGTAATAAATTACAATAAAAGTAAGGTTGAAAAACTGCCCATAGGGCTTTCAAAAGCAGAATTAGATATAAAACTTTATGAAATAGAAAGCGAGTGGAGACTTGATGTAAAAAAAGAAGGAATTGAATTATTAGAAAAGAAAAAGGATATAACAACTTTAGAGGAATATAAATTACTGTACGATAAATTTTTGACTGAATTTAATGAAATTGGACAATCGGATTTAGCGAGATATATTGTCCATCGTAGGTCAGTTATTGATTTACTGGAAAAATTGATCGAGTTGAATGAAAAACAAAAGTTTTCCAATGAAGATATTGTCCATAGTTTATTTTTTCCAATAAGGGAAACAAATAAGTCTACTGTGCATGAAAAACAGAATTTGTGGCTACTTGATGAAAGGTTAACTTTTAATTCATTATTAGCATCCGACAAGCTTTTTAAACAAATTGAGGAAATTGATTCCAATTCAGCAGAAAGGATGGATCTGATAATTAGAAAGGAAGAAGTGTTTGAAAATGCAACTCTTTTTTCAGAGGATAAAATACCTTTCGAGTCATTTACTATTGTCGAATTTAAAAAGCCAGAGAGAAATGATTACAAGCAAGGAGATAGAGAAAAAGACCCTATTAAACAAGTAAGAAGCTACATTGATGAAATAATAAAAAACAAAGCGAAAGTTAGAGGTAAATCAGTAGGGGCAAGCAAAAGCTCGCCTTTTTACTGTTATATTGTCGCGGACATTACTGAAACTTTGCAGGAAATTTTAGATTATGAGGCTTTTGATCCAACCCCTGATGGTTTAGGACACTTCAAATTTTACGAGACTAAAACCTACCGGGCATACGTAGAAGTTTTACCATTTAAAAAGGTAATTAAAGATGCGAAACAGCGAAATAAAATTTTATTTGACAAGATGAAGCTTAGTTGATTGTAAGACAACTATTCAAACAGCAATTCTTTACTGGAAAGAAGTTTGGCATGTGCGTAATCTTTGAAAATAACCTTACCTATAATTCCCATATTTGACTCCGAAATATTTTTACCTAATATTATTTCCTTCACACACCATGGATCATATTTTACTTTGTAATTTTCAACAATTTGTTCCCTTATTCCCGGTAAGAAAACTCTTAAAAATCGAATTTCTTCTTGAAAATTAAATTGCTTCGGAAGGGAAAACATAATATTTAGATAAGTACCTTCACTTTGCATAATTTGAATTTTTGGCTTTGTTTCCTTGTAATAATTAACAATGCTACTAGACAAACCTAATGAGTTTTTTAAATAATCCTCGTTGAAACCTATACAAAAACCAGTATGCTTTTTAGAAAAGATCTTCCACATCTTTTCTATATTGTTTCTTTTACTAGTCGAGAAAATGCGTACATGATTTCTCAACCTATCAATTGTGTGTTTTTCATAAGCCTTTTTATTTTTAAAAAGTTCTACTGCTCTTAATTCCATACTATCTTCAATAGTAAGAATTAATTTATTACTTTTATTACTTTCTAAAAGTTTAAGCCATTCAAATAAAGAACTTTCATAATTAGTTTGGAATAGTCTTTTAGCTTCTCCAATCAACCTGGATTTAACATCAGCTTCTGATTCCATCTCATATTCCAACTCAAATTCATTATAAGTTGCAAACGCTTGACCTTGCTCTAAAAATATAAGTTTGTCTCTTAAATTTTCAATTGAATAAGGACTCTCGAAATTTAAATATTTATATACTAAATTCATTTACTTCTCTCTTTAAAATAAATATATCGACTTTATTAGACAATTTTATTCGTTATGATATATTCAGACTGTTACGTTACTGTTCATTTATGCAATTTAGCATCAAGCAATTTAATAGTGCGGTAACATATCATGGAAAAATTTCGGAAGATTACTGAAGTAGTACCAAAGGTACTTTTAACACTACAATCAACACCATCATATTTTTAGGAGCAACAGCAAATTTTGGACAAAGCATCACTGCTTACCTAATTTAGGAAGGAGCTACCGTAAGGCATTTCCAAAAGCAAAACTTTAATTTTTAGAAAATAAAAAAAAACTTGCAACCAATTAATTTCGAATTTATGTTTGCAACTAATTAGTTGCTGATTAACCTTTATAAAAATGAGACGAGATGTATTCCAGGCAATTGCAGATCCTACACGCAGGGCAATTCTTAGTTTGTTAGCGCTGCAGGCAATGACCCCAACTGCCATTGCGGAGCATTTTGACAGCACCAGGCAGGCGGTGTCGAAGCATATAAAAATTCTGACGGAGTGCCAGCTTGTAAAACAAAAACAGTCCGGAAGAGAAATATATTATCATTTCAATCCTCAAAAAATGAAAGAAGTAGATAAATGGCTTGAGCCTTTCCGTTCGAAGTGGGAAGACCGGTTTAACCAATTAGATAATGTATTAAAAAACTTAAAACCAAAAAAATCATGAGTAACAAACAGACAACAATCTCTAAAGATGCAGCCAGCAAAAAACTTATTGTAGTACGGGAATTTGATGCTCCGCTTGAGGAAGTATGGAAAGCCTGGACTGAGAAGGATATACTCGATCAGTGGTGGGCACCAAAGCCATGGAAAGCAAAAACAAAAGCGATGGATTTTCGGGAAGGTGGTACGTGGCTCTATAGCATGGTAGGACCAGATGGAACCGAGTCATTTTGCCGGGCAGATTTCAAAACAATTGTTCAAAATAAAAGCTATACTGGCGACGACGCGTTTTGTGATGAAAACGGTAACATTACACACGATATCCCCGGTATGCATTGGAAGAGTGAGTTTAGCGTAACGGATACAGGAACAAAGGTTGAGGTTGAAATCACATTCGCTACCGAAGAAGACATGGAAAAAATAATCGAAATGGGCTTTGAGGCTGGCTTTACAGCGGCTCATGGTAATCTTGATGAATTATTAAAAAGATGATACAAGGGTGAACTTTAATTTTCACTTTTTGTACTTGTTACTAAATGTAATTTTTCAAGCTTTCCATCAATATGAAGAACGAAGCAATCTTTTCTGCAATTATCAGCAATTTTTATAATTTGGCAAAAGATTGCTTCGTCTTTCCTCCTGGCAAAAAACTCATTTTAGCCAAAAGGACAATGAGAAATATAATTCTTCCACGATTTGTCTTGCGACTATTACAGCGCTTTTTTCCTGCTATTTTTTCTTACGTTTCAGCACTTCACTATAAGCAGTATTTAATGCGTCAAGCATCAGCTGTCCATTAATCCCGTCAAGTTGAAAAGTTGTCCAACCCTGCAAACCCCATTTATTGTTAACAGGATAAATAGCTTCTTTATCTATAAGGCAATAAACAGATTGATCTGCAGGTAAAAGTTTTATATTAACAGTTTTACTTTTTTCATGCAGTGTGGCAAATATTCTTTTATCAACTACTTTAAATGCAGTTCTGTCAAAATGCGGTGAAGCTATAGTGTATGGAAATGAAAGAGCAAGTTCTTTGAGTTGATTGGATGTCATAGTTATTTCCTCCGTTTGTTAAGTCTTCTTCAGAAAACACTTGAGCATAATTGATAGCAGGACAACGTCCGGCAATATCGTTATATAAATTCGATTTAAACAAGCATCTTTGGATTGCAGATTGAAGGTACGGGTGTACAAGTAATTGAAATAATTATGTTTAATTGTAACACTCCAATTAAGTACATTTGTTTTCACTGGATAACTCTCCCGTCACTTTTAATTTAGATTGATGGTTTGGAAAATACTTTTTTTTCTAACTATTCTCTTTACAGGAAATTCTCTAAAAAATAGATAGAATTTAAAATTTATTAGTAACATTGATTGAAATTGAAAAGAATTCTTTATAACTTATTTTCTATGATCTATTCTGAATTACCTAAATCTAGCCCCAATACTTATAGGACAACTAAAAAGAAACATGTTTCCATTTTAACACCTGAAAAAATATTGTTGAATGAGAAACTTATGCTCAGTTTAATGTTTACTGGTATGGCAGTAGTCTTAATTACCTGGGCAGTTAGAAAAGGAAAGTAAACAGTTTTTTAATATAAAAAATTACGCCCCGATTTCAGTAGTTTTCGCCCAGACAACTACGGAGTAAGCATAAGAGTCTGCAAAACACTTTCTACGATAACATTTAAACGAGGTAATTAAACAGTGTTTCTATATCGTAATAAACACGTTTTGCATGTTATTGCTTAATTTCCTAAACTAATCCTTCCAATTTATTTAAACCGCCACTATAACATCGTGAGCCATCGGATAATAACGATGAACTGCTGCCGGCTATCTTTATTATATTTTACGGGAAGCTATAAAAGTAAGTACAACTCATTATAGAAAATTTGATATTTACTTTTTGTCATAAAAGAGTGTCAAAAAATAAAAGCAGAATAATTGTTATTAGACGTTCTGATTAACAGAATAAACTATAGCTTTTTATTCTGCTAAATTCCTATTAGCTAATTAATGAAAAAAAAATTGCGAACTAAGGGAATAATTCTGATATTGTATGACAAAATTTAATATGGAGCCAATCATAAGTCTTAAAAACGTATATAAAAGTTATGCGGATAAACAGGTGCTTAAGGGGATTAATCTTGATATTTATCCGGGCCAGGTAATTGGCTATATAGGCCCGAACGGCGCAGGAAAAAGTACAACTGTTAAAATACTTTGCGGGCTGATCAGTAATTATGAAGGCGATGTTTTTATAAAAGGGATTAACCTGAAAGATGATATTATTTCTGCCAAAAGCATTATCGGTTATGTACCTGAATTAGCGGAATTGTATGATGTACTTACGCCAAAGGAGTTCCTAAGTTTTATGGCTGACCTGTATAACCTTGATGGCACTGTAGCTGAAGAGCGGATAACAAAAATGATGTCGGCTTTTGGACTGGAAGCTAATATAAACCAGCGGATGGACACCTTTAGTAAAGGTATGAAGCAAAAGGTGTTGATTACTTCAGGGCTTTTGCATAATCCCGACATTATTATTCTGGATGAACCTCTCAGTGGCCTTGATGCTAATAGCGTGATTATTATTAAAGAGCTCATCAGCAAACTGGCTAAAGAAGGCAAAACAATATTTTACTGCAGCCACATGATGGATGTGGTTGAAAAAGTAAGTGACCGTATTGTGCTGATAAGCGATGGGGTAGTACTTGCTGACGGCAGTTTCGAAGAGCTGAAGCAGCAACAAGGCAACTTCAGTCTTGAAAAAATATTCTCAGGTTTTACAGCTAAAGACAGTATTAACAATGCCGCAGAGCAACTAATGAGCGCTTTTGACTAACCTGCAGTTCGCCCAAATCCTTATTTTAATGAACGTTATCAATAAATTTCTTTTAGGTATTGTACTGTTTCCTCAATCACTGTACAAGAGGCTGGGGGTAAACGTACTTCACCTCAGATCTATACTGACAACCAAGCTGATGATGGATGACAGGCGCCCAAATACCTTTCAACAGGTACAACGTAAAAAATCAGAAAAACCTGTCGCATCTGCTACCCTCGGCACCATTGCTTTGTCAGCTATCATGGGCCTGTTTTTCCTGGTAAGTTTTTCTATGGGAAGGAACTATGTAACTCACCTTACGGTTTATTTTTCTATTTATATTGTCTTGTTGTCGTCTACGCTTATCTCCGATTTTACCTCGGTATTGATAGATGTGCGGGATAATTATATCATCTTACCAAAGCCCGTAAACGACCAGACGGTTGTGGCAGCAAGGCTCTTGCATATTCTCATTCATGTCAGTAAGCTGGTGGTGCCAATGACATTGCCCGGTATTGTGTTTATGGTGATTAATACCTCTGTTTGGGGAACTGTTTTGTTTTCTGTTTTGATAGGTTTAAGTACCCTGTTCACCATATTTCTTATAAATGCCTTGTACATACTTATACTCAGGCTAACTACCCCCGAAAAATTTCAATCAGTCATTAGTTACTTTCAAATATTTATTACCATTTTCATTTACGGCGGTTACCAGTTAGGTTTAAGGGCTATGGACAATTTGACGGTGCAAGGGTATGATCTCTCGACTTCAAAATACATGTGGATAGCTCCGCCGTATTGGTTTGCGGGAGCATGGCAATGTCTGTCAACTCTTAATTTGCAGACACAGTGGATAATTGCAACTGCATTAAGTTTTATTACTCCATTTGTCAGTATATGGATAGTTATAAAATATTTTGCTCCTTCTTTTAATCAAAAGCTGTCACAAATTGCCGGAAGCAACCCGGAAGCAGTTTCTGTACAAAAAGGCAAAAAAACTGTTTCCACTACATCTGTGTATGCTGGTGCATTAGCACGCCTTTTTACAAAAAGAGGCACTGAAAAAATGGGCTTTTTGTTTTGCTGGAAAATGACCAGCCGCAGTAAAGATTTTAAGATGAAAGTTTATCCGGGAGTAGGATATTTATTAGTGTACATAGTAATCATGTTTGTTACTTCAAAAAAACTTAGTTTAGAATCATTGCGGCACAATGCATCACAAGGAAAAATTGTGTTGTTGTCCATTATTTATTTCAGCAGCTTTATATTGATAATAGCGATAAGCCAAATTGCTTATTCCGAAAAATTTAAAGCGGCATGGATATATTTTACAACCCCGGTACAATCGCCCGGTTACCTGATAGGCGGAGCGTTAAAGGCTGGAATGCTCAAATTTTATATTCCCATAATTGCTGTCATTGCCGCACCGGCCATATATTTAATGGGTCCTGCTGTAATTCCTAATCTTGTGCTCGGGCTGTTTAACCAATTACTTATCTGTTCACTAATTGCTTATGTCAGTGCCAAATACCTGCCCTTTTCAGCTAATCAAACTATTGCAGATAAAAGCGGTGCATTAATAAGGGGAATTTTTACGCTGGCTATTCCATCCACTATTGGGCTTGTCCATTACTTTTTGTTTAATTTTATATGGGTAATCTGCATTCTATCAGTATTATCTATTCTTGCAACCTGGCTTGTAATGGATGCAATCGCAAGAACGTCGTGGGCATCAGTTAAAAGCACTTATGAGTAATTGCACCTATTGTTAATTATTTATTTGCATATTTAGAAGTTTGCAGTAATAACTACTGAGCATGTCATCAATATAAACTCAAAGGCAAAATAATTTCCCATTGAGTGGGTTGCTTTATACCAAGCGTTTTATAATCGAGCAAACGGCTATATCGTATGCCAAAGGAAACATCCTGCTGATTCCACCATTTCGTATCGAAAAATAGTTCTGCACCTGCAGTTCTAAAGGAAAGTTTATCTCCTGATTGTAAACTTTGGACCTGCGTATAATCGTAAAATCCATTTGCCCTTATGCGTTTACAATAAACAATGTTACCAAAGCCCCAATCAGGATACAGTAAAGGAAAATGATAATTAGAACCAAGCCTCCACAAACGCGGCAAATTTACTGACGAGTAACCGCGGGAAAAAGGAAAGCTGTTGGTGAATGGATATACCCGCAATGTATCCCGCTGCTGATAAGCGAGAGTTAAAACGATATTATGGTTTACATGAAGTCCCGGTAAATAAATGGTCCCATAAGTGAGCAATTGATTAACAGCAGACTGATTTAGCAAGCTTCGATATTGCAACAACAAGGTTTGCGCCCATCGGGGATAAATATGTTGCCCGGCCTTTTGTATTTGTGAAGAATACTGCAATCTGCCTTCCCAGTAACTATAGTTTCCATCGCGATAAAAATTTTTACCGATGCCTTTCAATTTTAACTCCTGGTTATTGACTGTTCCGGTAAGTGTAAGAAAGCGATATTGTTTTCCGGAAGAAAAATTTAAAGGAAGCCTTAGTCCGGCGTGTGCATTAAACTCATTATAATAAAAAGTAGTATCTCTGTTGTACGTTATGTTTCTATCCCAGGTTTGGTTAACTCCTATTAGCGGCTCAATATACCATCCTCCATAAATAGCATTAGCGCCTGCACGGTGACTGCTTTCGTTACGATTGTAGGTATATGAAAGTTCTGTGCGAAGTGTATTTAAAACATTTTCACCTAATAGAGTGACCGAGATTTCAGGGTCACTATAAGTTGGCTGGAGGCTATGAAAATTAAGCAGATTAAAAGCTTTATTGTATTTCCTAACTGTAAAGTCTCTTGCCTTAATGTTTTTAAGTGTAGCAGAATTTTCCTGTTCAAGCGCTTTTGTTACATATAGATCAGGTAATGCATCTTCTTTCTCACCTATAGGCTCCCATAGTAACGCATCATCATCTATAGTTGCAAGCCGGTATCCATTGGCAGTGAAATTAGAGGCTATAAGTTTTTTTCCTGTATTATAATAAGCCGCCTGGTAAAAGCCTGCAGGATTTACAGCAATACGATACGTCTGATTCTTACTTTCAACAAATGCCCATATTTCATCGCTTCCTTTATATGAACTGGTGAAAAAAATAGTATCGCCCTGTACAGTCGGGAAACCAATAATACCGTTTAAGAATGGAATCAATATTGCTTGCTTTGCCGTTGCAAGCTCTATTTTCAGCAAAGACATTTTTCCGTCTTCATTTCGGATTGGGGAGTAAACAAACGAGTCATTTGCAGAAAACTTCGGATAGGTATAGACAATCCCTCGCTGTGCTTTCGATCTGAATACGGTTTCTCCCTGCATGTTAACAGCTATTAAATTTGACACTAGGTTCGTCCGCATTTCAACAGCAATTATCTTTTGACT
>JAABUR0100010507.1_pt1 | contig 10134 bp, 15 predicted proteins | sample 5560091 | NCBI WGS metagenome assembly JAABUR01 (sample SAMN10711879, study PRJNA513375) | rock metagenome | isolation source: Antarctica rocks | place: Antarctica: Victoria Land, University Valley sud
CCTGCGACCTCTACCGGTTCGCGGACAACGAAGAGACGGCCATTGTCTCCTACACCGTCGAGATCACCGAGGACTGAGGCGCACGGAGCGCCCAGGGGGCGACGGACGGTCGCCCGGTGCGGGCACCAGCTCGGTGATCAGCGCTTCGATCCGCCGCCGGATCTCGTCCCGGATACGCCGTACCGCGTCGAGTTGCTGGCCGGCCGGATCCGCCAGGGCCCAGTCCTCGTACCGCTTGCCGGGAAGGACCGGGCAGGCATCGCCGCAGCCCATGGTGATCACCACGTCGCAGGCCCGAACGGCCTCGACGGTCAGCACCTTGGGGGCCTCGGCGCTGAGGTCGATGCCGACCTCGGCCATCGCCTCGATCGCCACCGGATTGACGTCGCCGGCCGGCAACGAGCCGGCGGAGCGGACGTCGATGGCGCCGCGTGACAGGTGGGTGAGGAACCCGGCGGCCATCTGCGACCGCCCTGCATTGTGGACGCAGACCAAAAGTACGGAGGGCTTGCGGGACAACGTCAGGACTCCTTGCGCACGACGGTGCGGTCTGTGGGGAAGAGCCGGGGCCTGGCCCACAGCGCGACGTAGACCAGGGCGACCAGCGCCGGGACCTCGATCAGCGGCCCCACGACACCGGCGAGAGCCTGGCCCGAGGTGACCCCGAAGGTGCCGATCGCGACGGCGATGGCCAGCTCGAAGTTGTTGCCCGCGGCCGTGAACGCCAGGGTGGTCGACCTGGCGTAGCCGAGGTCCAGGGCGCGGCCGAGGCCGAACCCGACACCGAAGGTGAGGGCGAAGTAGGCCAGCAGCGGTACGGCGATGCGGGCGACGTCCCACGGGTTGCCGGTGATCTGCTCGCCCTGCAGGGCGAAGAGCACCACGATGGTGAACAGCAGCCCGTACAGCGCCCACGGTCCGAGCTTCGGGAGGATCTGCGCCTCGTAGTGCTCCCGGCCCTTGCGCTTCTCCCCGATGGTCCGGGTGAGGAACCCGGCCACGAGCGGGATGCCCAGGAAGACCAGGACGCTGACCGCGATCGCCACGATCGAGAAGTCCGCGCTGGTCGTGGACAGCCCGAGCCAACCGGGCAGCACCTGCAAGTAGAACCAGCCGAGCAGGCCGAAGGCGATCACCTGGAAGACCGAGTTGATCGCGACCAGCACCGCGGCCGCCTCCCGGTCCCCGCAGGCCAGCTCGTTCCAGATCAGGACCATCGCGATGCAGCGGGCGAGTCCGACGATGATCAGGCCGGTGCGGTATTCAGGCAGATCCGGCAGCAGCAGCCAGGCCAGGGCGAACATCAGTGCCGGACCGATGATCCAGTTCAGGACCAGCGACGAGACCAGCAGCCGTCTGTCGTCGGTCACGCGCCGGGTCTCGGTGTAGCGGACCTTGGCCAGCACCGGGTACATCATCACCAGCAGGCCGATCGCGATCGGTAGGGAGACCGACCCGATCGTGACCGCCTCGAGAACCTGCGACAGACCGGGGACCAGGTTCCCCAGCAGGAGACCGGCCGCCATGGCCACGACGATCCAGACCGGCAGGAACCGGTCCAGAGTGGACAGTTCTCGGAGCACCGACGTACCGCCGGTGTCCTGCGTCGGGGACTCGAGGTCTGTCACGAGGGCTTCGGTCCGGCCGTCGAGGTCGCAGCGGGCTTGGCGGCCCGGACGATGGCGCCGTGCAGCCCAGGCGCGGCCTCGTGGGTGAAGACCACCTCGGTGTCGACGAACCCGGCCGCTGCCAGCCCGTCGAGGTATTCCGTGCGGGACAGGGCACCGGCGATGCAGCCGACGAAGCTGCCGCGCTCGGCGCGCTCCGCCGGTGTCACGTGGTCCTCGGCTACGACGTCGGAGATCCCGATCCGACCGGCGGGCGCCAGGACGCGGAACATCTCGGCCAGCACCGCGGGCTTGTCCGTGGACAGGTTGATCACGCAGTTGGAGATCACCACGTCGATCGAGGCGTCCGGCAGCGGGATGTCCTCGATCTGGCCTGTCAGGAACTCCACGTTCGTGGTGCCGGCCCGCGCGGCGTTGGCCCGGGCCAGGTCGAGCATCTCCACGGTCATGTCCAGGCCGAAGACGAAGCCGGTGTCACCGACCCGCGCCGCAGACAGCAGGACGTCGATGCCGCCGCCGGAGCCCAGGTCCAGGACTCGTTCGCCGGCACGCAGCTCGGCCACCGCGAGTGGATTGCCACATCCCAGCGAGGCGAGGACAGCTTCCTGGGGTAGGCCGCCGGTCTGCTCGGCGGTGTACAGCGCGGCGCCGAAGACCTCGGCCTCGCCGGGCTCTCCGATCGCCGTCAGGGCGTCGGTCGGTCCGCAGCAGGTGGTCCGGGCATTCTCGGCCGGCGCGCAGCAACCCGGGCCGGAGCCGGAGGCGACGGCCAGCGCGGCGGCGGCGTAGCGGTCGCGGACATGGCCGCGTACATCGTCGGACTCACGCATCGGCCGCGCACTTTCCATTGATGGATGTCGATGCCTCACGATGGATGAGACATCGACAGATGTCAATGTGGGGCATACTGCCGACCATGACGGGCACAACGGCGGACGTGGCCTGCTGCGCCCCGCTGGTCCGCGCGCCGCTGGGTGCTGCGGCGGCGGTGGAGCTGGCCCAAACCCTCAAGGCGATCGCCGACCCTGCACGGCTGCGGCTGCTGTCCTTCATCGCGGCGCACCCCGGTGGCGAGGCCTGCGTGTGCGACCTGACCGAGCCCCTCGGACTGACCCAGCCGACGGTGTCGCACCACCTCAAGGTGCTTCTAGGCGCCGGGCTGCTGACCCGCGAGAAGCGCGGGGTGTGGGCCTACTTCACCCTCGTTCCGGGCGCGCTGGACTCCCTCGCCGCGGTGATCAGCAGCCGGGAGGCGGTCTGAGGGCCGGCCGGGCGCTGTGTGAAGCCTCTCCGGCTGGGTACCGCCATGGCATGGGCACCAAGGGAGCCGGCGAGATCGGCATCGTCTGTACGGCGGCCGCTGTCGCGAACGCGGTGTGGCAGGCGACCGGCATCCGCGTGCAAGACCTGCCCGTGCAGCCCGACAAGCTGCCCGACTGATGGTCGGGGGACCGCCTATGCGACCGGGCCCGACCGGTGCGCGGCCGGACCGGCCCCGACCATCGCGCTCGCGGTCTCGCGGGCCCGTTCGGCCGGAACGGATTCCTCGGGCGCCTCGGCGTCGGCGAGTTCCTGCGCGAGCTGCTGGCCCGCCGTCCGGGTCGACAGCGGCACCTCCCGCAGGAAGAACAGCGCGATGAGCGCGATCAGGGCGATCGGCGCGGCGACGAGGAACACCTCGGCGATGCCGTCGGAGTAGGTGCTCTGTACGACGTCACGCACCGCCGGTGGCAGCAGCCGGACCTCCGGAAGGTCCCCGCTCCCGCCGCCCAGCGCCGATACGGGTACGCCGGCCGCGGCCAGCCGCTCCGGTAAGAGGTCGGCGATCCGGTTGCCCAGCAGGGCACCCAGCGCGCTCACCCCGATCGCACCGCCCATGGTGCGGAAGAAGGCGACGTTCGAGCTGGCGGCCCCGAGCTGGCTGGCCGGTACGACGTTCTGCACGGCCAGCACCAGATTCTGCATCAGCATCCCCACCCCGGTTCCGAGGATCAGCATGTAGAGGCTGACCGTGAGCAGCGGGGTCGTGTAGTGGATCGTGCCCATCAGCAAGAGCCCGGTCGGCAGCAGCACGCCGCCGACCACCATAGGCACCGATCACACCGATAATCATCGGGAAGGTCAGCAGTCCGGACAGGGTGGCGCTCTGGCCCCGACCGATCTGCATGTACTGGGTGAGGAAGATGGTGGTCCCGAACAACGCGACACCGACGGCGATGCTGGCGATGACCGCCAGGACGACGGCTCGGTTGCCGAACAGCGACAGCGGGATGATCGGCTCGTCGACCCGGGATTCGACCAGCACGGCCAGCGCCAGCCGCGCGATCCCGCCGAGCACCATCAGCGTGGTCTGCCAGGACCCCCAGGCGAAGCTCTGGCCGGCCAGTGAGACCCAGATGAGCAGGCTGGAGACCCCCGCCGTGATGAGCACCGCCCCCAGGTAGTCGATCTTCACCACGCGCTTGGGCCGGGGGTCCAGGTGCAGGGTCTTCTGCAGCAGCACCAGGGCCGCGGCGGCGAACGGTACGGCGACGTAGAAGCACCAGCGCCAGCCCAGCCACGACGCGTCGGTGATGACGCCGCCGAGCAGCGGCCCGGAGACCGTCGCCAGGCCCATGACAGCACCCATGTAACCCATGTAGCGGCCGCGGTCGCGGGGGCTGATGATGTCGGCGATCACGACCACCGCCAGCGCGGTCATGCCCCCGGCGCCCAGGCCCTGCACGACACGGAAGGCGATGAGCATCTCGGCGGACTGCGACAGCCCGGCCAGAGCGGAGCCGGCGACGAAGATGATCAGGGACAGCTGCACCAGCAGCTTGCGGTCGAACAGGTCGGCGAGTTTGCCCCAGATCGGGGTGCTGGCCGTCATCGACAGCAGCGTGGAGGTGATCACCCAGGTGTAGGCGGACTGGCCGCCCCCGAGTTCGGAGATGATCCGCGGCAGGGCGGCGGACACGACCGTGCTGGCCAGGATCGTCACGAACAGGCCGAGCAGCAGCCCGGACCAGTTATTGGTTGCTCCAAGCAATCATACTCGGTCCGGATCCTCAAGCCTGTTGAACCGGTGCAACAGCTGCGCCAACGTCGCGACGTCCTCGTCGGGCCAGCGCGCCAGCAGGCCTCGGAAGCGCTCGCGGCGGGCCGCCCTCGCCGCGGCCACCTGGTTGGCCCCGTCCGGTGTCAGTCGCAGGATCTGCGCCCGCGCGTCGTGCGGGTCCGCGGAGCGCTCGATCAGCCGTAATCGCTCCAGGACCGCCACCTGGCGCGACAGCGTGGGTTTGCCGACGCCGAAGGCGGCGGCGAGGTCGGTGAGTCGCTCGCCGCCGGTCGTGGCCAGGCGGACGAGCAGCGCATACGCCCCAGGTTCGAGACTGGGGTGGACCTGCATGGCCAGCTGGGCGGAGATGGCCCGGGCCCGGCGCAGCAGCACGGCGAGCTCGCGCTCGAGCAGCTCGACCGCGGTCTGGTCGCCCTCGGTAGCCATCCCGGGAGACTAGGGCAGCTATGCTCAACTGGATGGTTGACAAAGCTCGAACCATGGTCTCTACTCTTATCCAACCAATCGGTTGAGTAAGACGGGAGGGGCGACATGGCGGCAGACACGCTTTCCCAGGTGTTCGCGGCGTTGGCCGACCCCACCCGGCGCGACATGGTGGCGCGGCTGACTCTCGCCGACGCGACGGTCAACGAGCTCGCCGAGCCCTACGACGTCACCGTGCAGGCCATCTCCAAGCACTTGAAGGTGCTGGAGGGGGCCGGCCTGGTGACCCGCACCCGGGAGGCGCAGCGCCGCCCGGTGCACCTGGAAGCCGAGGTCTTCGACCTGATGACCACGTGGATCGAGCGCTACCGGCGACAGGCCGAGGAGCGCTACCGCCGTCTGGACGACCTGCTCCGGACGATGCCTGACACCCCCCATCCCGTCCCACCACCCACGACAGGAGCACCGTCATGATCGCCACCGCCCACGAGACCGAGATCTTCGCCGACCCGGATGTCCCGCTGGTCCGGATCACCCGGATCTTCGATGCCCCGCCGGAGAAGGTCTTCCGCGCGCACACCGATCCCGAGCTCGTCGTCCAGTGGCTCGGGCCGCGCGACCTGCAGATGCGCGTCGAGCACTACGACTGCCGCACCGGCGGCTCCTACCGCTACCTGCACACCCGCGACGACGAGGAGTACGCCTTCAACGGCTGCTTCCACGAGGTGCGGGCCGCGCAGGTGATCGTCCAGACCTTCACCTTCGAGGGCTACCCCGACAGCGTCGCCCTCGAGCGGCTGGTTCTCGAGGACCTGGGAGACGGCCGCACCCGGCTCACCGCGACCTCGCTGGTCGACTCCTTCGAAGGTCGGGATGCCTTCCTGGCCAGCGGTATGGACACCGGCGTCCGCGAGGGCTACCAGCGCCTCGACGAGCTGCTGGCCGGCTGAGCGTCGTACCCCGGACCGTTCCGAGCCGAGGAGACACCGTGACCAGCACCGACTCACCTACCCGGCCGACCGCCCGGCCACGCGCCGGCACCGTCGTCCTGTGGGTGCTCCAGCTCGTCCTGGCGTTCCAGTTCGTCGGCGCCGGATTGCTCAAGCTCATCGGCGACCAGGCCATGGTCGACCTCTTCGCCGACATCGGGGCCGGTCAATGGCTCCGGTACGCCGTCGGTGTCCTCGAGCTGGCAGGCGCCGTCGGTCTGTTGATCCCGCGGCTGGCCGAGCTGGCCGCAGTCGGGCTGGCCGGCCTCATGATCGGCGCGACGCTGACCAACCTGCTCGTCATCGACGGGAGCCCGCTGCTGCCGCTGGCCATCCTGGTGGTCGCCGGCGTGATCGCCTGGGTACGCCGGGCGGAGACGGCCACCGCGCTCCGCAGGTAGCTGCCGGCTCCGCCGTACAGCGCCTCCTGGACCGACGTTGTCAGTGGATTCGCGTCACGGGTGACGCGAACCACTGACAACGTGGGACCCGCGAGAAGGTCGTGCCTAGAGGTCTTGCGTGAGGTTGACGGCATTGCCGTCCGGATCCTGGATGTGGGCGACCCGCTGTCCCCACGGCATGTCGTTCGGTGGCCCGAGCACCTTGCCGCCCAGCGGGGTCACCCGGTCCAGGGTCCCGTCGACGTCATCAACGGCGAAGCTGAGCAGGATTCGTTGCGGCGTCCCGATCTCGGCCTCGTCGGCTGCCACCAGGCCGAGCTCGGACGCACCGATCTCGAGGCCGAGGTAGAACGCGGGGCCGTCCGGTGGGACCCGGGAGGTCTGCATTGCGCCGAACAGCCCGGTGTAGAAGGCGAGCAGCCGGTCGACGTCCGGGGTGCCGATGATGGGTTGAAGCGTGCCTGCCATGCATCCTCCTGCGGTGTGGTGGTGCGGGTCAGCCCGGCTCTTGTCGCCGCTGACCGGCAGACCGAGGTCGGCGCCCGGACTCATCGGTCGACCGACCGGTCGATCGGCGGAGCGTCGACGGCCACGTGTTCCGCGGCCCCAGGCCTCGAAGCGATCCTGCACCTCGTCGAGGTAGGCCGTCTTGCCGCGGGTGTAGTCGTCGTAGTCGCCGTCCTGGGCATGCACCCTGGCCAGGTCTGCCTTCACCCGCTGATACCGGTCGCGCTCGGAAGGATGCGCGGTGAGCCAGTCGCGGAACCAGACGGTGTGCCGGCCGAACGGCGACGCGCTCAGTCGCAGGTGCAGGATCACGGGCTGCACCGGGTCGGGGGAGTAGAACAGGCGCTTCACCCACACCTCGTCGGCCACCGGCTCGCTCCCGCGCGGGGAATCCCGGTAGACCCCCGGTGAGTCGGGCCGGCTGCCCCGGGCGGGTAGGTAACCGATGTCGCGCAGCCGATCGTCCAGGACCGGGGCGGCTGGGATGGACGGGGCCACCACCTGGAGGTCCAGGATGGGTTTGGCGGCCAGACCGGGTACGGCGGTCGAGCCGATGTGCTCGAAGGACCAGCCCTCGGCACCCTCGAAGGCGCTGACAGCGTTGCGCAGTCGACTGATTCGCCGCGTGGCGGCGCCGGACCACGCGCGGTCATGCGGATGCAGGACGGCAGCAGAGCTGGCTACCGGTGCGCCGGACATGGCTGCCGCCCACGGCTGCAACCGGCGATGCCACAGCCCGCACAGCTGCTCCCCGCCGGGTTCCAGCGTCACGTCGACGTCGGTGCCCCGGTGTGTGTCGACCTCGATGACGAGGGCGGCGAGGGCTGTTCCCGCGTCGTCACCGGCCCCGCGGGTGATCACGCACAGCTCGTCGCGGTCCAGGATCCGGAGTTCGGCCGCCACCGGATCGGCGGCAGCACCGCCTCGTACCTCGATCCGCAGCATGGCGCCAGACTAAGGATTGGCCGGCGAGACCGGAGCCCGCGTCGCGAGCACATGCCAGGCGATCCCGGTGCGGTTGTACGGCTCTCGGTCGTGCAGCGCCAGCTCAAGGCGGCGCAGCGCCTCGTAGAAGTCCGGGTCCTGCTTGGCCTCGTCGTCGGTGACCAGGTCGTTGGCGACCCGCAGCCCGAGGACCTCCTCGTGCACGCAGCCGGCAGCCGGCAGGGCGGCCGCGACCTCGTCGAGCTCGATCGGCGTACCTCGGTGTCGAAGGTGACCGCTCGCCCGACCGGCGCGGACAGTGCGGCCAGCGCCGCGACCGGCCCCTCGCGAACGAGTGCCGACAGCACCGCCCCGGTCGGTGGGGGGCGATCAGCGACATCAGCCCGCCTGGCCGGGTGACCGCGGCGAGCGCCGCCACGTCGGCGGTGGTGTCCGCCCGGTAGTGCAGGACGAAGTGGAACAGCACCACGTCGTACCCGCCCCGGCCGGCGCCCGCAGGCAGGTCGTCCAGCGAACCCTCCCTGGTGGTGAGCGGCACGCCCGCCTCGTCGGCGGACTGCCGCGCGGCGGCGAGCATGCCGGGCGCCGTGTCGAGCACCGTGACGTCGTGCCCGGCGGCGGCGAGCGGGAGGCTGTCGGCCCCGTCCCCTCCGCCGACATCGAGCACCCGCAGGCCCCGCATCCCGGCGGTGCGGCGTGCCAAGGTACGCGCTACGACGTCGTACCGCAGGCGGGCCCACGGCGTCGCCCGGTAGGCGTTCCACCGCTCCAGGTGCTCGTCGAACACGTTGGGCATGACAAGGATTCTGCAGAACCTGCGACGAATCTGCACCGGCGGTGTCTAACTGTTCGTGCCGCGCTCGCCGCGGTGTAATTGATCACGACGGGCCGCCAGTCCGTCGCAGAGCGCAGTTTCCCGAATGCATTCGGGTGATCGAGTCGCCAATGTCTTGTCCACCCGTGATGATCCATGCCCGGAATGGCCGGTGCATGGCCAGCTTCCGAAAGGTCGGCAGATGATCAACAACAACGACGTCCCGTCGCTCATGGGCGCCAAGGTGTGCGACTCCTCAGGTGACAAGATCGGAACGGTCGGCCAGGTATATCTCGACGACGTCTCCGGTACACCCCAGTGGGTGACGGTGAGCACGGGTCTGTTCGGGACCAAGGAGAGCTTCATCCCGGTCACCGAGGCCACCATGGACGACGGTGTGATCACCGTTCCGGTGACCAAGGACGCGGTGAAGGACGCCCCGCAGATCGACAGCGACGGGCACCTCGCCGCCGAGCAGGAGGCCGAGCTCTACCGCCACTACGGACTCAGCTACGACGACTCGGCGGTCGACACCACCCCGCGGACGACCTCACTCGACGAGGACGCCAGCGTGGGCCGCCACACCGACGCCGACGGCACCGCAGGTCGGGCCACCGAGGGACGGGACGTCTCCGGTCCGACCACCGATGACGCCATGACCCGTTCCGAGGAGCGGCTGCAGGTCGGCACCGAGACCGTGCAGACCGGTCAGGCGCGGCTGCGCAAGTACATCACCACCGAGACCCAGAGCGTCGAGGTGCCGGTCAGCCGGGAAGAGGTCCGGCTCGAGCGGGAGCCCATCACCGAGGAGAACCGCGGCCAGGCGATGGCCGGTGGCGACCTGACCGAGGAGGAGCACGAGGTCACGCTCACCGAGGAGCGGGTCGTGGTCGGCAAGGAGACCGTGCCGGTCGAGCGGGTCCGCCTGGGCACCGAGACGGTGCGCGACACCGAGCAGGTCACCGAAGAGGTGCGCTCGGAGCAGATCGACGTCGATGGCGACGAGTCGACGGGGCGCTCCCGCTGAGCCACTCGGCAGCGGCCCGATCCGGACGCGGGGAGACCCCGTCCCCAGCGGACCTCGTCACGTGGCAGACCTCGCCGTCTAGCCCCAATACCGTTCAGTTAGGCTTACAGCGGTGTAGTTTGCCGGCATGCCTCGTGCTGGGTGGAGGAAGCCGGACTCGGATCGTCGCTTGTCGGATCTGGTGTCGGTCGGGGTGTTGACGCGGGTGTTTCCGCCGGAGCTGGTCGATGAGGTGATCGCCGAGGCTGGTCGGACCGAGCAGCGCAACCGAGCGTTGCCGGCGCGGGTGATGGCGTACTTCGCGGTCGGGATGGCGTTGTATTCTGAGGGTTCCTATGA